>Ga0256844_10001068_pt1 | contig 10389 bp, 9 predicted proteins | sample MusselsmetaG_FD_189100 | JGI IMG/M metagenome (GOLD analysis project Ga0256844, IMG submission 189100) | Mussel associated microbial communities from hydrothermal vent at the East Pacific Rise, Pacific Ocean - Mussels | ecosystem: Host-associated > Mollusca > Shell > Unclassified ... | reverse complement strand
AGTAAACTACCAACTTTTAAGAATAAATGTTCAGATTACGAAGAGGATGCTCTAGAAATTAAAAAACTTCAAAACACGATACATAGAGAGCCTCTTGAAGAAAAAGTATCTGTGCAAGGTATGAGTATTTATAGCTCAGTATCTTCCGAATTTCTTAAACTATCATTACGCTTTTTTAGAACCTTATTTAGTTTGCTCTTAAAATTTAAAGCAAAAAAATAATACTTTATATTTTAGAGAAAAATTTATACTAACCAATTTTTAAATGCTTTAACCCGCTCTCTACTTACAATAATATCTTGACCCGTAAATGTCTTTAACTTAAGCTGTAACCTAGAATTGGTATAAGAAATCATATCTTTTATTGCATTAATGTTGATATAGAATTTACGGCTCACTCTAAAGAAAATATGAGGGTCTAACTCTGATTCTAATTGCTCTAAGGTTAAGTCTAACAGATATTCTCTTTGATGGATGGTACAAATATAAGTTCCTTTATTTTCGCTGTAAAAGCATTCTATTTCTTCAACAGGAATCATTTTTAAATGTTGTCCAACTTTTATAGTAAATCTTTTTTTATATGCAGGTTCATTCTGTTTGGTAAAAAATTGTTTAATCGCATTAGCATCTATAGTTACAGGCTGCTTATCAATACGTTCTTGATACTTTTGTATGGCTCCTTGAAGCTCTTCTTTAACTATAGGTTTTAATAGATAATCAATGCTATTAAATTTAAAAGCTTTTAATGCATATTCATCGTAAGCTGTTGTAAAGATAATAGCACTGTTTACTTCAATATTTTCAAAAATTTCAAATGAGAGACCGTCAGATAATTGAATGTCTAAAAAAATAAGGTCTGGATGCTCATTTTGACCAAACCATTGTACAGATTCTTTAACCGAATGTAGCATATTGTTAACTTCAAAACCAAGACCAGATAACATTCTACTTAAATATCTTGCAGATGGTTTTTCATCTTCTATAATGATGATATTCATATTTTTTATTTTTCTTTATCTATAAACTCTTGAATTTTTTGATCTTCCCATTGTTTTCCAAAAAGAAAATTTGGACCAAACACGCCCATAAAATGGAAAAACAAACCTATTCCCCAAAATATGGGCGTTGAGAATGTGGCAAAATTCCACCCAAAACTTGAAGCATTTATAAGCAATAAAACACCATTAATAATAAGGTACCATAATAGGTGCATATAGAACCCTTTTAACTTATCAAGTTTCTTTTTTGCTCTTAAATAAGCCTCTTCTGTATCAAAATTTGATTGTGTGTGATTTTTCATTATTTTTTTATAGTTGTCTTGTTATACTTTAAATTAGAGATGCTTCACTCTGAATCAATTCCAATGCTTACGATTTTCTTCATACATAAACTCTTCTATTTTTTTCTTTTCCCAGTTTCGTCCCAAAACGCCATCATTAACATATACTTTATACGCTTGAAACAACAAGCCTACACCCCACCCAAACATAGGAAACCAAAACCATTGTATCTGATGTGGAGTGAATTTATACCAAATAAAGGTTAGAAAGGGAATGATAATAATATACGAAATCAAACTATAATAAAACTCTTTTAAATCGTCAACATGCTTACGTGCTCTAACATAACCATCATTTAATTCTGATTGCTTTTTTGTTTTCATAATTGATGTTTGTTTGGTAAGTATAGGTACCGTCACCTTAAAATTATTAGCTGTCTGAGTAACACTTACTTGTTTATGTGTTAATAATTGATAGCGTTGTTTAATATTTGTCAAACCCAAGCCGCTACTCTTCTTTAATGTTCTTTTGATTTGTAAATTATTTTCTACAATCAAATTACCACCCTCTTCGTAGATTTTGATGTGTAAAGGATTATCAATGTCTACCACATTATGCTTGATTACATTTTCCAATAATAATTGCAAGGATAACGGTACAACTTTAGATTCAGGATTCTTAGCCTTTTCTGGAATATCAAAAATAACACCTTCTTCAAAACGCATTTTAAGCAAACTAATATAAGTCTTAGCAAATAGCAACTCTTCATCTACAGGTACTAAATCTTTACTCTTTTGCTCTAATACATACCGATATACTTTTGAGAGTGCAGTAGTAAACTTTTGTGCATTTTTAGGGTTCTCTTCAATTAAACTTGTTAATACATTTAAACTGTTGAATAAAAAATGAGGGTCTAACTGATTTTTTAAAGCATCAAATTGTGCTGATGCCGTACCTGCAATAATCTTTTGTTCTTTAACTTTATTTTTTTGAAGTTCTCTATAGAAATAAAACGCATGAAAAAAGATAGAAATAGCTAGTGTAATTAATAATACGGTTAAATAATAAGCTCCGTTATTGAGCTCCTTTACACGAAATTCATTAAAAGTTCTTCCATCAAAATAAATATTTTGGATAATTCTCAATAGAACAACAGTGCTAATAGTTATAAGGATGCCACCTAAAAATCCGATAAGTAATTTGTACTTTTCATACCTTTTCCAACTCTTTTCATTTAAATACTCAAAATAATAAATATTTACCGCAGTAAGTGAAATAGAATAATATAGATTATATCCCAAATTAAGAAGCATCGTTTTATCAAATACTATAACCTTACCATAGAAAGCAGCAAATGCATTGTTTAGTATAAAGATAATAACTCCTATAATGGAACCAATACCTATTATTTTTTTGAAATTTGACATCATAATTTGGATGAATATACTTAAAACTTTTTATACTATATTAAAACCTAATACCTAACTCTAAATTTTCTTTTCCTACAGTAAATTTAGCATCTTGAAATACAGGTGGCCCCATAGACATAACATTATTAGTTGCACCATAATCTTCTAAAGGCATTCCATTTGCTTCAAAATCCATTCTTTTATTATCATTTTTATCGTGATAACAGATAATAGCATATTCACCAGCTGGAATATTTTTAAAGGTAACTGTAGATTGTTTACCTGCGATCTCTCCTGTTTTGGTCATAATAGGTGATTTTAAAAAGGTTTCTTTGCTATGCAGTGCAAATTGTAGATGCCCTTCGGTTCCTGAAACGTTTTCTACGGTAACTTTTAGTGTTGCAACTCCTTCTTCTGTTTGACTTTGTGAAAATGTCACTACTGATACTAAATACATTAATAATACGGATACAATTCTAATCATGATTTCTGTTTTTAAGATTAATATACCTCAAAAGTCTAATTAAACAGAAATCTCTCAAATTGTTTTTTGCTGAACTGTTATTTTTTAATGCTGAATTGTTAAAATACACTAGATTTCTCTAAAAACTAGCTCTCAATTGTAAATTACCTGTATGAATCATTTTCGAAGTCTCTGATTTTCTTCCTAAATAGTTAAAATTAATATCTAAATAAGATGTGATTCTTTTTTGAAAAGTAAGGCTCCAAGTATAGTTGGTTCCTGGCTGTAAACCTTCTAACATTTGGTAGGCTACGGGCGAGTTTAAACTCCCTTGAAACTGATGCTCAATATAATTTATGTTTGCATTGATAGAAAATTTCTTATTTCTTGTTAATCTATAATTCAAACCAAATTGATGTGATTTAAGGTGCTCGAAATTTAGCACGTGATTCTCTTTGTTTTTAAAATGATAAAAAAATTCTAATCGTGATGTTTTACTGTATAAATAGGATAATTTAGGATTGATTTCATAGGCATTTAAGCTGTAATTTCTACTGGAAAAACTCTGAGATTCACTAGTAGTTACTGAATGTATTCCTTTTACATCTGTCAACCAAAATTCTCCTAACTTATGACTAAACAATAATTGATGTGACTTAATTGTATTCTCTTGATCTCCAACAGAAAAAGATGTTTTATTTCTACTCTCCAAATAGCTATATGTTGTAGAATAATGCTGCCTACCTCTATTGTAAAATAAACTATTTCTAATATTGAATTGCAATGCTAAAACGGCATCACCAATGTCAAAAGGATTAAACTGAAAACGATTGCCTAGCCGTTCCTTCTTCGAATCTATTAAAATAGAAGATTGATTGGTAAAATGTGAAAGCACTTTTTTAAAGCCTTTTTGATTACTCCAATTGGAAGGGTTTATCAATAAGGATTGGCTAAACTTATTCTGATGTGTTTTTATAAACTTTATCGTTGGCAATAACACACGTATATAGTTTGCCTGATCTTGAAATTGAGCAATTTCAAATTCGTCTAATTCTTGAATCCCATTGGCATTATAATCAATCCATGTATAAAAACCCAAGCCTGTATCTACTTCAATATAGCTAAATTCTTGTTGTGGCAACGTACCTGAACTTGTTTGAAAAACAGTTTGAAAAGTCATCATGTTTTTAAAAAGCTGCTGCCGATACAAAATTCTAGAATTTAAAGATTCTTCTCCTGAAGGTTTACGATTGGAGTTTAGATTTTTAACCGTTCTATAATTTAAAAACAATGAAACATCAGCTGTCTTACTTTGTACTAATTTTGAACGTAAAAAATAGGTGTTCCCATTATTTACACGTTGTATTGTATTCAACTGTAAACTATCTGTTGTACTATAGGCATAACCAAACTCAGCATACACTCTTGCCGTATCTCCCATGCCCATAAAAGCCTCATACTCAACAAATTTATGGCTTAAATTTGAAAACTGTTTTGTGACTTTATCTTTGCGCTGATTATCTTCTAAATTCAACTTCCCTCCTAACCAGCTTTTTTTAAAATGATGCTTAATCGTAGCATCTAATCTTGAAAATTTTGACCCATATAGCTCTGAATCAGTATTTAAAAAACTTGCTTTAGCCTTTATTTTGGTGTTTTTAAATTTTAAATTTGAGAAAACAGCATGCTTAATTCCATTAAAATTCTCACTGAAATTTAAGTTTTCAAATTGATAGGCAATACTTCCTTTATTCTTATGAGAAAGAGAAAGACCTGTACTGAGAAATTGCTGACTTCCTAAAGGGTTTATCAAATCCCAATCACGAGCAAACTCTATAGCTCTAAACCGCTCTATTGTTTTAAAATTCTTATGTACCATTTCTAAGTTAATTGTACTTTTTAACTTCCACGCTTTATCTACTAGTGTTTGTTGCCAATCTATTTTTCCTGCAAACCCTTTGTTATTCACATCATCTAAAGATGAAAATAGATTCGCATCATTTACACTATATGCAAACTCAGAGTTAATTTTTGTCTTTATATTGGGATGATAATTTGCAGTAACTACAGCCAGTTGTAATTTATTAGGTGCAATCAACTGTACTATAGGTTTATAATTTCCTTGTGAGATTCCGTTTATTGGTGCTATATACTTATAAATTCTACCCGATGCAATGGTTGTTTGTATCTGATAATCTCCTTGCTGTTCACCAACATAAGTAAAGCGTACTGTAAATACTGCATCATCAGGATTTGTTGAAAAAGTAAAAATATTTTTACCATTAATAACTTCCTTTTTATACTGAATTTTGTTTTCTTCATACGCATCGGCAAAAGCTGACGGGACAATCATTTGAGAAATATTATTACCCGCTAATGCTAATATTTCTTTTTGATTATCACTTAAATTTTGTTGCAAGGTCTGACTTTTAACATCGTTTTCATTGTAGAAATTAATTCCTAAATCTAATTTATCAGTGGTATAACTTGCACCATTATAGGTTGCGAAACGCGTATAATTTCTATCAGAGAACTGATATTCAATCGTAATTCTCATGTTTGCTGTAATAGGATAGGTTGGATTAAAAGTAAGCTCAGCTGTATTGTAATCAATAATATAATCATGGTTCTCCCCCTGCTTTAACAAAATACCATTACTATAAACTCTTTCACTTCCTGAAACCAATAAGATATACTGCTCGTTGGTTGTGCCTGTGATTTTATATGGGCCTTGATTGCTTTCTTGCCCAACAAATGTGTTTCTAGCAAACTCACCTCTTACCAATGCTCCTGAAGCGAAGAAACGAATATCATGTTCGTCATTCGTAATATTGGCATTCAACTGTACGCCTGCTACTTTCTTTGTAAAGCGCATAAAATAATTATCCGTATTGCTCAGATTAATATCTCCTGCTTGCACCTTCCAATGCTTGCTATACATCTCTATAAAAACCCGATCAAACTCGTTTAAGTGTTGTGTAAATCCATTTTCTTGAACAGGCACATTACTATCTGTTATTGAGGCTCTAATTTTTATATTTTCGGAGAGATTGCCTGAGATTTGTAAATCGAATTTAGAATCTACAACGGCATCTTGATTATTACCCATAGAGAGTCCTCGAGAGATACTTCCGCTAGTTTGGAGCCCGTCAAAAGGTATGAAATTATTCTTTTTTGTTCTAGGTTTTGCTTTATATATTCTTGACAAATCTGTTGTATGTGGGGCAATTATTTTTTTATCAAATGCCGAATATGTTTTGGTTAAAAACTGAGGTAAGGTTTTGTATTTAATTGTAAGTTCTGCATATTTTTCGCTATCTACTATTAACTGTGCTTTGGCAAAATCTATTCTATAAGTTGTAGCATCTAACTGCTTTTGTTGGTAAAACACCCTAAAATCATACGGACTAATACTAACTGAATCAATTTGCAATGTATCAGAAACCACAAGTATCGTTTTTGTTCTAAATACCTTTGATTTTTGTTGTGCATGCAAAGAAAACCCGCAAAAGAATAATAATATGCAAATGATTTTCTTCATCAAAAAATAAACATTTTGAGGGTAAAAATAGTTTAAAAGATATTGAGTTGAAAGTAGAATGCTAAATTTAACTACAAAGTAGCAAAAGTATTGAAATCGTAAAGGCTAAAAATTTCAACCATCAGCTTGACAGTCTGCTTTTCTAGAGTTTGTCATTTTAAAATTTAACTCATGCCTGTTGAAATCTTAAACTGTATTTCACTTTTTAATGTGCTACAATATGAGTGCAACAATTCTAAAACAATGACTGCTGCTGCGGAGGGTTTTCATGCTCTAGCAACCAACGTTTACGCCATAAACCACCTGCATAACCCGTTAATGCTCCATTACTACCAATAACGCGATGGCAAGGAATGACAATCCAAATAGGGTTTTTACCATTCGCATTGGCAACTGCCCTAATGGCTTTTACATCGCCCATTTCCTCACTTAGCTTAAGATAAGATTTAGTTTCTCCGTAGGGTATATGCTGCAATCTTTGCCAAACTACTTTTTGAAAAACTGTGCCTTGCGGATTTAATTTTAAACTAAAATCTGTTCGTTGTTGGTTAAAATATTCATCTAATTGCTTTACACATTCTTGCAAACATGTTGGAATTTTAGTAGAACTTTGCTCTTCACTATCAATTACTGTAATTGATGAGATACCATCATCATCGCCAACAATTCTTGCCATACCCATTGGGGTTTTATAATATGTTACGCTATCAAATTCCAAATACGTCTATTGAGTTTTTTGTGGTTATCTCTGCTATTTGTTCAGGTGTTAAATTATAAATATCTACTAACTTATCCAACACATTTAGAATATAACTACTTTCATTACGCTTTCCCCTGTATGGAGTAGGTGCTAAATAAGGTGCATCTGTCTCTAAAACAATATGCTTTACATCAACTTTATGTAAAAATTTATCTAATCCTCCGTTTTTAAAGGTAACTACACCTCCAATTCCAAGCTTCATTCGATAAGAAATTGCGCTATTGGCTTGTTCTAAATTCCCTGTAAAGCAATGGAAAATACCATGTAGCTTATCATCATTTGTGTCTTCTAAAATTTCAAAAACTTCATCAAAAGCATCTCTACAATGGATAACAATAGGAAGACTCTTCTCTTTTGCCCATTCAATCTGAGTTTTAAAAGCATCTTGCTGTTGTTGTAAAAATGTTTTATCCCAATATAAATCTATTCCAATTTCTCCTATGGCATAGAAATTTCGCTTATCAATCCATTGTTTAACTAATGCTAATTCTTCTTTATAATCTTCTTTAACACTGGTTGGGTGTAAACCCATCATTAAAAAAACAGCATCTGGAAATTCTTTTTCTAAAGCAAGCATTGCATTTGTATAACTAGAACTTATTGCTGGTATAAAAAAACGAGAAACACCACTATCTAAGGCTCTTTGCATCATCGCATTTCTATCTTCATCAAACTGCTCAGCATATAGGTGTGTATGTGTATCTGTAATAATCATAATGACGACAAAAATAGGTAAAATTTGGGTATTATTTTTTTGACTGTTTGAATTTAGATTTTGAGCTTTGAGATTTAATGTATAGCTTCGCAAAATAAATTAGTCACCATGAAAATATTTCACAATCCTCGCTGTAGTAAAAGCCGACAAGGCTTACAAATTTTACAAAACTCTTCTCAGAGCTTTGAAATTGTAGATTATTTAAAAAACCCTCCAACAGTAAATGAACTGAAAGAAATTATAGCAATGCTTGACTTTACACCTATTCAATTGGTTCGAAAGAATGAGGCCATTTGGAAAGAGAATTTCAAAGGCAAGACACTTTCTAATGCAGAAATTATTAAAGCCATGTGTACATATCCAAAATTAATTGAAAGACCCATATTACTTAAAGATGGTAAAGCTATTTTAGGAAGACCTCCTGAAAATTTTACCAGCCTTTTATAATTTCTGCTGCAATAAATTGACAACTGCTTATTTTGCAATTAATCGAAATCCTTCACCATGTATATTGACTATTTCTACATTAGGATCTTCTTTTAAATACTTGCGTAGTTTAGCGATGTATACATCCATACTTCTAGATGTAAAGTAATTATCATCTCTCCAAATTTTAGTTAAAGCTAGCTGCCTAGGCATCAAATCATTAACGTGCAAGGCTAACATTTTTAATAGTTTATTTTCCTTTGGAGATAGTTTGCGTGGGCTTGTAGATCCATCAAAAGACAAATGCCTTAATTTAGAATTTAAATGAAATTTACCAATAATAAATTCATGCTTTTCATCATCAGCATTAATATCTTTCCCTTTCCGTTGTATAATTGCTTTAATCTTAAACAATAACACTTCAGAATCAAATGGTTTATTTAAATAATCATCAGCACCAACTTCATAGCCTTTCAATACATCTTCTTTCATAGTCTTTGCCGTTAGAAAAATAATAGGCACTTCTGTATTTGTTGCCCTAATATCTTTTGCTAAAGAAAAACCATCTTTTCTTGGCATCATAACATCTAAAATACATAAATCAAAATCATCATTTTTGAATAAAATGAGACCTTCTATCCCATCTTTTGCATGAGAAACATCATAATCATTAAGCATTAAATAGTCTTTTAAAACTGTTCCGAAATTAGGATCGTCTTCTACTAATAATATTTTTTTATTCGTCATCATATTTAATTATATTAATGGTAATTTAACAGAAAATGTGCTCCCTTTACCTTTCTCACTTTCTACATAAACACTACCGTGAAAATGTTCTACTATTTTTTTTACATAGGATAAACCTAGTCCATGACCTTTAACATCATGTATATTTCCTTTTTGTTCTCTATAGAATTTCTCAAAGACCTGTTTTTGAACATTTCTATGCATTCCAATACCTTGATCTTTTATTTTAATAATAATATTATTTCCTGCAATTTCTGTAAAAACATCAATTTTAGGCTCTTCTTCTGTATATTTCATTGCATTATCTAATAAATTTATAAATACATTAGTTAAATGAAACATATTTGCCATTACTTCACTTTGCAAGGCTTCAAAATGAGTATTTATATACCCGCCTTTATCTCTAATTATTAAATCAACATGAGAAACTGCATCTTCTATAATATCATGCACATCAATTACGGTAGTAGATAGATCTAACTGTTTCTTTTCTAGTTTTGAGATACGCAACACATTTTCTACCTGCCCATGCATACGTTTATTCTCTTGACGAATCATCTCTGCATACTTCAATATTTTTTCTTTATCACCAATTATTTTTGGATTCTTTATGGCATCTAAGGCTAAATTAATAGTCGCTATAGGCGTTTTAAACTCATGTGTCATGTTATTTATAAAATCTGTCTTAATCTCTGATATCTGTTTCTGTTTGATTAATTGATAAAGTGCACTTGCAAATGCTAACGTTATAATTAATATAAAAATTGTTGCAAGTATTAGTATATTGGTAATACTTCCTAAAATATATTCTTTCTTCTTGGGAAAACTAACAATTAATTCATAATTACTACTCCCTTCGTCATCAACAAATAAAGGTACAGGATAACTTTTACCTCTTTGTTTTCTGAATTTTTCAGATTTTACTTTTGTTGCTAAACCATCTCCATATACTGCAAATTCATATTTTGTATCTACACCCCGCTCTCTTAACTCATTATCAATATTTTGTATGATTTCAGTTTCTGATATCCTATCGTATATCGGAAAA
>Ga0256844_10001067_pt1 | contig 10391 bp, 7 predicted proteins | sample MusselsmetaG_FD_189100 | JGI IMG/M metagenome (GOLD analysis project Ga0256844, IMG submission 189100) | Mussel associated microbial communities from hydrothermal vent at the East Pacific Rise, Pacific Ocean - Mussels | ecosystem: Host-associated > Mollusca > Shell > Unclassified ... | reverse complement strand
GACGATGTTTGCCTTTATCGGCAAGATGGAAATACGACAACTAAAATTATTAGCGGAACGCTTGGAAATACAGGTAATTCGGTCAATGAATTTACCTTAAAAGCCACACGAGATGCTAGTGGAAATTGGGAATTATTTTCCGATGCATCAGCAGGAAGCAATTTTCAAAGCGAAGGAAGTGCAACAGATATTACCTACACAAGCACTGCATACTTTGGCTTTTGGTGCAAATATACCACAAGCAATAGCACTAAGTTTTACTTTGATGATGTATATGTGGGAGCCATTGCGGTGGATAATACACCGCCCGTTTTACAAAGTATCAAAACACTAAATAACCACTATATCGATTTGTTTTTTGATGAAGCTGTTGATTCTAATACAACCAACTATTATACTAATTATTCCGTAAATAAAGGCTATGGTAACCCCACATCTTGCAAACGTGATTTAATAAATTATTCCATTGTACATTTATACTATTGGGCTGCGTTTGTACAAGGGACAATTTACACACTTACAGCAAGTAATATCAAAGATTTGGCAGGCAATTTAGCCAATCCACAGCAAAAAGATTTTGGTTGGCTTGAGATGGAATATGGCGATATAAGCATCAATGAAATCATGGCCGACCCTTCTCCCCCGATTGGTCTTCCTGAATGGGAATATATTGAATTATATAATAATTCCGTATTGCCCATTTCTCTGAAAAATTGGACACTCCAAATTGGAAAAAATATTAAGCTATTACCTGATAGCATTATTGAGTCGAAAGGGTATATGATTATTGCTCATAAAAATGCTCAAGCCGATTTGGGAGCAAATGGAAAATTTATTGGTCTTAGCTCATTTGCTCTTACCAACTCAGGACAGCAACTAATATTAAAGAACGATATTAACCGACTAATACACCAAATTAATTATACAAGCAGTTGGTATCGGGACAATAATAAACAAGATGGAGGCTGGTCGCTGGAGCAAATTGATCCAGATAATCCTTGTGGTTGTACCAAAAATTGGAAAGCCTCGACCAGCAAAAATGGAGGAACGCCCGGAAGTAAAAACGCGGAGTATGCAGCCAATCCCGACCAAACAAGACCCGAGGCAGTTCGTGTTTCAATAATAGACAGTATGACTATCCGAGTACATTTTTCGGAGCCAATGGACTCCATAAGTATTGGAGATGTAAATAATTACGAAGTATATAATATTGGGAAACCCATTTCAGTTAAACATGATTATCCAAGCTATAAAAGTATTGCGCTGCACTTTGCAAATCCTTTCCAAAAACAAACACTTTATGACCTAAGTATTAAATCAATGATGAAAGACTGTGTGGGAAACAACAGTGCAATAAATAATCTCCGATTTGGTATTCCAGAGCAAGCAAACTCGAACGACATTATTATAAATGAAATACTTTTCGACCCCCAATCTCCAGGCGTTGACTATATAGAAATTATAAATCGAAGCAAAAAAATATTTGACCTTAAAGACCTACGTTTAGCAAATTGGGACGAAGAAAACCAAAACTATAAAAACATAAAAGAGCTCACAAAGGATAGTTACTTAATCTATTCGTATGGAAAGTATGTTTTTAGCACTAACAGTAGCATTATTAAAAAGCAATATTTTGTACAAAATCCGCGATGGCTTATCGAAATACCCTCGATGATTAGCATGCCTAGTACCGAAGGAAATGTACTATTAATTACGTCAAATTTTCAGTTGATCGATCGCCTCGATTATAATAAAGATATGCATTTTGCACTTTTACAAAACACCAAGGGAGTAAGCTTAGAAAGAGTTAACCCTAATCGACCTACTGGGGATAAAGGCAATTGGCATTCAGCTGCAACTACCGACGATGCATTTTCACAATCGGCTGATTTTGCGGGAACTCCAACAAAAGAAAACTCACAATATTACGGTGATTACCTATTTGATGGTGAAGTATGGATTCGTAATAATAGCGAGGTGTTTTCACCCGATAATGATGGCTATGCCGATCAATTATATATCGATTACAAATTTGCCGAAGTTGGAAATACCGCAAATATTAGAATCTATGATATGAACGGAAAACTAATTCGCAATTTACTAAATAATGAACTACTAGCAAATCACGGTACCCTAAGTTGGGATGGCTTAGATAACGAAAACCATAAAGCCAAAATTGGAATTTATATTATTTATGCTGAGGTTTTTAATCTTAATGGTGATGTTAAACATTATAAGTTAAAGGCGGTGGTTGCGGGACGACTATAAACTACTTTTTCACATATTAAAACACCCAACTCAATATTATTTTTCCATATCCAAAAACGCCACTTCTGATAAAGGCATCATTTTCCAAATAGCGCGCATACTCAAAATAAAAGCGTGAATATTGCAATACAAAACCATAGCGCCCCATTATCAAAGTATGTTCATAATCATCGTAATTGTATTCATATAGATTGTCCGAAAACTGTATCATACTGCCCTCCACCGATCCATTGTGAAGAATATAGGAAACGGTTCCTTCGGTAAAAAAATACAACTGAAATTTTCGGTTTAATTTATCATTCAAATACTTAGCTTGTAGTTCTAAACTTTGCTTTCTTATTTTTTTGGGAATTAATTTCCTACGATTCACCGACATTTTCACTAAATCATCTTTTGTGAAATTATAGCTATTTCGTGGATTTCCAATTCCATAAAAGTTCATATACGAATCGGTAAAACGACCTATTTTAAAGCGAAAGCCTAGTTCAGCAAAAGAGTTTAAAACACCCAAGCGTGCGGTCCCAAAATAATGTAGCTCAGTAATTGGACTCGAAACAGGAATTAAAGCCATATACTGAATTTGATAATCCAAAATCAAACCATTGCTTAATTGATTGTCCCACCCATAAACCGAGTCGTTTTGAATCATGTTATGAACAAAATTCTGCGATTTTCCGGCCATAGAAGCGGGTCCTTGTACCCCCACAAAAATCGACGATGTTAATTTTTTTCCTTCCAAAAATTTATTAGAATACTTGGTATAAGTCATATACATCTGCCCAGCATAAGGCCGGTCCGTAGAATCCACTGTAGTTAGTTTTGTGTTTTCGGGCGTGTACATATCCTGATTAAAACTTAGGCTAAAATCTTTATAAATGGTATTATCAAAACCAAAAAGCATTTTATCTGCTAGTTTATTATCAAAAATTGGATGAGCAAATTCCATATCAATACCATCGGTATAATACTTATCTGATTGAAAAAATATCGTGAATAAATCGTTGGCCTGTTTGAATTTGATAAATCGTATTTGCTCGTATTTAGCCGTTGTATCTTGCGCATGAATGATAGCATACACAGAAATAAATAAGAAAATTAGTAATAGTCTTCGCATATAATCTGACTTTATTATAAAAACAAAAATAAGCTTATTATTTTTTAATGGTCAAATTCTTTTACTTTTGTGCTTATAATATTGAAAACACACCGCTTTTTAATCATATTCTTAAAAACAACTTAACATGAAGAATATCTTACTCTTAAGCATTATTGCATTATTCATCAGCTCTTGCAATCCAATTAATAAAACTGAAAATAATGATTTTGAAGGCTTTAGTATTATACCCGAGCCGAATGCTATTGATATGAAACCGGTATTTAAATCGGATGATTTACAAAATTTTACCTTTAAAAAAACAATGCACTTAGTCATCGGAAACGACATAAGCTCAGAGCTGATTCCCATGGCACATCAATTACTCCATATTGATTTTCAGAGTGACGAAAATCTGCCCCTTTTGGTTTTAAGAAAAAGTGAAAATATAAAAAATAAAGAAGGCTATCAATTGTCCGTTTACCCCGATAGTGTGGTAATACGTGCAGCAGAAGATGCTGGAATATTTTACGGTATTCAAAGTTTAATGCAAATGCTTCCTGTAGATTGGGATCAAGAAACGGCATTGGCAATTTGTACTATCGAAGATGAGCCCCGCTTTACATATCGAGGCATGCATTTAGATGTTTGCCGACATTTTTATGATGTGGATTTTGTAAAAAAATACATCGATTTAATGGCACGCTATAAACTCAATACGTTTCATTGGCATTTAACCGAAGATCAGGCTTGGCGCATCGAAATTAAGAAATATCCAAAACTTACGGATGTTGGTGCTTGGCGCACACAACTCGACACGGCCACCGGCGACAGTATTCGCTATGGTGGGTTTTATACGCAGAAGCAAATAAAAGAAGTGGTAGCCTATGCTGCAGAACGATATATTACCATTATCCCCGAGATAGAATTGCCCGGTCATGCCCGAGCAGCATTGGCTGCTTATCCTCAGTTTTCGTGCACAGGTGCACAACTTCCTGTGGCAAATACTTGGGGTGTTTTTGAGCATGTATATTGTGCAGGCAACGATGCTACTTTTCTATTTTTGCAAGATGTTTTAGATGAGGTAGTCGATTTATTTCCAGGAGAATATATTCATATTGGCGGCGATGAATGTCCGAAAGCTGCTTGGGAGAAATGTGAAAAATGCCAAGCAAGAATTAAAAGTGAAAAACTGGCAAATGAGCATGAGCTTCAGAGCTATTTTATTCGAAGAATTGAGCAATACTTAATCACTAAAAACAAAAAGCTTATCGGTTGGGACGAGATTTTGGAAGGTGGCTTAGCACCCGAAGCCACCGTAATGTCGTGGCGAGGAATTCAAGGTGGCATTGCTGCCGCAAAACAGCATCATGATGTAATTATGACTCCCGGAACACATTGTTACTTTGATCATTATCAAGCCAATCCAAAATACGAACCCCATGCCATTGGCGGTTATACAAGTCTTAAAAAAGTATATTCCTACGAGCCAATTCCAACGGAATTGAATGCGGAAGAAGCAAAGAATATTTTGGGTGCGCAAGCAAATATGTGGACCGAATATATTCCCTCAATTCACCATTTGGAATATATGCTTTTACCACGCATGTTGGCGCTGGCAGAGGTAAATTGGACTTTAGCAAAAAATAAAGATTGGAATGATTTTAATCGACGATTACAAGCACAGTTTTTGCGCTTTGATCGAGAAGGAACTAATTATTGTTCAGGAGATTATACCGTGCATTTTCAAATGATAGCAAACCCTGAAGGCGGCGATAGTTTATTGAAACTTAGTAGCGAAATTTATAAAGCCAAAATTCACTATTCCTTTGATAATAGAACCGAGCCCCGAGATTTATCACCACAATATTCAGAACCCCTAAACTTTGCTCCCGGCGATAGTATTAAGGCTTCTGTTTTTGAAAATGGTCAGGCTGTTCATGGATTTTATAAATTTACTCGATAATGAATAAATACACTGATAATAAAGCTTTTATAAAACATGATTTTTCCAAACAAGATTTAAGGTCTTTGGAATTTGATCGATGTACTTTTACCGATTGTCTGTTTGTCAACAGCAACTTAAGTGCAAGTTCTTTTATGGAATGTAGCTTTGAAAATTGTGATTTTAGTGCTGCAAAAATTGAAAATACCGGATTTAAGGAGGTGGAATTTAGTAATTGTAAATTGATGGGAATGCAATTTGCATACTGTAATACATTTCTATTGCAAATGCAATTTCAGAACTGTATTTTGGACTTATCTTCTTTTTATAAACTACCCCTTCAATCTACTAAATTTATACAATGCAGCTTAAAGGAAGTGGATTTTGTGGAGGCAAATCTTAGCAAGGCAGTATTCCATGACTGTGATTTATCAGGCGCTATTTTTGAGCAAAGTAATTTGGAAAAAGTGGACTTTCGTAGCGCAATAAACTATTCTATTGATCCTGATACCAATAAAATTGCGAAGGCAAAATTTTCTAGAGATGGTTTGGCAGGTTTGCTATATAAGCATCAAATTGAAATTTCTTAATAATTATTTATGAAGCTGATTTACATTTTAATACTATTCTTGGTTTTGGGATTTGAAAGTCCTAAAAAGGCAAAGATTACCATCATAATTACCAATATTGAGGAAGTAAAAGGGCAAATAAAAATAGCACTTTATAATAAGGAAGCTGATTTTCTGCATCAAGAACAAAAATACAAAGGTGCAGAAGTGAAAATTGATTCCACAAGAGTAAAATATACTTTCACAGATATTCCTCTTGGCGAATATGCCATTACTCTTTTTCATGATGAAAATAGTAATGGTAAAATGGATCGTAATTTTATAGGTTTACCATCGGAAGGAACCGCATTTTCGAATAATATCCGACCGCATTTTGGACCTCCAAAGTATGAAGATGCTGTGTTTGATTTGGAAAGCGATAAAGTGGTTTATTTGCGCTTGGTTTATTAATTTCTTAATATTTGCAATTGGATATTGGCCGCGAATGCGCGAATAAACTTTATTATTTTCGAATTTCCTTTTTAAATACCTCGTGAACAAATTGAATTTAACATATAATCAGACCTTCTTCTGACGGATGGTTAAACCGAACTATTATATTCAAAAATTAAACAAATCAGAAGCAATTCCATCGGCAAAACTTTTTCCACTATTGGTCAAACGATATATTCCATTTTGATATTCCACTTTTGACTGTTGAATATATTTTAGGATGTTATTTTTGAAAAAAGCTAATTTTTCAATACCAAATTTTTCACTTAATTCCTTTTCGTCCACACCCCATTGCGTACGTAAAGCCAACATTACAAATTCATTATACTGATCGTTAATATTAATCACCTCTCTTTCAAAATCCAAAGAATCTTTTTCCAATGCTTCAATATATGCCTTCGTTGAAGCCTTGTTCCACTGCCGCGATTTCAAATCAAACGAATGCGCTGAAGGGCCTAATCCCAAATAGCTTTTTTGACGCCAATAATTGGTATTATGTAATGAATATTTTTTGGAACGGGCAAAATTTGATATTTCATAATGTTCATAATCATGCTGTTGTAATGTATTCATCAATATTTGCGCATGTTGTAAACCCTCTTCCTCTATGGGTTTGGGATATTTATTTTTACGAATAAGTACCTCTAAAGCCGTATTAGGCTCCACTGTTAAATGATAGGCCGAAATATGGGAAACATTCAATTTCAGGGCTTGCTCGATGGATTGCTCCCAAAGTGCATTGCTTAAATTTGGAATACCATAAATTAAATCGATACTAATATTTTCAAAACCCTGATTTTGAGCCATTATAACTGTATCAATCGCTTGTTGGGCAGAATGTACTCTATTGAGATTTTTCAAAATAGCATCGTCAAAAGATTGTGTTCCAATACTTAATCTATTTATACCCAACGATTTGTAATGCGTTAATTGCGATATGCTTAAATCGTCTGGATTGGCTTCAAGGTCTATTTCGGCATCTGAATTTACAGAATAATGCTTATGAATTTGGTTAATAATTTCAGCAATCTCAGTAACAGAAAGCAAAGAAGGTGTTCCACCTCCAAAATAGATACTCTCCACTTTTTCAGCCTTCAAATAGTCTTTTTGAAGTACTATTTCTTTCAATAAAGCTTTATGAAATTCTTTTCTATTTTTTTGATTAGCAAGCGAATAAAAATTACAATAATGACATTTTCGCTTACAAAAAGGGATATGTAAATAGATGCCAGCCATTATTCTTGGGCATCATCTTCGAGCAATGGCATATTTATTTTTGTAGCATTATATTCCACTTCCACGCCATCCAAATACTTAATAATAAGATATATTTTACCCGTTTCATTATAGTATCTCCAATCCCCTTCGCGCATTCCCATTACATATTTGCCTTGCACACTGATTTTTCCATTTTTATAATACCATTTATGCAAACCATCGGGAGTACCATCAATAAAATTGCCTTCAAATTGTATTAATTCGCCATTATAATAATGTTTCCAAATTCCTTCGCGAACACCATCCAAATAATCGCCTTCTTCACGATATCCATTATGCGATTCGGTCCAGGTGCCTTCTTTTATATTATCTACAAAAGTACCTTCCAAAAGAACAGTGCTATCTATATGAAATTCAACATAATCACCTTCGTAAATTCCTTCATATAAATTTTCGTCGCGACGCAAAAGGCCATTATCATAATACCATTTCCAATTGCCTGTGGCTTTTCCTTTTTTATCAAAACGACCAATCTGTTCCAACTTTCCATTCAAATGGTAAAATTTCCATTGTGCGGAGCGAAGATTATTCACATAAACACCTTCAGCCTTTAAGGGACCTTCCACATAATACTCTTTCCAAGGACCTTGACGTAAGCCCGCTTCATCAATTATTCCATGGCCAATCACCCTACCCCGATGCATAATATACGAATCGGTAATTTTTCCACTTTTATCATACTCACGGCGAACACCTTCGGCCACATTATCTTTATAACTTCCTATTACTTTTATACTTCCATCCGAATAATAATCGGTACGAATATCGTAAACAGCCAACTCCGGTGGATCCTCTTGCAATACGCCATCCACATATTTTTCTATTTTTTCTAAATTTCCTTCGCTATCATAATACTTAAAGTAGCCATGTTTAATATTGCTACTGAAAGTTCCAGCCCATTGTAAACTACCATCGCTATAAAAAACTTTCCATAAACCCTGTTTACGCCCCTGTTTGTCTAGGTTATTCATATACTCTTGACGGCGCAAAAAGCCATTTTTATACACAGCAATCATTGTCAAACGACCATCTTCGGCATAAGCTTTCTCGGTTCCATTTTCCAAACCATTTTCGAAAGGAGTGATTTTCTTTAATTTACCCGAAAGATAATATACCTTACTATGACCATTTTTTATATTATTGGCAAAACTATCCACCAAAATACGATCATCGAGATAAGTGGTACGATTGCCATTTTTTATACCTTCACTATAGGTAATGCTCAGTTTCAATATTCCCTCATCATCGTAAAATTTCCAAAGACTATCCAACTGAAAATTTTTCCTATTTCCTTCCGACTTCAAAATACCTAAATCATCATAGGTTTTCCAATAACCATCAGGTTTTCCATCACGCATTTCGCCTTCGCTGGCTATTTTACCATTGGAATGATAAAATACTTGATGACCATTTTTTACCACAGTATCTTCCTGTGCAAACAAATTAATGCTAGCAAAAAGAAAAAAACCGATGATAAATAAAATTTTCAATTAAATGATTTTATGTTGTTTAGATATTTCAAGCATTCGCTCTATGGGTTTTAATGAAGCTTTGATAATGGACTCCTCTAAAATGATTTCGTTGCTTTCGTTTAACAAAACATTATATATTTTTTCCAAAGTAACCAATTTCATATAAGGACAATCGTTGCACGAGCAAGTTTCGTCCGATGGCACAATTATAAATTCTTTTTCGGGCGATTGCTTATACATTTGATGTAAAATACCCGATTCGGTAGCTACTATAAATTTCTTATTATCAGTATCTTTAGTATATTTTAATATACCCGATGTTGAGCCTACATAATCGGCCAATTCCAAAACTTGAGCCTGACATTCGGGGTGAGCCACTAATAAGGCATCAGGATTCTCAATTTTTAGTTCTATAATTTTTTCAGCTTCCAAAATATCATGCACTTCACAACTTCCATCCCAAAGAATCATTTCACGACCCGATATTTTGTTAATATATCCACCCAAATTGCGGTCGGGAGCAAATATTATTGGCTGATCTTTGGGCAAGGAATTTACAATTTGCAAAGCATTACTCGACGTGCAAACGATGTCTGTCATGGTTTTCAATTCGGCAGTGCAATTGATATAAGAAATCACCTTGTGATCGGGATATTGTTCTTTGAATTTTTTGAAATCAGGTGCAGGACATGAATCGGCTAACGAACAACCCGACTCTAAATCGGGTAATAAAACCTTCGTCTTGGGATTCAAAGCTTTAGCTGTTTCGGCCATAAAATGAACCCCAGCAAAGACGATGATATCCGCATCACTTTCAGCGGCTTTTTGAGCTAAAGCTAAACTATCACCCACAAAATCAGCCATTTCCTGAATATCTGCTGTTTGATAAAAATGCGCCAAAATGACGGCATTCTTTTCTTTTTTGAGTTGGTTAATTTTTGCTACTAAGTTTTGCTCGCTCATCGAAATATGATTTTTTGTTCTCTGCAAAGATAGTTTTAATTCTGTTTTGCAGTTAGCGGCATTTTACTTTTTCAACATCCTAATACAATACTATTATATTTAAAGTTTTTAAAAAAGAAATATGTTAGTATTATATAGGGCTGTTAATATGTTCATATATATTTTATACAAAACGTAACCTTTGGTTTATGCCCATTGAATTAACATTTTGTTAATACTATAAAAAGTTGAATAGATAGAAAATATTGCTTTATCAACAGCTTTGTGAATAAGTATATTTGTGAAAAGTATTTTGGTAAAGTAGCCACTTA
>Ga0256844_10001066_pt1 | contig 10395 bp, 9 predicted proteins | sample MusselsmetaG_FD_189100 | JGI IMG/M metagenome (GOLD analysis project Ga0256844, IMG submission 189100) | Mussel associated microbial communities from hydrothermal vent at the East Pacific Rise, Pacific Ocean - Mussels | ecosystem: Host-associated > Mollusca > Shell > Unclassified ... | reverse complement strand
CAGCAAATGAACCATATTGGCTGTAGATGTCTCGGTTCTCTTCTCTCATGAGTAAAAAGAGGTTTTTGAGTTCTGCTTTAAACCATTTGTGCATTCGGTTTTTGTGAAAGCCAAGGGTTGCTAGAGAATCTAAAACTCTAAAGTCACCAGTATGTGTTCCATATTTGCTCTCAACACCCATGAAACCTACAATGTAATCCATGTCAATGTTGTATTCATCTTCAGCACGTTTAAGAGTTTTGTAGTAGTTTTGCTTAAACTCTTTTGCCAGTTGCAAGGTTGCAGGGTCAAGTACATGGTCTTTGTAACGCTCCCAAGAACCATTGGTTGAGCCTACTTTATATTTACCTGTATAACGGTCAAGTGTCTCTTTGTCGAGCATTGCATTGCTTAGAACTTCGTTCATGTAAGCACGTTTAAAGTGGTGTTTTTTGACCATCATGTTGACGAACTTTTTAACCTCTTGTTTCTTTAAAAAATCATAAGGAACAGGAGGAATAGGAGCTTTAGGCTCAGTAGCTTGGAGCGTGAAGGTTGTTAGAAGGGTTAGTGTTATTAGTTTTAAGAAATTCATATTTAATAATATCATAAAAATTGTATAAAAAAATCTCTTTCTCTTAATCTTGTCATAGATTATATTGTATACTTCGCCATCATATAACATAAGGTCACAGATACAGATGGCAAAACAGCAAAATTTCACAACAAAAATCATAGGTGGAGATTTCAAAGGGAAACTTATTGAGATTCCAAACATCTTTACGACACGCTCTTCAAAGGGTATTTTAAAAGAGTCTCTCTTTAACACATTACAGTTTGAGATTATGGACAAGAACTTCGTAGAGGTCTTTTCAGGCTCAGGCTCTATTGGACTAGAAGCATTAAGCCGTGGAGCTTCTCAATGTTATTTTATTGAGTACAACAAAGTGGCATACAAAGTGCTACAAGAGAACATACAACGACTGAACCCAGCTAAATGTCAGCACATATTTGGAGACAGCTTTGAGAAGTTTGACACCATTCTTTCTATGGTTGAGAAGAGAGAAGAGAAGACCTACTTCTACTTTGACCCACCTTTTGCAACACGTGATGGCATGGACGATGTCTATGACAAAACTTTAGAGCTTATTGGCAAGATAGATGCTTCAAAATGTATGATGGCAATTGTTGAACACATGAGTCAGCTTGAAATGCCAGAGAAAATTGGGGATTTGGTACAGATAAAACGTAAGAAGTTTGGACGCTCTACCATGACCTACTATGCTCCAGAAGAGGCATAGCAGTAAGCAATAAAATTAAAACGAGGCAATAACCTCTAAAACCATTGAGACTCCTAATCCCATGAATGTACCTACAATGTAACCCATCATTGCCATGAGTACACCAATGGGAATGAGTGCCTTATGGTACGCACCTGCCAAGATGGGTGCAGAAGCTACCCCTCCAATGTTGGCTAACGATGCAACGCCTAACGAAAACAAATCTAACTTAAATAACTTAGCAAAAACAACCATGATGCTTGCATGAATGAGTATGATGACAAATCCAGCCACAATGTAGAGTGGGGCTTGTGTTAACTCTCCAAAGTTTGCACGAGAAGCGATGAGTGCCACAATGAGGTAGAGCATAATGTTTGCAAGAGAGGAAGCAGCAGCCTCTTTGCCTAAAGGTGTCATTCCCAAACCAATACCTGCAATGGTCGCGAAAATGACTACCCAAGTGGTGTTGGTTAAAAAGCTTGTTGTGGGTAAAAAAGGTGCGAGTGACTGTGCAAGAGCCGAGACCAAAAGAGCGAGACTTAAAAGCATGAAGAGCGAGGGAAAGGTTATGCTCTTTTGTTTTCCCTCTGTGTTAAGTGTTGCACCCAAGGTTTCTAAAATGCTCCCATCTGCTTTTGTCCAAGTATTAAACTTGTTAGCAAAAGGAACAAGTGCAAGAAGAATCATGACCCAAATGGCATAGTCAATGGAGTCAATGAGGAGTACATAGCCCATTTTAGAGTCGGGAAGTTCCAGTGCAGCTTGAATGGCAACCATGTTTCCTGTACCACCCATCCACGAACCACTCAACGCTCCAAACGCCTTCCATGCTCCCTCTTCAAAAAAGTTATGGAAAAGAGCAAACATGACAATAAATCCTACAGAGATACTTGCTGAGGCTAAAAAGAAAGTCAGAAGAATTTTTTTGCCAAGCTTTAAAATTTTACGAATGTCTGACTGTAGAAGCATTAGAAATATCATGGCAGGAAGCAGGTTTGATTTAAAGGCTTTGTAGGCTGAGTTAATCTCCTCTGTTTTCTCCCACACTCCAAGGGTTGAAAAGGTCATGACTGAAAAATACAAAATGACAATGGCAGGGAGGTACTCAAAAAACTTCGATTTGGTAGAGGCTTCTAAGTAGACTAGGGTAGAGGCAATGACCAGTAGAACGGTCAAGTAGGGGAAGGCTGTGGTTATCATGGTTTTATTCCTATTTTAATTTTATAGATTTCTTGCATAAAAAATATCTTTAATCTATTAGGGGTATGCAAGAAGTCTATTGTATAATTTTAAAGATTAAATGACATAGGAAAAAAATGAAAAATATTATTGCCATTGATTTGGGGTCAAATAGCTTACGAATCTTAAAGATGCATTGCGAAACCAAAGAGCGTTTGGGTGAGTTTCACCGAACGGTAAAGACAGCAGATGGCTTGGCTAAAACAGGTGAAATAAATGCTGAGGCAGTAGAACGGGTGGTTTTAGCACTAAATGAAGCAAAAGAGAAGCTTGATTTTACAGATGCAGAGATTAAGGCAGTAACAACAGAAGCGATTCGTCAAGCAAAAAATGGGGATGAGGTCTTACTTCGTATTCAAGAACAGACAGGGATTGAGTTTGAAGTCATTGATGGTGTGGCAGAGGCTAAGTATGCTTTGGCTGCGACACAGAACCGTTTGAAACTTTTAGGAAAAACACCAAAAAGCTTTATGATGATTGACATTGGTGGTGGTTCAACAGAGATGATGTTTCACTATGGAGAAGAGAAATCATTTTCAAAAAGTTTTCAAGTGGGCATTGTAACGGTAACCCAAAAGTTTAATGGTTTAGCAGAACTTGCAGAAGCCATTCCTGTACTCATGAACCCCATGAAACAGTACTACCATGAGGTGGTAGCCCAACATGGAACAGTGGAACTTTTCATTGCCACTGCTGGAACTCCCACCACCATTGCAGCAATGAAACATGGAATGGAGTATGAAACTTATGATGCACAGAAGATTCATGGAACAGTACTTAGTCAAAAAGAGTTGGTGGAGAAGCTTATGGAGCTTATTAACATGAGTCCTGAAGAGCGAGTAAAAACAGTGGGTGTAGGGCGTGACGACCTCATTGCATCTGGTGTACTCATCTACGATGAACTCTACACCATCTCAGGTTTCAAAGAGTCCATGGTCATAGACGATGGAATTCGTGAAGGCGTTGCCTTCTCCATGTGTGAAGGGTAGGGTGTAGTCCCCGACTACACCATTAAAACAGATGTATTTACCAAAAATAATAAAAACCATATCAGAAAAACTGTCAGAACAAAATGCACAAGCCATTGTAGTGGGTGGTGCAGTACGCGACCATTTTTTAGAGCTCCCCTGTAAAGACTATGACATAGAAGTCTATGGTCTAGAACACATAGAAACCCTAGAAACAATCTTATCAGCCTATGGCTCTGTCAATTTGGTGGGTAAAAGCTTTGGCATCTTAAAGTTTGTACATGAGGGAGAAGAGTATGACTTCTCTTTTCCTCGTACCGAACAAAAAGTAGCCGTTGGTCACCGTGGGTTTGATGTCTCTTGCGATGGCTTTCTAAGTTTTGCAGAGGCAGCACTTCGACGTGACTTTACAGTCAATGCACTTGGTTACAACGTAGAGAAGAAAGAGCTTTTAGACCCTTTTTCTGCAAAAGCAGACATGACATCAAAAACCTTGCGACACATTAACTCAAAGACTTTTGTCGAAGACCCTTTGCGTGTCTACCGTGCTGTGCAGTTTTGTGCAAGATTTGGCTACACCTTAGCTACAGAGACCTTTGAGCTTTGTTCTTCTATGGTAGAGCAGGGAATGCTAGAGGAGTTGCCCAAAGAGCGTCTTTGGGTAGAGTTTAAAAAACTGCTCTTAAAGTCTGAAAAGCCATCCATTGGTTTTGAGCTTATGCGTGAGCTTGGCATTACAGAAAAACATTTTCCTGAACTTCATGCACTCATAGATGTTCCTCAAAGTCCTATATGGCATCCTGAAGGGGATGTTTGGATTCATACACTTATGTGTGTGGACAAAATGGTCACACTTCAAACAGCCAATGAGAAGCAAGACCTAAAGATGATGTTTGCAATACTCTGTCACGACTTGGGTAAGGCGACACATACTCAGATAACTCCTGAGAAAATTTCAGCCATTGGTCACGAGAAAGCTGGGCTTGAACCTACGGAGCATTTTCTCTATCGTTTGACCAATGAGCATGAGTTCATTAAGTCACTTTTGCCTTTGGTGGAACACCATTTAGCTCCCTCCATTTACTTTAGAGGTGGAGCAAAAAAGTCTACCATTCGTAGACTGGCAACCAAAGTAAACATTGAAGAGCTTGTAACGTTAGCAAGAGCAGACTTTTTAGGACGAACCACAGAGGCTTCTTTAAAAGGAATTTATGAGGCAGGTGATTGGTTGTTGGAGCAAGCAAAAATGTTAGATGTTTACAATGAACCACTGCAACCTATACTTCAAGGAAGAGACCTTATAGAGCTTGGTTTAACGCCATCTAAGGAGTTTAAACAGTTGTTGGAATCTGTGTATGAAAAACAAATTTCTGGGAAAATTACCAATAAAAGTGAAGCTTTAAAATACATTCGTTCAATTTTATAACAAAAATATCCTTAAGTTGAAATCTTAAGTCTATCTTAACAGCCCATAAAATATAATCTTCCATAATTTTGGAAAAGGGTTAAAATGAAAAAAGATGAAATTGTTCAAAAGATACGATCAGCCAGATTGGCACATGTTCAATGGGTTCAACGTGCAAAATCTTTGGTAAAAGGTTTACCAATAAAAGAGGAGGATATTCCTCTTACTTCTGATGCTTGTTCTTTTGGTAAATGGTTCTACTCAGATGGACAGATACTCTTGGCAATTTTCAATGAAAAGCATGTTCGAGAGTTGGAAGTATTACATAGCAGTCTACATGAAGAGTATATGAGTATTTTTAAAATTTACTTTGACCTTTCAGACATTGGATTTTTTGCAAAGCTCTTTAATAAGGGACGAAAAGTAAGTGAGATAGAGAAGAAAGAAGCATTGCTTCATCTGGCTAGCTTAGAGAAGATTTCAAATGAGTTGATTGGTACATTAAACAGTATGGAGACCAGAATTAATATGGCAGATGCTTCATTGTTTGAGAAGTATGTTTAGTAGGGGGCAAGCCGTGTCTTGACCCGTATTCAAATAACCAATGAAAATTGGGCATAACGGGTAGAGACATGGCTCTACCCCTACTGATGCCCCTATAATTGTTTAATCTTTTATTCGTTTCTCAATACATTGAGAGGGTCGGTAGAAGAGGCTTTGTGGGCAGGGTAGATAGAGGAGACAATAACAATGACAATTGCTCCTACAATAATAAATACAAAGTCACTCATGGTTAGGTCAATTGGTAGTTTTGAGAATCCATAGACCTCTTCTGAGAGTTGAATAATTGGGAAAGTAGTCAGTACCCATTTTCCAATGAATCCTAAAATAGTTCCTGCAACAATTCCTCCTAGACCAATAATTGCACCTAGTCTAAAGAAGATACTTTTTATCTCTGCACCTGTAGCACCAAGAGTTTTCATGAGTGCAATCTCTGTTCTACGGCTCATAACGGTCATGAGTAGTGAGGAGATAATGTTTAGTGCAGCGACTAAGATAATGAGAAGAAGTACAAAGAATAATGCACGTTTCTCCATCTCCATAGCTGCAAAGAATGAGGTATTTTGTTCCCACCAACCTTGTACACGCACACCTTTGTCATAGCCAATAGAAGCCAGATAGGTATTGATTTTTTTTAAATCGTTCATTGCATTATTGGAGTAGATATGAATACCGTCGTAGATGCCAGTCGCTCGTTTTAAAACTTTGTGAAACGCAGCATGTGTGGTGTAGATGATGGCTTTGTCATAGGTATTTAGCCCTGAGTCAAACGTTGAATCAATAGTAAAACGTTTTTGTACAGGCATTGAGCCAAAACCAATGGCTTGTTGTTCAGAAAAGTAAAGCGTAAGCTTCTCACCTTTAAAGACATTCATCTCTTCGGAAAGTACGCCACCAGTTACAATTTTGAACTTGCTGTCAATATGTTCAGAGGTCTGCATTGCTTTTTCAAATACTTCGTTAATCTTTGCCTCTTTTTCAAAATCAACACCATATAAAATAGAGCCGTTGACATTTGAACCACTTTTTGAGATAACTTGTGTGGTGTAGTAGGGCGAAAATTGTAAGTTTGGAAATTGACCAGAGAGCTTGTTTAAGATGTCATCGTTGGCACTTTTGTAAGAAATTGGAACAAGAGTAATAGGGTAGTTCATGACAAAAAGACGTTTTTTAAACTCTTTTTGTGTACCGTTCATGATGCCCATTGCAAGCATGAGTACCATGACACCAGCAGCAATACCAATGAACGCAAGAAGAGAAGAGATAAAGATAAAAGGATTATCTCTATCATACTTAAGGTAGTGTTTAATTACCTTGTTAATAAAAGTACTGTTTTTAGTGACTGCCATTATGCAAGTAGTCCCTTTTTAGGTCCACTTACACCACAACACTGTTTGTATTTTTTACCTGAACCACAAGGACAAGCTTCGTTTCTTTTTGGTTTTTTCTCAATGATACCCTCTTCGAAGTCTGCTTCAACCACTTCATTTTCATTGGTTTGTGCATTTGCTAAGTCAGCTTCTAACTCTTGACGCATCGCTTCCATTTTTGCTTCCTCTTCTGCTGGGTCAGAGAAGTTGAGTTGTACAAGTTGAAGCACTTTGATTGCTTCAAATTTAATACGCTCTACAAGTGACATAAAGAGATTGTACGAATCTTTTTTGTACTCAGTCAATGGGTCTTTTTGGTTGTACCCTCTAAGACCAATACCAGTTTTCATAACATCCATCTCGTAGAGGTGGTCTCTCCATTGTGGGTCAAGCACTTGCAAGTAAAGAATTCTCTGAACTTCTGAACGCTGTTCAGGAGTCAGTGGTTGCATCTTCGCTTCATAAGTGTCAGTTAAAAGACTTAATAGAAGCTCATGAAGTGCATCGTAGTCTTTTCCTTTAAGTACTTCAGTCTCAACAGAAATGTTCAGCTCTTCTTTAAGCATGTTATCTAGTTTTTCAATGTTGAAGTCCTCTTCAGCACCACCAACATAGATTTCAGACTCAACCAACATGTGGTCGATGTACTCTAAACGGTTTTCACGAATTTTTGTGTCAATGTCAAACTCTTCGTCAAGTAGTTGGTTTCTAAAGCTATAGATAACTTTTCTCTGCTCATTGGCAATGTCATCGTATTCAAGAATATGTTTACGAGACTCGTAGTGCATGTTCTCAACTTTAGTTTGTGCTTTCTCTACTGAACGTGTAACAATTTTAGAGTCAATATATTCACCCTCGTCAACACCCAATTTGTTCATGATGTTACGAATTTTGTCTCCACCAAAAATTCTTAAAAGGTTGTCATCTAACGAAAGGTAGAACTGAGATGCACCTGCATCACCTTGACGACCTGAACGACCTCTTAACTGGTTGTCAATACGTCTACTTTCATGTCTCTCTGTACCTAAGATGTAAAGACCACCAAGCTCTTTGATTTCGTCAGTAATCTTAATGTCAACTCCACGTCCAGCCATGTTGGTAGCAACAGTTACAGCACCTTTTTTACCAGCTTCCATAATGATTTGTGCTTCATTTTCATGGTTTTTAGCATTCAGTGTGTTGTGAGGAATCTTCGCATTTTTCAGACGTTGGTGAACCAGCTCTGACTTCTCAATCGATGCAGTACCAATAAGCACTGGTTGACCTTTGTCATGAAGCTCTTGAACTTTTTTAGCAACAGCATCAAGTTTCTCTCTCTCAGTATTGTAGATAAGGTCATTCATGTCTAGTCTGGTAATTGGCAAGTTCGTAGGAATAGAGATTACATCTAGGTTATAGATTTCAGAAAACTCTGTCGCTTCTGTCTGTGCTGTTCCTGTCATTCCTGCCAGTTTTTCGTAAAGACGGAAGTAGTTTTGGTAAGTAATCTCAGCCAATGTTTGTGACTCATCTTTAACTTCAACACCCTCTTTTGCTTCAATGGCTTGGTGTAAGCCCTCAGAGAAACGACGACCTTCACTAAGACGACCTGTAAATTCATCTACAATTACAATCTCACCATCACGAGATACATAGTCAACATCTTTCACAAAAATGTATTGTGCTTTCATTGCTTGGTCAAGGTGGTGTGAAAGAGATGCATTCTCTAGGCTGTAGAGGTTCTCAACTTCAAACAAATCTTGTGCTTTTTGAAGACCATCTTCTGTCATGATAACTTGACGGTTCTTCTCATCTACATAGAAGTCACCAGTAGTCTGCTCTGGTTCACCTGCTTTGGTCTCTACTTTTTCACCTTTAATCATCTGTAGTGAAATCTCATCTGCTTTTGCATAGTGAACGGTGTCACGCTGAACAGGTCCAGAGATAATCAGTGGTGTTCTCGCTTCATCAATAAGAATTGAATCGACCTCATCAACAATGGCATAGTAGTGTTCACGTTGAACTTTCTCTTCTGATCTTGTTTTCATGTTGTCACGCAAGTAGTCGAAACCATACTCGTTGTTTGTTCCGTAGGTAATGTCACAGTCATATTGAGCTTTTTTGCTCATTTCGTCGTAAATTTCATCGGTAAGACAACCAACAGTGTAGCCCAAGAAGTTGTAGAGAACACCCATCTCTTCGGAGTCTCTTTTTGCAAGATAGTCGTTAACGGTTACAATGTGTACCCCTTTACCCATCATGGCATTGAGAACAACAGCCAGTGTTGCAACCAGAGTTTTCCCCTCACCAGTTTTCATCTCAGCAATAGAGTTTTCATGAAGTACCATACCACCAACAAGCTGTACGTCGTGGTGTCTCATGCCCAAGGCACGTGTACTTGCCTCTCTTGTTATGGCAAATGATTCATCAAGTACATCATCAAGCGTTCTCTCCCCAGCGTGAACAGCTGTTTTAAGTTCATTAAATGCAGCTTTTAACTCGTCATCAGAGAGTTCTTTATAGTTGTTTTCTAATTTATTAATCTTCTGTGCACGTTTTAAATAACCTTTTACAATTCTGTCGTTTTTAGAACCAAATATCATCTTTAACATTATTATTATAACCTAGTATTAAAATTCTGATTATCTTATCTAAATTTTGTGTAAATGTTGTTTAGAGCTTCGCTATTAAGGTCAGTATATTATAATTCGTGAATCAATTAGACTTCTGTAAGGAGAAAAGATGGATAAGATTAAAATTGGGGTCGTAACAACAAGCGACAGAGCGAGTCAAGGTATATATGAAGACATTTCAGGTGTTGCCATTATGGACACCATGAAAGAGTATTTGTTAAATGAGTGTGAATATGAGTACCGATGTATTCCAGATGAGCAAGCCATTATTGAGACGACACTCATTCAACTCTCACGTGAGCATAACTGTGACCTCATTGTAACCACAGGTGGAACAGGACCAGCTCCTAGAGATGTAACCACTGAAGCGACAGAGAATGTTTGTCAAAAGCTTCTTCCTGGTTTTGGAGAGCAGATGAGAGCTGTGAGCCTTCAGTATGTTCCTACAGCCATTTTGTCACGCCAGACGGCAGGCATCTGTAACGGTTCACTCATCATTAACTTACCAGGGAAACCAAAGTCCATTCGTGAATGTCTCGATGCTGTCTTCCCAGCTGTTCCTTACTGTGTTGACCTTATAGGTGGTGCTTTCATGGAAGCAAACGAAGAGGTTGTTAAAATCTTTAGACCAAAGAGCAAGTAATGAATGTAGAGTTCATAGAGGCTAAGCTTCAAGAGATTTACGCTGAGTTAGAAAAAGAGGTTATGGTAGTACTTATGGATGAGTCGTTTGACAAAAAACAGACCAATCTACGAATGCAACCATTGAAGTCAACCAAGAAGATTTTAGAGAACGCTCTCGATAGTATCAAAATGGTTGAGAAGTTAGCAAAAGAAGATTTGGAGAAATAATATGGGCAATTTATTAATTTGGGTAGGTATCTATATTTTTCTAATAGTAGGTCTTTTCTACTTTTTATATAAGGCGACAAAAACAAAAAATATTAAGTATGCTTACCCCATTGTAGGTATGGTTCTCTT
>Ga0256844_10001065_pt1 | contig 10413 bp, 9 predicted proteins | sample MusselsmetaG_FD_189100 | JGI IMG/M metagenome (GOLD analysis project Ga0256844, IMG submission 189100) | Mussel associated microbial communities from hydrothermal vent at the East Pacific Rise, Pacific Ocean - Mussels | ecosystem: Host-associated > Mollusca > Shell > Unclassified ... | reverse complement strand
CGAGCTATCTCCAGACTATGGCAAACAAAGGATATAATCCATTGATTGCTATTCAAATGGCTCTGGCAGGTAAAGTTAATAATGTAGGGTGTGAGTAGTTACAATAAAGTATTCTATATCATAAAGCAAAAAAACAGAGGCTAAAGTGTGTTTATACTTTTGATAAAGCGACACAAGAAATACAAGGTGCAGAAAAAGCATACCCTCATTACTGCGATTTAAAAAAATATCCCTATAAAATATTCAAGGTAGTTAAAGATATTGCCACTTTAATATTTATATCTAGATAGCAGCAATTAGCAGGTATATGTTCAGTCAAAATCAATTGGACTTTTTAGTGATATCCCTGGAGAATTCTTCATATGAGTATCAATCATGGTTGTCGACACATCCGAGTGAGCAAGTAATTCTTGTATTGTTCTGATGTCTGCTCAAGATTCAAGCAAGTGTGTGGCGAAAGAATGCGCCTGCGTTGCAAAATTCGTTTTCAACTGCGGTAGGTGTTATGTTTCATCCAACAACTTATGGGCAAGTACATACAGATGATGAACTTAACCACATTTGCTATCACCACAATTTAAACAGGTCATACAGCCATCCATCAGCACCAGTGCCTTGGTCTGGCATTTGTTACATAACTGTGCTTTTTCCGGAAAGCTGCTGCTGTCATCTTCGATGTTAGTTGCAGTATTGGTTTTATTTTGTTGTTCAAATTCTTTACGTTTGCTGGCAATGAGTTTTTTCTGATGTTCATCCAGTTCATTTTCTTTAAGCATGCCAATAAATTTCATATGGGATTCAATGGCACAGCCAATTTCAGCAACTAAAGAGGGCATAAAGACACCACCCTTCTTAAAGTAACCACCTTTGGGATCAAAGACAGCTTTGAGTTCTTCTACCAGAAAACAGGCATCACCACCTTTACGAAAAACTGCTGAAATAACACGAGTCAGTGCTAACACCCATTGAAAATGCTCCATGTTTTTAGAGTTAATAAAAACTTCATAAGGGCGGCGTTCTTCATGCTCAGTGCCCATATTCAGGATCATATCATTAATGGTGATATACAGGGCATGTTCAGATTGTGGTGTTTTTATTTTATAGGTGGAGCCAAAAAGCATTTCAGGACGTTCCAGATTTTCGTGCATACTTTCGACATCATCAATCAGAGCGTCATTACTGGATTGATTTTCAGCTTCTTTGTCTTTCTGTGTCAGCACTTTATAGCTAACAATTTTACTATCTATTTTTATTGCCATGTTCATAAACCTTTTTTAACCTGCTTGTTTACTTATCTGCGAAGTATTCTAATACGTCATTGACTTAAAATTTTCCGTAATAGCCTTCTTTAAGGGCATCAAACAGATTGGCTGCAGTGTGGGTTTCACCATCGTACTCAACTTCCTCATTGCCTTTGAGCTCAACCGTGCTGCCATCTTCCAGAGTAAACTGATATTTTGTGTTTTCTAAATCAGATTCTTTTACCAGCACACCCTGGAAGGCTTCCGGATTAAAGCGGAAGGTGGTACAACCTTTAAGGCCTTTGTCATAAGCATATTCGTAAATATCCTTAAAGTCCTCATAAGGATAGTCTGTAGGGACATTAGCTGTTTTAGAAATGGATGAATCAATCCATTTTTGCGCAGCAGCCTGAACATCGACATGTTCCCTGGGGGAGATACTATCGGCGGTAATAAAATAATCCGGTAGCTGCTCGTCTTCCTGCTCAGAATATGGCATCGCCTTGCTATTGACCATTTCACGATAAGCTAATAACTCAAAAGAAAAAACATCGACTTTTTCTTTACTTTTTTTGCCTTCACGTATTATATTTCGTGCATAGTGATGTGCAAAACTTGGCTCTATACCATTGCTGGCATTGTTGGCCAGAGATAATGATATTGTACCGGTGGGCGCAATAGAACTATGATGGGTAAAACGAGCACCGGTTTCACTTAGTTCAGCGATCAGTTCAGGTTCGATTTCTGCCAGTTTCTGCATATAACGGCTGTATTTGGCATGCAATACCTTACCGGTAACTTCATCACCTTCCTGGAAACCATCGCTAAGCATTTCCGGACGTTTGTGTAGCATTTCTCCGCTAACGGTAAATATCTGATCCATGATCCTGGCAGGGCCTTTTTCTTTAGCAAGTTCCAGGCCGGCTTTCCAGCCTTCAACAGCCATAACCTTGGTTACTTCTTCAGTAAACTCTAAGGAATTATCATCTCCGTACTTCATGCCCATCATAGTGCAGGATGAACCCAGACCCAGATAACCCATGCCGTGGCGGCGTTTATTAACAATTTCTTCACGCTGTTGTGCCAGTGGCAGGCCATTAATTTCAACTACGTTATCCAGCATGCGAGTAAAAATCTGTATGGTTTTACGGTAGTTATCCCAGTCAAAAGAGGCTTCACTGCTAAACGGTTTATTGATAAAGCGGGTCAGGTTAATAGAACCCAATAAACAACTGCCATACGGGGGCAGAGGTTGCTCGCCACAAGGATTGGTGGCACGGATATTTTCACAGAACCAGTTGTTATTCATTTCATTGACTTTATCGATCAAAATAAAACCCGGTTCAGCATAATCATAAGTGGAGGACATAATTATGTCCCATAGTCGACGTGCCTGAATAGTGCGGGTAACGCGACAGGCAACCAGACCATCATGATTAACAATATAGCCCTCTTTATTAGGCAAGTCGCGCCAGATGACCTGTTCAGGCTTATTGATGTCCAGCTTGTCCTGCGCCACTTCTTTTTCAGTCACCGGGAAAGATAAAGGCCAGTCGCCTTCATTTTTGACAGCCTCAACAAATTCGGTAGTGATCAATAAGGATAAATTAAACTGACGTAAACGACCGTCTTCGCGCTTGGCGCGGATAAAGTCAATAACATCAGGATGGCCAATATCAAAGGTGGCCATTTGTGCCCCGCGACGACCACCTGCAGAAGAAACGGTAAAGCACATTTTGTCATAAATATCCATAAATGACAGTGGCCCGGAAGTATATGCCCCGGCTCCGGATACATAGGCATCTTTAGGTCGCAGAGTAGAAAACTCATAGCCAATACCACAACCGGCTTTTAACGTCAGGCCGGCTTCATGCACTTTGCCCAGAATATCGTCCATTGAGTCTTTAATAGCACCGGAAACCGTACAATTAATGGTTGATGTAGCGGGTTTGTGAGCCTGTGCACCGGCATTGGAAATAATACGACCGGCAGGAATGACGCCCTGACGTAGTGCCCATAGAAATTCTTTATAATAATGCTCCTGATTTTTCTTACCGGTCTCAACATCTGCCAGAGCTTTAGCAACACGCTTATATGTTTCATCAATATTGGCATCAACATTTTCGCCATCTTTTGTTTTCAGGCGGTATTTGATATCCCATATATCCAGTGATGCAGGCTGTAATGCAATTTCTGAGATAGTATTGGGTATGGCGTGTAATTGAGCTGTCATTACGTATGGATCTCCCGGATGGCCAAATTGATGGATAAAATAAAGGGCATTGTCTGCTTTATAGACACTTTAAAAGGAGCTGGATTAAAGTGTTAAGCAACGACTATTCGCTAAATGATTGAAAACTTTGAATTTTAGAGAATGCCGTCTATATTGTGTTTGTTTTTTCTCTTAACACAATATGTTGTGCTTTTGTGTGTGAATCCTAATTATTTTAACTCATAAGGTCAAGTGCTTTTGTCATATTATAAGTATTTTTTTATCACTAAACAGATGGACTTTTATGTAAGTCAGACAGGGCAATGGATGTAGGAAATTAAGTATATTAGTACATTTAGAAATGTTGACAAAAAATAGGGGTTTACAGATCAATGTTAATGGCAATGGAAATGATGACTATAATTTACGGTGATGTTTTTTTATTTCTGAGAGCACGCTTTTATTTACCCCCGCCTGATGGGCAAATTCTACCCACTTATCTACAGCAACTATTACCTTATCAATTATCTCTTCTGGCTTAGAAATACTAATAGATTTACCGGTGTAAATTAATTCTTTTTTTGAAAAATTATCACGTTTACCATTGACACTCATTTGATGTTGATTGGTCCATTTTCCGGCAGGGTTGTGGGAATAGGTTACATCGTATGCGGGTGATAACTTCCATTTACCATCCTTGCCCATTAGAAAAGAAATATTTTTTGTGTGATCATCCTGATTACGAGCAATGATATTAAACAGCATTCGACGATATTGTTGAGCAGCTTCAGCTTTGCTCAGATGCAATTTACGCATAACTTCAAATGCCTGCTCATAACTATAAGCACCGGCCATATTAAAGTCATAGTGAGCGATGCCACATAGTGATTGCATATGTTGTTTGTTACCATTAATACGATCAAAGCGTTTTGTCATGAAATGAGCACGACCATTTTCCTCCAGGAGCTTACTTTCGGTCATGTCTATGCCCGCTTCTTTTGCCATAAGGTAATAGGCGTATTCAATGCGGCCATATCCTCCAGGTTTTCCCAGCTCCAAATCGGCAACGCCGTCAAATTTTAGTAGCCAATAATCATAGTCTTTGGGTACATCTGCCTGGCCGGAGATAACTTCACCTTTGTCATTCATAGCAATTACTGCTTTTGGCCTGGCACCACCGGCTGATGTACCTACACGTAAAATATCTAAAATGGCATCAGCGTTTTCATGGTCACTGTCGCCAAGCTGAACGTTTAGCTCCTTACGTTCATTCATGACTTGTTGAGCAAGTTTAACGAGTTCAGGTATTTCTACTGAGACTGACCTGTCATGCCTTTCAATAATTGGCGGGGAGAATTCTAAAGCGCCCATGCCGCGTTTGCCGGTATAACAAAGTCTGTCAACGGGGCTGAAACTCGAGCTGTCACGTCCATTTCGTGCCAGCCAGGCATCAATGATACTATTACCAAATTTATCCGGTAAACTATCGGCCAATAATCCTGGTAAACCTAAATAAGTGTCTTTGTTTAGTGATGCAAAGAAGAACTTGCCATCGCCAGCACTTGCAGCATTCAAGCTCATCATAACAGGTGAAACATCAAGGCCCTTTTTGAGGAAGTTTCTGTCATATTCAAAAATTCCATAATTACGATCATCCAGCCATGATACGGCACCCACAGTATGACCCCATAACGTTATTATGGCGGTATCTATTTTTTTTACCATGCGGATTCATCCTTTGCCTGTGATTTAAGTCGTTCACCAGATGCTCGTTGACGAATATGGCCGTGCATTTTGGCTAACTGCATCGGGCTTATTGATATTTCCGGTATGAAGTTGTCCAGATGTTGCAGAGCTTCAAGCTCTCTCAAAACTGCAATAAGAGTTGAAAGTTTACCGCGACCTGTTTCAAGTGACTTAATGGAATTCAGTGATAATGTTGTCGCCTTAGCCAAATCCTTCTGAGTGATATTTTTTTGCAGGCGAAGTGATTTCAGGCGATTGCCTAGTTCCTGTTCTATATATTTGTCTGAGAGAGAATAAAAATCCATAATAGCCTCAAATTAATCTATAAGCGGTAAATTCACACTATAAAAGTCTTTTAATAGCTTATTATTACCCTTTGTTGGCAGATGTCAAATAATGAATTATATAATAGCCCTAAAATAGGCTTTAATATCTATATACATTAGATAATAGTCTTATTTAAGATTGTTATTTTGTTTGTCTTTGGTCGTTTTCTGTCTTAGGAGAAAGATCGGGTAATATTTTTTCGACCTGTACCTGGGCTTGCTCCTGGGCAAATTGAATAGTGAGTCGCTGGCCAATAGTCAATTGCTGTGCAGATTTAATCAGCTGCTGGTGTTCATCTCTCACCAGAGAATAACCACGCCCCAGTGTTGCTAATGGACTAAAGGCATCCATGGTACGGGCCAGAGAAGCAATCTTTTGCTGTTGCTGCTCAAAATAGGCCGGCAGACTTTGTTGCAGACGCTGTTGTAAGAAGTCCAGACGGTTTTGTTGCTGTGCCAGCTGATGAGCAGGTGAATGCTGCTGCATACGGGCACTGAGAGTGAGTAGTTGCTCCTGAGCCAATTGCAATTGAAACTTTAGTCGTTGTTCCATACGCAGGGAGAGTTCATCGACGCGCTGGGCAACTTCATCCAGATAGCGCCCAGGATGTCTTAACTGTTTATATTGATAGTGTACCTGCTGCTGTAAATTATTTAGATAGTGAGTCATTGCTTTGCTGAGTTGTTGCTCAATACCCTGTAGCCAGCCAAGCCATTCCTGTTGATCGGGGCTGACCAGTTCAGCAGCCGCAGAGGGAGTCGGTGCGCGCACATCGGCAACAAAGTCACAGATAGTAAAATCCACTTCATGGCCGACAGAACTGACAATGGGAATGGCACATTGATAAATATCCTGTGCCAGTTGTTCATCATTAAATGCCCATAGATCTTCAATAGAGCCGCCACCACGACCGATAATCAGCACATCACAGAGGCTTTGCTGCTGAGCCTGAGCCAGTGCCTGGCGCAGCTGTTGCGGTGCTTGCTCACCCTGCACCTGTGCCGGATAGATAATAATCGGCAAGGCCGGGAAACGTCGCTGTAAAACCTGCAGAATATCATGCAGTACAGCACCTGATGCAGAGGTAATAATACCTAGACATTGTGGTATTTCCGGCAATGTTTTTTTATGTTCATCGGCAAATAAGCCCTGTGTCTGTAGCTTTTGTTTCAACTGCTCAAAGGCTCGTTGCAGGGCACCAATACCGGCATCTTCCATAGTTTCAACAATTAGCTGAAAATCACCACGGGCCTGATAAAGACTGACGCGTGCCTTAACTACAATCTGCATGCCTTCATCGGGTACAAAGCCGAGGCGCTGATTATTCTGGCGAAACATGGCACAACGCACCTGACTGTGTTCATCCTTGAGGGTAAAATACCAGTGTCCGGAGCGGGGCATGGCTAAATTTGAGATTTCACCGCTGATTAATAGGGCAGGAAAATTAGTTTCCAGCAGTCGTTTAACATTTTGTGAGAACTCAGAAACAGAAAGAATGGAGGTGTCAAAAGTATTTATCATGGTGCTATCATACCGAAGAATTTAAATGGAACAAGCCTGTCTCTGTACATAAGTGCTGATAGTGCAAGCGTCAAAACAGCCAGTGTTTAATCTCAGCAAAATTATGCAGAATAAGCTGTTGTGCCTCAGGGGATTTTAATGGGCTGATATGGTCGATACGTAAATACTGTAAATAATAGCTAGCCAGAGCTGCTCTGGTTTTTATTTTCAGGCGGTTATCTGACATTCCATAATCCAGGGCAATAATATATTTTTGCAAATCACTGAGCCTGGGATCGGGTATGATCACTAAAGTGATTTGTGTGTTCCATGCCTGATCATCGGCCATACTATGCTCTGAACGGCTAATAAATTTCGGCACATTATTAACTCGTGATAAGACAAAATCCCGGTAATCATTATGCTTTTCACAATGTGCGCGAATATGCCAGCGATAACCAGAATACACTAAGGTATGAGGTGTAATAATTCGATGTTCAGTGTTGCCTGAACTCATTGACAAATAGTCCATTTCAATACATTTTTGTTCGCGGGATGCCTGAATAATCGGGCGTATATAATGTGCTTTAACAGCGCGATCCGGTGCAGAAATTATTTCTGTATTGGCTTGTTTGATATCCAGAAAATTAAAATGACTACTTAAATCACTACGGCTGTTCAACATGTGCAGATACTCATCGACAACCCCCTGAGTTAAAACCGGCTGATAAAGTTCGGTAGGTTTATAACCTTTGAGCTGCTTGTCGTATTCCAGATTACCCTGGCCGATTTCACGAATATAATAATTAATGTCCTTGGACGCCTGCTGTCTGCCAATGCCAAAGGCTGTCATTAAAGCATTGGTGGTTAAGCGGCCTTCCCACAGGGCAATAATTTCAATCAGCCGGTAGCGTAAGAGTAAATCCCAGCGAAAAGGCCATTGATTATTTTTGCCTGGACGTGCCATGTAGACTCCTTATAAATATGATCTGCCTGAAAAAGCGATATGTACATGTAATCATCGTATACATGTCGAAAATAAAATAGTATGCTTTTTTATAAGGTTAATGTAAACAAAAAGTAGACAATGATGTATAGCCAAAGTGCTGTGAAGACAGGCAAAAGAACTCAGAAGGAAAAAGTCACTTGATTAGCTCGTTGTGATATTAAGGGTGTCGGGGTGATTTCAGTTAATAATAGTTTGCATAAATTAAGTGGATATACACTCACTAGTGTGCATCAATAAATAGATGTACACATAACTAATGTTCAATTGAGGACTATATTATGGGTTTTGACAAACTAAAAGCTAACATTACTTTGATTTCTATCGCCCTGCTTTTTATCGTAGGTATTATTTTAAGTGCTGAATCTGTGCAAGGGAGTGATATGTTCACCACAAGGCTCACTAAAGAGCAACGAGAACGTAAAGAAGCTGAAGAAAAAGAAGTGGTTAAATTGGATCTATTAAAAAGAAAAGTTGCAGCAATGGAACGAGCTAACGATTTAGAATACAGTCGTCAGAATAATCGTTATAGATACCCTGTGCGTGTTAATCTTCACGTTTATAAGACATATTAAAAAGGATATAGTCAGCTTGGTGAATCAATTTTTATTACTAGAGAGAATCTTCATGACTTTGTCAGGGATACAAACCAGGATTACTATGCCGCAACATCGCATAATGTATCTGGCTGTGTTTATCACTCAGTGTACAATGCTTGAGTCTGAAACGGGTATGTCTAAATTTAAGCACTGATTAAAACAGTTTGAAAATTAGTTTTCAACAGTTATTTGATACGTTACAGGATTACGTATAAACTTTTCCCTGATGATAAAAGGCTGATGTCCAAAAATGAAAGATTTTTCACCTTCAGATTTAAAAGCAATATTACATTCCAAACGTGCCAATATGTACTATCTTGAGTATTGTCGGTTGATGCAAAAGGATGGTCGGGTTTTGTATTTGAGTGAAGCAAAAAAAGAGCATCAATACTGGAATATTCCCATTGCCAATACAACGGTAATACTTTTAGGTACAGGTACGTCTATTACACAGGCTGCAGTAAGAATGCTGGCACAGGCCGGTGTTCTTATAGGCTTTTGTGGTGGCGGTGGTACACCACTGTATATGAGCAATGAAATCGAGTGGTTCAGCTCCCAAAGTGAATACCGGCCCACACAATATCTGCAAGGCTGGCTAAAATACTGGTTTGATGATCACTGGCGTTTACAGGCAGCCAAACAATTTCAACAGGCCCGTATGGATTATCTTAAACAGGTCTGGTCAAAAGACCAAGATTTAAAACAGGAGGGTTTTACTATTGATGATAGTGGTCTCACCAGTGCCTTTGCTCGTTTTGATGAGAGAACTCAGGCGGCCAAAAAATCATCTGAACTCTTACTTACCGAAGCCCAACTGACCAAGGTATTATATAAATTCGCAGCCAATCAGACAAAATATGATAACTTTAGCCGAAAGCGTGAAGCCACTGATGATGCCAATGCCTTTTTAAATCATGGCAATTACCTCGCCTATGGTCTGGCGGCAACCACATTATGGGTGTTAGGTATCCCACATGGTTTTGCCGTTATGCATGGCAAAACCAGACGAGGAGCTTTAGTGTTTGATGTGGCTGATTTGATAAAAGATGCACTGATCCTACCTTGGGCATTTATCTGTGCCAGAGAAAAAGCCACAGAGCAGGAATTTCGCCAGCAATGCCTGCAAGCTTTTACTGATCATAAAGCATTGGATTATATGTTTGAACAGGTTAAAACCATTGCCTTACAGGGGCAACCAGAGGAGCCCGTTGACTTATGATGGTCACCTTTATCTCACAATGTGAAAAAAACTCCCTTCGGAAAACCCGTCGTGTACTGGATGCTTTTGCCAATCGTATTGGTGATAATACCTGGCAGACAGTGATCACTCAGGATGGTTTAAATACCGTGAAAAAGATGTTACGACAGACAGCATCAAAAAATACAGCGGTGAGTTGTCACTGGATTAGGAGTCGGAGCCGGTCACAATTTTTGTGGGTGGTGGGGAATAAGGGGACGTTTAATAGTGAGGGGGTGGTGCCTGTGAATAGTACAGAGAAAAAAAGCTTCATAGGAGAATCTTCGTTCTTTAATAGTATTGAACAAATTGCATTACTTTCTGGTATTGCTGGATTGTTCCATGATGTTGGAAAAGCTAACAAGCTTTTTCAAAATAAATTAAATCCAGAAAAAATGGGAAAGTATTATGAACCCTATCGTCATGAATGGGTTTCTTTAAGAGTATTTCAGGCTTTTGTTAATAAAAAAACGGATAAAGAATGGCTACAAGCATTGGCTGAAATAAAGAATGGTGCTGAAAAAGTAATGTTGGAAAACTTGGTG
>Ga0256844_10001064_pt1 | contig 10413 bp, 19 predicted proteins | sample MusselsmetaG_FD_189100 | JGI IMG/M metagenome (GOLD analysis project Ga0256844, IMG submission 189100) | Mussel associated microbial communities from hydrothermal vent at the East Pacific Rise, Pacific Ocean - Mussels | ecosystem: Host-associated > Mollusca > Shell > Unclassified ... | reverse complement strand
AAAATTATGGAAACACGTCCACTTAGTAAGAACAAATGTTGGAGATTAGTCGAAATCATTGAAAGAGCTAAATAGTTATGTTACAACAAGAATCAAGAGCAAAAGTTGCCGATAATAGCGGTGCAAAGGAGATTTTGGTTATCCGTGTACTCGGAGGTACTAAGAAACGTTATGCACGTATTGGTGATAAGGTAGTAGTGACTGTTAAGAGTGCTACTCCAAATGGTAATATAAAGAAAGGTTCCGTTCAAAAAGCAGTAGTAGTTAGAGCAAGAAAAGAAATTCGTCGTAAAGATGGTTCTTATATTCGCTTTGATGATAACGCAGTTGTACTGTTAAATACTACTGGTGAAATGATGGGAACTCGTATTTTCGGACCTGTTGCACGTGAGTTACGTGAGAACGGTTTTATGAAAATTGTTTCTTTGGCACCTGAGGTATTATAAAATAAACCATATAAAGAGATATAGATATGAGTTTTAAATTAAAATTAAAGAAAGGCGATATGGTGAAAGTCATCGCTGGACGCGACAAAGGCAGCGAGGGAAAAATCCGTGAGATTTTTTCAGCGAAAAACAGAGCCATTGTCGAAGGTATTAACATGGTATCGAAACACGCCAAACCTTCAAACGAAAATCCTCAAGGGGGTATCGTAAAGCAAGAAGCTACAATTCACATTTCGAATTTAATGCTAATTGACGAAAAAGGTAATACTACTCGCGTAGGTCGCAAAGTAGAAGAAGGCAAGATTGTTCGATACTCTAAAAAATCAGGGGAGGTAATAAAGTAATGGATTATTCACCAAGATTACAAGCAAAGTATAGAGACGAAATTATTCCGGCTTTAATGAAGGAATTTAGTTATAAGTCTGTAATGCAAGTACCAAAGTTGTTAAAAATAACTTTAAACCAAGGTGTAGGTGCTGCAATAACTGATAAGAAATTATTAGATGCTACCGTAGAGGAGTTATCTCTAATTACTGGTCAAAAAGCTGTAAAAACTTTATCAAAGAAAGATATTTCTAACTTTAAATTACGTAAAGGTATGGGTATCGGAGCTAAAGTTACTTTACGAAGTGCAAGAATGTTAGAATTCTTGGATCGTTTAATAGCAGTTTCTTTACCACGTGAGCGTGACTTTAAAGGTATTAATGACAAAGGATTTGATGGTAGAGGTAATTATACTCTAGGTATTAAGGAACAACTAATTTTTCCTGAAATTGTGATGGACAAAATTAATCGTATCCAAGGTATGAACATTACTTTTGTTACTAATGCAAAGACAGATGCTGAAGGTTTAGCACTTTTAAAAGCTTATGGTTTACCATTTAAAAATCAAAAATAATGGCTAAAGAATCAATGAAAGCGCGTGAGCGCAAGAGACAAAAAACGGTAGAAAAGTATGCTGACAAAAGAGCTGCTTTAAAAGCTGCCGGAGATTACGAAGGTTTACAGAAACTTCCAAGAAACGCTTCACCAGTACGTTTGCACAATCGTTGCGAACTAAGTGGTAGACCAAAAGGTTATATGCGTCAGTTTGGACTTTCTCGTATTAACTTCCGCGAGATGGCCTTAGCTGGTCTTATCCCAGGAGTTAAGAAAGCCAGTTGGTAATTTATATTTTATTAATAATTAAATTTTTATAAGATGGTAACCGATCAAATAGCAGATTACTTGACCAGAATTAGAAATGCAGTAAGTGCAAAGCATAGAGTAGTCGAAGTGCCTTCTTCAAATTTGAAAAAGGAAATGACCAAAATTTTGTATACAAAAGGTTATATCCTTAGCTATAAATTTGTTGATGAAAGTGCTAAAAGTACAATCAAAATTGCACTTAAGTATCACCCAGAGACTAAAATGTCTGCAATAACTTCATTAGAGCGTATTAGTAAACCAGGTTTACGTAAATATACAAATTCTAAAGAATTGCCTAAAGTAATTAATGGTTTAGGTATTGCAATTATTTCAACTTCAAAAGGTGTTATTACTGATAAAGAAGCTCGCAGACTAAAAGTTGGTGGCGAGGTATTATGTTACGTTAGCTAATTTTCAAATATATAGCAATATGTCAAGAATAGGTAAACAACCAGTAACAATACCTGCAGGAGTAGAAGTAACTGCAAGCGCAACAGAGGTAGTTGTTAAAGGAAAAATTGGCGAGTTGACACAAAGTGTTGACCCAAATATAGAAGTAAAAGTAGAAGAGAATCAAGTTATTGTTACTCGTAAGAATGACACTAAAGATTCTCGTGCAAAGCATGGTTTAACTCGTGCTTTGATCAACAATATGGTTAAGGGAGTTAGTGAAGGTAATAAGATTGTTCTAGAATTAATTGGTGTGGGTTACCGTGCCACTAATCAAGGTCAAGTATTAGATCTTTCTTTAGGACATTCTCACCACATTTATTTCCAAATTCCAGAAGAAGTTAAAATTGTAACTGAATCAGTAAAAGGTAAAGCTCCTGTAGTGATTCTTACATCTGCAGATAAGCAGTTAGTAGGACAAGTAGCAGCCAAGATTCGCGCAATGCGTAAGCCAGAGCCATATAAAGGTAAAGGTGTACGTTTCCAAGGAGAAGAAATTCGTAGAAAAGCAGGTAAAACAGCTGCTAGTTAGTAATATATAAATAAAGCACGATGAGTAATAGTAAAACATTTCAGAGATCTAGGATTAGACGAAGAGTTCGCGGTAAAATCAGCGGTACTACTGAGCGTCCAAGATTGAGTGTATTTAGAAGTAATAAGCAAATTTATGGCCAGATCATTGATGATAGCAAAGGAACTACTTTAGTTGCTGCTAGCTCTACTGATAAGGAAATAGCTTCTAAAAAAGTTAATAAAATTGAGCAAGCTAAATTAGTTGGACAATTATTAGCTGAAAGAGCCAAAGAGGCTCAAGTAGAAATTGTAACTTTCGACCGTGGAGGTTATGTTTATCATGGTAGAATCAAGTCTTTAGCAGAAGGTGCTAGAGAAGGAGGTCTTAAATTTTAAGGATTATGGCTAATATGAAAGATAAAAGAGTAAAATCAAGTGAAATTGATTATAAAGATCGTCTAGTTAGTATCCAGCGTGTAACTAAAGTAACTAAAGGTGGTAGAACATTTAGTTTTTCTGCAGTTGTTGTTGTTGGTAACGAAGATGGAGTAGTAGGTTATGGTCTTGGTAAAGCTGGTGAGGTTGTTTCGGCAATCGCTAAAGGTGTAGATGACGCAAAGAAAAACCTAATTCACGTTCCAATTTTTAAAGGAACAATTCCTCACCATCAATCTGGTAAGTATAGTGGAGCAAGAGTTTACATCCAACCTGCATCAAAGGGAACTGGAGTAATCGCTGGTGGTGCTATGCGTGCAGTACTTGAGAGTGTTGGTGTTACAGACGTTTTAGCGAAATCTAAAGGATCTTCTAACCCTCACTCAGTAGTAAAAGCTACTTTCGATGCATTAAAACAATTGCGTGACCCTCAAATGGTTGCTCAAATGCGTGGAATAAGTGTTGATAAAGTTTTTAATGGTTAATTTTCGGTAACAAAAATATTGTATTTTTGCCCGTTATAAATTCGTAGTTTATGAAGAAGCTTAGAATAGAACAAGTAAAGAGCGGAATAGACCGCCCAGCACGCCAAAAGCGTACTCTTATTGCACTTGGATTAACCAAAATGCACAGAGTTCGCATAGTTGATGCTAGCCCACAAATGGTGGGAATGATTAATAGTGTTAAGCACTTGCTTAGCATTGAAGAAGTTTAGTAAATAATTTTTAAGATATAATACAATGGATTTAAGTAGTCTTAAACCAGCAGAGGGATCAATAAAAGATCGTAAAAGAATCGGTAGAGGTCAAGGCTCCACACGTGGAGGTACTTCAACAAGAGGACATAAAGGTCAAAAATCTCGCTCTGGATACAGCCGCAAAGCTGGTTTCGAAGGTGGTCAAATGCCACTTTACCGTCGTGTGCCTAAGTTCGGATTCAAAAATCGTTTCCGTGTGGAATATCAAGGAATAAATTTAGACACTATTCAGCAGTTAGCTGATGCTGGTGTAACTAAGTTTGACCAAGAGGTATTCTTAGCTAAAGGTTTAGTTCACAAAAATGACCTAATTAAAATAATGGGTCGTGGTGAACTTAAAGCTAAAGTAGAAATAACAGCACATGCTTTTACTGCCACTGCCCAAAAAGCTATTGAAGCTAATGGTGGAGTTGCAACAAAATTGTAATAACAACACTTTTTTATACTAATGAAGAAATTTATAGAAACATTACAAAATATTTGGAAAATTGAGGAGTTGCGTAACCGCATACTCCTTACTCTTTCTCTTATTTTGATTTATCGACTAGGTGCTTATGTTGTTTTACCTGGAGTTGACCCTCGTGGTCTAGAAGCTCTTCAACAACAAGGCCAAGATGGATTAATTGGACTTATTAATATGTTTTCGGGTGGTGCATTCTCTAATGCGTCAATTTTTGCCCTAGGTATTATGCCTTATATTACTGCTTCCATCGTTATTCAATTATTGGGAATGGCTGTGCCATACTTCCAAAAATTGCAAAAAGAAGGTGAAAGTGGTCGTAAGAAAATTAATCAGTTCACTCGTTTCTTAACAGTTGTGATTGTGGGTTTCCAAGCTCCTGGTTATATCGCTAATATGCTTAATACTCTTGGTAAGTATTATCATGCTGGTGGTCAAACTCTTGAGACGGTGCCGCTTTATGCATCTCATCCTGTTTTCTTCTATGTACTTTCTGTAGTTATCCTAATTGCTGGTACTATGTTCGTTATGTGGCTTGGTGAAAGAATCACTGACAAAGGTATTGGAAACGGTATTTCACTTATCATTATGATAGGTATTATTGCTCGTCTTCCTATGGCCTTAGTTGCTGAATTCTCTTCTAAAGTTTCTGGAGCAACCGGTGGTTTAGTAATGTTCTTAGCAGAAATGGTATTCTTAGTACTGGTCATCCTTATTACTATACTATTAGTACAGGGAACTCGTCGAGTACCAATTAACTTCGCTAAGCGTGTAGTCGGAAATAAACAATATGGTGGTGTTCGCCAATATGTTCCTCTTAAAGTTAATGCTGCTGGTGTAATGCCTATCATCTTTGCTCAGGCAATTATGATGTTGCCTATTACACTTATCGGTTATGCTCAATCTGAAGAGATGAGCTGGTTTGCTTCGGCATTCTCTGACTTTAACGGATTTTGGTATAATGCTAGTTTCGGTTTAATGATCGTAATATTTACATATTTCTATACTGCAATTACAATCAATCCTAAGCAAATTGCTGAAGATCTAAAAAAGAATGGTGGTTTTATTCCTGGTGTTAAGCCTGGAAAAGCTACAGCTAATTTCTTAGATATTATTCTATCAAGAGTTACTCTTCCTGGTTCATTTTTCTTAGCTTTCGTAGCTATAATGCCAGCACTAGTTTCTCAAGTAGGAATTAATCAACAGTTCGCTCAGTTCTTTGGTGGTACTTCTCTACTAATTTTAGTAGGTGTTGTATTGGATACTCTACAACAAATAGAGAGTCATTTATTGATGCGTCATTATGATGGTTTAACTAAAACAGGAAGAATTAAAGGTCGTTCTAATAACATGATGAATGTTAGTGGAATGGGCGGAATGTAATTCCTTATCTTTTAGAAGATGATAGTTAAAACCCTCGAACAAATAGAATTATTACGACAAAGTTCTTTACTTGTTGGCAAAACATTAGCTGAAGTAGCTAAGATAATGAAACCTGGTGTAAAAACCATTGATATGGATAAGTTGGCAGAGACCTTTATCCGTGATAATGGCGCAACTCCTGGATTCCTTGGCTACGGTGGTTTCCCTGGCACACTTTGTATCTCTGTTGGAGATCAAGTTGTACATGGTATACCTAGTAAACGCGAACTTAAAGATGGTGATTTAGTATCTATCGATTGCGGAACTTATATGAATGGATATTATGGCGATTACGCTTATTCATTCGCAATAGGAGAATGCAACGACGATATTATTAAATTGCAGCAAACAACCAAAGATTCTTTATATCTTGGAGCAGCAGAAGCTGTTTTAGGAAAAAGAATTGGAGATATTGGTGCTGCAATACAAAACCACGTTGAGAGTTTTGGTTATTCAGTTGTACGAGATTTAGTAGGTCATGGTATCGGTAAGAATTTACACGAGAGCCCTGAAGTGTTTAATTACGGTAGAAAAGGAAATGGTAAGAAATTACCAGAGAATTTAGTAATTTGCATTGAGCCTATGATTAATCAAGGAACTAAGAATGTTGTTCTTGAGAATGATGGTTGGACGATCACTACACGTGATAATAAAGCATCAGCTCATTTTGAACATACAGTAGTAGTTAAGGCAGGAAAGCCTGAGTTTTTGTCGACTTATGAGTATATCGATGAAGTTTTGAAAATTAATAATAATATAAGATAATAATGGCCAAGCAAGTATCAATAGAGCAAGATGGAACAGTTATCGAATCATTAGGAAACGCAATGTTTCGTGTTGAGCTCGAGAATGGACATGTTTTAATTGCACATATATCAGGTAAGATGAGGATGCACTACATCAAAATCTTACCAGGAGATAAAGTAAAGTTAGAAATCTCTCCTTATGATTTATCAAAAGGAAGAATAACATTTAGATATAAATAATTAATTGGTAGGTTTACTAAGAAACAATTTCTTAGAAAGGCTACCAAATAATCAAACAATCAGATAATGAAAACAAGAGCATCTGTAAAGAAGAGAAGTGAAGATGATATTATGGTACGCCGCAAAGGTCGTATCTATGTTATCAACAAGAAAAATCCTAAGCATAAACAACGCCAAGGATAGTAATAATTTTATTTTAATAGTAACCATTTAAATTAAAGTCGATGGCTAGAATCGCGGGAGTAGACATCCCAAGCAAAAAAAGAGGCGAAATTGCCCTGACTTATATCTTCGGAATAGGTCGCAGCACTGCCCAGATTGTATTAGGCGCAGTTGGTGTTGATTTCAACCAAAAAGTTGAAGAATGGACCGACGAAGAGCAAAAGAAGATACGTGAGTATATAGGTGACAACTTAACAGTAGAGGGTGAGCTTCGCAGCGAAACCGCTATGAACATCAAGCGATTGATGGATGTTGGATGTTACCGTGGTATACGCCACCGTGTCGGATTACCTCTACGTGGTCAACGCACTAAAAACAACGCCCGTACTCGTAAAGGTAAGAAAGTCACAATCGCCGGTAAAAAGAAAGTGACACGATAAGTAAGGGTTAAATGAGTTTAATTAAAAAAACTTAAGAATTAGTAGCATTATGGCAAAGAACGTAAAAAAAGGTAAGTCAGCTAAGAAAAAGACTGTTAAGGTAGAGGCCGTAGGTCATGCCTATGTTAGCGCCTCCTTTAACAACATCATTGTTTCGTTAACGAACACTGCTGGACAAGTAATATCTTGGTCTTCAGCAGGTAAGATGGGTTTTAGAGGTTCTAAAAAGAACACTCCTTACGCTGGACAAATGGCCGCAGAAGATTGTGCTAAAGTAGCTTATGATCTCGGCTTGCGCAAAGTTAAGGTATTTGTAAAAGGACCTGGATCAGGTCGTGAATCTGCAATCAGAGCAATTAATAATTCAGGCATCACGGTGACTGAAATTATGGATAAAACACCATTACCACATAATGGATGTCGTCCTCCTAAGCGCAGAAGAGTATAAGTTTATTAGTAAATCAGTAAAAAATTAAGACATGGCTAGATATATTGGTCCCAAAACAAAAATCGCTAGAAAATTTGGCGAGGCTATTTATGGTCCGGATAAAACCTACGATAAGAAGAGTCACCCTCCAGGGCAACATGGAAACTCTCGACGTCGTAAGAAGCTTTCTGAATACGGTACACAGCTTAAAGAAAAACAAAAAGCAAAGTATACTTATGGTATTTTAGAAAAACAATTCCGTAACCTATTTAAAAAAGCAAATAACAAAGATGGTATTACAGGTGAGGTGTTATTACAATTATGTGAAGCACGCCTTGATAACTCTGTATATCGTTTAGGAATTGCTACAACGCGTGCAGCTGCTCGTCAGTTAGTATCGCACCGTCACATTACAGTAAATGGTGAACTAGTGAATATCCCTAGTTACTCAATGCGTAATGGTGATGTTATAGGAATTCGTGAAAAATCGAAATCATTAGAAACAATTACGGATGCTCTATCTACTCCTAAATCTTGTCCTTGGATGGATTGGAATAGCGAGAAACTAGAGGGTACGTTTAATCATTATCCTGATAGAGCTGATATCAAAGAAAATATCAATGAGCAGCTTATCGTGGAATTGTATTCTAAATAATACTTTGTCGAATAATTAAAATCATATTAGATGTCTATATTAGCATTTCAAAAACCAGATAGAGTTATAATGATCGAGTCGGATCAACACAAAGGTATCTTTGAGTTTCGTCCTCTTGAGCCAGGTTATGGTATGACCATTGGTAACTCATTAAGAAGAATTTTGTTAAACTCTCTTGAAGGTTACGCTATCACTAGCGTACGTATCGAAGGAGTGGATCAAGAGTTTGCTTCTATCGAAGGTGTAATTGAAGATGTTACTGATATAGTATTAAATCTAAAGAAAGTTAGATTTAAACGCCAGATCGATTCTTACGAGAACGAGAAGGTACTAATCAGTATCAATAATCAAGATACATTTACCGCTGGTAATATTAATAAGTTCTTATCAGGATTCCAGGTGTTAAACCCAGAATTAGAAATATGTCATATGAACACAGATGTTAAACTTAATATTGAGTTGAACATTGAAAAAGGTCGTGGATATATTCCTGCTGAAGAAAATAAGATAATCACTGCTCCTCTAGGAACAATCTTTATCGATTCTATTTATACTCCTATTATAAATGTGAAGTATAATGTAGAAGATTTTCGTGTAGAACAAAAAACTGACTACGAAAAGCTAGTTATCGAAATAGATACTGATGGTTCAATTGAACCTATTGAGGCTCTAAAAGAGGCAGCTAAGATTTTAATTCAACACTTTATGTTATTCTCAGACGAAAAGATTACTCTTGAGGCTGATGAAGAAAGCGTAAGTGAAGAATTTGATGAAAATACTCTACATGTTCGCCAATTATTGAAATCACGTCTTGTTGATCTTGACCTTTCTGTTCGTGCATTAAATTGCTTGAAAGCTGCTGAGGTTGATACATTAGGTGAGTTGGTTGCTTTTAATAAAAGTGATCTATTGAAATTCCGTAATTTTGGTAAGAAATCTCTTACTGAATTGGAAGAATTGGTGAAAGTTAAGAATTTGAATTTTGGCATGAATGTAGCCAAATATAAATTGGATAAGGAATAATAAGATGAGACATAAGAAAAAATTTAACCATTTAGGAAGAACAGCTTCGCATAGAACTGCTATGTTAGCTAATATGGCTTCCTCTTTGATTATTCATAAACGAATAAAAACTACTGTTGCTAAAGCAAAAGCATTGCGCCTTTTTGTGGAGCCTTTAATTACTAGAAGCAAGACTGATTCTACTCACTCTCGCCGTATGGTATTTCGCAGATTAAGAGATAAACACGCTGTAACTGAATTGTTCCGCGAGATTGCTGTTAAAATTGCTGAAAGAGATGGTGGATATACTCGTATATTGAAAACAGGGAATAGACTAGGTGATAACGCAGAAATGTGTATTATCGAATTAGTTGACTATAACGAAAATATGGCAACTAAAACTGCTGCTAAAGCTAAGAAAACTACTCGCCGTAGAGGTGGTAAGAAGAAAGCTGACCTTTTAGTTGACGCTCCAAAGGCTGATGCTAAAGTTGAAGCAAAAGCTGAGCCTAAAGCAAAAGCTGCTCCAAAGGCAAAAGCTAAAGCTGCACCTAAGGCAGAAGCAAAAGATTCTACTGAAGAGAAATAAACCTCTTCTTTATGAAATTATTTCAAAGGATAGTTCTTTATTGAGCTATCCTTTTTTTATTTTTATTAATTTTGTAACTTATTCTATTGTTATGAAAAATTACATTTTTGCTTTATTTGCTCTATTATTTATTTTTACATCTTGTAATAAACCAGTAAAGCACCAATATAGAGGCGAAGCTCAAGGTTCGTATTATTCTATTATTTATTTCGATTCGCAAGATAGAGATCTACAGTCTGAGATTGAGAAGTTATTAAGCGAGTTTGATTTATCAGCCTCTAATTATAAAAGTAATTCGGTAATTTCTAAAGTTAATAGGGGAGAGACTGTTGTGCTTGATAGTATATTTTTGGGTAATTATAAATTAGCTAATAGAATATCTAATGAAACAAAAGGTGATTTTGATATTACTGTACGCCCATTGGTTCAAGCTTGGGGTTTTGGTTCCATTAAAGCTCAAGATATGGATTCTGCCATAGTA
>Ga0256844_10001063_pt1 | contig 10421 bp, 10 predicted proteins | sample MusselsmetaG_FD_189100 | JGI IMG/M metagenome (GOLD analysis project Ga0256844, IMG submission 189100) | Mussel associated microbial communities from hydrothermal vent at the East Pacific Rise, Pacific Ocean - Mussels | ecosystem: Host-associated > Mollusca > Shell > Unclassified ... | reverse complement strand
AACTGTGAATCCTATTAGAATAGCAATAAATTTTCGAATATTAAATTGATGATTCTGTGTGCTTTCAAATAGAATTGCCGTAGAAATATGCAAGAATACACCAACAATTATAGCTGTTATTTCTATATGATAGGTATTAAAAAAGTCAATTTTAGAGCTTATTAATAATCCCAAAGGGCTCATAAGTGCAAAGGCAATAATAAAAGCCAAGACAAACTGATTTGATAGTTTTGATTGTTTAAAGAAAATAATGAGTACGATACTTATTGGTATTTTATGAATTACAATCGCCCATAAAAGTAAATTACTCGCTTCAGTACCAAGTGGAATGCCTTCAAAAAAAGCATGTAAGCTTAAACTTACAAATAAAAGCCAAGGAATATTCTTTACATTAGAATGTACATGTAAATGCCCATGTTCAGCACCTTTAGAGAAAAATTCTAAAATGGTTTGAAATAAAATACCTAATAAAATAAAGAGTCCTATATTACTTTGTTGTGTTTCAAATACTTCTGGCAATAAATGCAATACAGTGATTGAGAGTAAGTAAGCTCCACTAAAAGAGAGTAGTAGTTGGATACTGTTCTTAGCAGGTTTTAAACCAACAACAATTAATACTCCAATAACAACAGATATTATTAATATAATAAAACTCATTCTAATATTAGTATTAAGCGTTTGGAAGTGTCTTCGTTAAATTTATTTAATGCATAATCACCAAAGACTTGTTTAATATGCAGGCCACTAGCTTTAATATATGTTTTAAATAGTTCTAAAGGTAAATCTCTGACTTGCTCCGTATAGCAATGCTCTTCAGCATCAGCGGTAAACTGAATTTTTTTGATTATAAAATGATCTACTACATTTCGAGTAATCTTAAAATCTATACCACTTTTGGTTACTATTTCACGTTCAACTAGATGTTGTTTTACATAGTTAACATTCATAAAATCGATGACCAAAACACCATTTTCTTTCAACCCTTTTTTAAGATTTCTCAAAACATTAATATTTGTTTCTTTATCAAAATATCCAAAGCTAGTAAAAAGATTTAGGATAGCATCAAACTTTGTTTGAAGTGGCTTTCGCATATCATGCACTTTAAATTTCAATGTGTTATTCTCATGTTTCTTAGCGTGTAGAATGCTATTTTTAGATAAGTCTGCTCCAACGACAGTATAGCTCATGGTATTTAAAAATATAGCATGTCGGCCTTTACCACATGGTAAGTCTAGTAACTTAGCATTTTTGTTTAAATTAAGATACGATACCAAATTTCGCATAAAATACTCAGCCTCATCATTATTTCTATCTTGATATAGGATATGATAATATTTGGTATCAAACCAGTATTTAAACCATTCTTTTTGTGCTGTCATTGCTAGAAAATATTTGCAAAAGTAAGCAATCAAATGCTAAGAATTGCAAAAAGTATTTTTCATAAAATAACTGTACTTTTGCAATATGAATCAAAACTTTAAAATGCTAGCCAAAACCATGTTTGGTTTTGAAGAAATCTTGGCAAGAGAATTACGAAATTTGGGAGGTGCCCATGTTAGGGTAGGTGTGCGGAGTGTTTTTTTTGAAGGAGATAACGGTTTTATGTACAAAGCAAATTTAGCTTTACGGACAGCAGTTCGTATTTTAAAACCCATTAAAAGTTTTAAAGTCTATTCAGAAAATGACTTATATAAACAATTGCAAACCATCAATTGGGAGCGCTATATAAGTATTGATGATACTTTCGCTATTGATGCTGTAACAAATTCTGAAGTCTTTACACACTCACATTATGTGGCATTAAAATCAAAAGATGCTATTGCTGACTATTTTAGAACTAAATTTGGAAAGCGTCCTGATGTTGATGTGAAACATCCTGATTTGCAAATAAATATACATATTCAAAAAGATTATTGTACCGTATCATTAGATAGTTCAGGAGATTCATTGCATAAAAGAGGCTATAGAAGCGCAACCAATATTGCGCCAATTAATGAAGTGCTAGCCGCAGGCTTGGTACTGTTAAGCGGATATGATGGTACACAGCATTTTATAGATCCTATGTGTGGTAGTGGTACTATTTTAATTGAAGCGGCTATGATTGCGAATAATATCCCTGCAAATATCAATAGAAGAGCATTTGGTTTTGAAAAATGGAATGATTTTGATGAAGGTCTATTTGATATTATACGAAATTCATTATTAAAGAAAGTACGTGAATCTCATCGTCAAATTTTAGGCATTGACAAATCACCATCAGTTATTAGAAAAGCAGAAGTTAATATTGAAAACGCAAATCTAGAAGAGTTTATTACCATCAAGAAGGCCAATTTTTTTAGAACAGAAAAAGAAACCGAAGGCAAGACTATAATTGTATTTAACCCTCCTTATGGAGAGCGCTTAGAGATAGATGTTCCTATTTTTTATAAAGAAATTGGCAATACGCTAAAGCAAAATTATACAGATACAGATGCCTGGCTGATAACTTCTGATTTTACTAACGGCTTAAAAAATGTTGGTTTACGAACTTCAAGAAAAATAAAAGTTTTTAATGGAAAGTTAGAATGTAGGTTTGTGAAATATGAGATGTATAAAGGGAGCAAGAAAGGGAAGCATCAAAGTTCAAATGATAAATAGCAAATTATTTTTCATTCCTGAGAGGTAGGTCTATTAGAGTGTAATAAATCAAAAAACAGCAATATGTCAGTAAGCATCAATAAGAGCGTAATTCAGTTTTTGCAAAAACTAGAAAAAAACAATACAAGAGAATGGTTTGCAGAACATAAACCAGAATTTAAAGACTTAGAACTTGGTGTAAAACAGTTTTTTGGAGCGCTACATATAAAACTGCAATTGCATGATGATATTGAACGGTTAAAAGTATTTCGAATTTATAGAGATGTTCGTTTTTCAAAAGATAAAACACCATATAAAACACATTTTGGAGCTTCATTTCATAGAAAAAAGCCACAATTGCGAGGAGGTTATTATGTCCATATAGCACCAAATGATTCATTTATAGCAACAGGTTTTTGGAATCCAAATAAAGAAGATTTATTCCGTATCCGCAAAGAATTTGAAATAGATTCCTCAGAAATTAGAGCCATATTAAATGATAAGGCTTTTGCGACTGTTTGGGGAGGCTTTGTTGGAAATCAAGTTAAAACGGCTCCCAAAGGATTTAGTAAAGAAGATCCAAATATTGATTTAATTAAACGAAAACAATTTATTTTTACTAAGAAATTTTCGAATGCCGAAGTGCTTTCTCCAAATTTTATAAATCAAGTTGATATTGATTTTCAAGCAATACAACCCTATTTTGATTATATGACTTCTTTACTCACTACAGATCTTAACGGTGAATCATTAATCTCTCATTAAGGGTTAATTCCCCTAAGCATATTTTAAAACTATTTTTTTAGGAAGTAGACCTCATACTCTCGGGTTGAAGTTGAGATTTGATTAAACAAATGCTAAAAGGCTTTAAAGCCCTTTCAGTGTTGAATTCTCAAAATAAATCGTAAATTATCTACCAAAAGTGTAACAAGTCAATATTTGATTTGTCTTTTAATTAGAAACGATTCATTGCAATACAACCAACCACATATTACTAAACTTTTGAAGCACTGTAAAAAGGGAAAACAGAGTGCTCAATTCGAAATTTATAAGTTGTATTACAAAGCAATGTATAATACATCATTTAGAATTTTAAAAAACAGTTTTGAAGCTGAGGATGTTATGCAAGAATCGTTTCTAGTAGCATTTACAAAATTGGGCACTTTTAAAGGCGAAGTAGCATTTGGGTCATGGTTAAAAAGGATAGTAATCAATAAGAGTATCAGTCAATTACGAAAAAATAATAAATTTGACACTATAACTTTAGATATAGTGCCAGAACCCAATCAAGAAATAGCATATGCTGCTGAATATAAAGGTTTAAGTGTAAAAGAGATTAAAGAAGCTATTGCACAATTAAAGAATAATTATAGGCTTGTACTCACCTTGAATTTGATTGAAGGCTATGATTCTGAAGAGATAAGTGAAATTATGAATATAAGTTATCAGAATAGTAGAACAATGTTATCTAGAGCGAGAAGTAGCTTAAGAAAAATACTAATAGTGAATTATGAAGGATAAGTTTGAACAGCAATTTAAAACGCGAGAAGGTCAGTTTGACACTGAAGAGCCAAATTTAGGGCATTTTAGTAGGTTTGAAGAGCGATTGGTTGCTAACGAGTCAAAGCAATCGGCATGGAATCCAACAGCTTGGAAATGGCTTACTGTAGCAGCGTCAATTACTTTGATTTTTGGAATCTGGTTAGGCACACAAACAAACTCTTCTGGATTAGAATTAGCAGATGTGTCACCAAAAATGGAAGAAACACAAAGTTTCTTTATAGCAACAATTCAAGATGAAATAGAGCGCGTTGCTATAAAACGAAATTCAGGCAATCAACAAATTATTGATGATGCCTTAGTACAACTAGAAAAACTAGAAGTAGAGTATCGAAAATTAACAATAGACTTAGATGAGAGTAGTAAAGATAAGCGGATTATTTACGCGATGATTTCTAATTTTCAACAACGGATAGAGATACTTCAATCTTTATTGGAAAGATTAAAAGAAATAGAACAACTTAAAAATAGCAGAAATGAAGAGACAATTATTTAGATTAACGCTTTTATTATTATTTATGCCTTTGGTGATTTTCGCGAATGATAAAAAGAAATTCAAGCATGAAAAGACAAAAATAATAAAGAAAGAGTTTGCCGTAAATGCAGATGCTTTACTGAAAATCAACAATCGCTATGGAAATATAGATATTATTACATGGAATGAAAATAGAGTTGTTATTGAGGTTAAGATTACAACTAAAGGTAATGATGAAGAAAGGGTAGAAGATAGGCTAGACGATATTACGATTGTATTTGAATCAAGCAGAAGTGAAGTTTCTGCCAAGACTATAATAGAGAAGACAAGTAACTACTCCAATTGGTTTAGTTGGGGGACTAATAAGAATGTACAGTATAAAATTAATTATACAGTGAAAGCACCAATTGCGAATCGTGTGAATTTAACAAATGATTATGGTAATATTTCTCTAAATGAATTGAAAGGAGATGCATATATTAATTGTGATTATGGGCGGATAGATATTGGAGATTTATATAGTTATAACAATGTTATAGATATAAATTATACAAGTAACTCAACTATAGGGTTAATCAATGGAGGAAAGATTAATGCAGACTATTCTAAGTTTACTGTGGAAAAAGCAAGACAGATTCAGCTAAATGCAGATTATACAACATCCGTTTTTGAAAACGTAAAAGCGCTCAATTATGATTGTAATTATGGTAGCTTAAAAGTATATAAAGCAGCTTCTGTTATTGGTGATGGAGATTATTTAAGTACGCGTCTGGGTATAATTTTAAAGAAAGTAAAAATTGATGCAGATTATGGTTCTATACGTATAGAAGACTTGGTAGATGGGTTTCAATCTATTGATATCGATAGTGACTATACGAGTGTGAAAATTGGAATTCCATCAACAGCATTTGATTTTGAAATCAAATTAAGTTATGGCAGTTTTAAGCGAGGTGAGAATAATTTAGAGTTTATAAAACAGCTTGTTAAATCGTCTTCAAAATATTATCAAGGTTATTTTAAAAATAAAAATTCAGGCGCTAGCATAAAAATAGATTCTGACTATGGAAGTGTAACATTTCAATAAATAAGAATACAAATAAATTAGTTATAAATAAAAACAGAAACAATGAAAACAATATTAAAATTAACAGGAGTGCTATTGTCATTAACCATTACATCTTGTGTTAATGCACAGTTTGGAAAAGGAATTAGTGGCAATGGAGAGGTAATAAGCAAAATAAGAAATGTATCTGAATACGATAAAATATCTGTAGGAGGCTCTTTTGATGTCGTATTGATTTCAGGTAAAGAAGGAGAGCTTGTTATTGAGATAGAAAGCAACTTGCTAGAATATCTTGTAACAGAAGTTGAAGATGATAAATTAAAAATTAAATGGAAAAAAGGAGTGAATATAAGAAATTCAAAAAAAGTATTAGTTACAGTGCCGTTTAAAGATATTGATGGAGTTTCTTTAGCAGGTTCAGGTGATATATTTTCTAAAGATGTTATTCTTGCAGAAACATTTAAGACATCTATTGCTGGTTCTGGAGATATAAAATTAGCCGTCAAAGCACAAGAAGTAATCTCTAAAGTTTCTGGTTCTGGAGATATTGAATTAAAAGGAAGAACGGACTTATATACTTGTTCTGTTACAGGCTCAGGAGACACAAAAGCTTATGAATTAAAGGCAATAGATGTTATTGCTAAGATTACAGGCTCAGGCACTATAAAAGTAGATGTGTCAAATAATTTAAAGGTAAGAATTACAGGTTCTGGTGATCTTTATTATTCAGGTGCTCCTAAGCAACAAGATGTAAAGGTTACAGGTTCTGGAGATATCCATTCATATTCAAAATAGTTATAGCTTATCCTTTGCGCCAAAAACCTTTTGTAATAAACTATTATTACAAAAGGTTTTTAGTGCAAAATACTGCACTCTTGGCTTTCTGTGAGATAAGTCTGATGTCGAACTCAGGTTTATAGGTTATGGTCGCAATAAACGATCTTGATAAGAGAGCTAAAATGATTTTTCGAATTTTAAAGCAAGAACTGAAAAAGCCTGCCTTCGGCAGGGAAGGTTAAGCCCTTTTTACTATCGCTCTACGATTAAAAATTTCGATATTCCTCTGTAATTTCAAAAATATGAGCTAGTATTTTTTGTTCTTGTTCTGTATATTCAATATGTTTTCGTTGCATTACAACAGCAGCTACTTCATCAACTTTATTCATTTTATAAGTAGACATTCCTGCGGAACCTCCCCAAGAAAAAGAAGGAATAAAGTTTCGAGGAAAATTTCCTCCAAAAATATTAGCACTAACACCAACTACAGTGCCAGTATTGAACATGGTATTGATTGCCGATTTGGAATGATCACCCATCATTAAACCACAGAATTGCAAACCAGTTTTGGCAAAGCGCCCTGTTTCATAACTCCATAATTTTACTTCTGTATAATTATTTTTTAGATTTGAGTTATTAGTATCAGCCCCTAAATTACACCATTCGCCAAGTACGGAATTTCCTAAATAACCATCATGTCCTTTACTTGAATACCCAAAAAGAACACTGTTATTTACTTCTCCACCAACTTTACTTAGAGGGCCTATGGTGGTGCCTCCATAAATTTTTGCTCCCATTTTTAATACTGCATCATGGCACAAGGCAAACGGCCCTCTAACCAATGCGCCTTCCATTACAATAGCGTCTTTACCAATATATATAGCTCCTTGAGAAGCGTTTAGCGTAGCAAAAGTAATAGCAACACCATCCTCTAAAAATATGCGATTTGGGTTAATACAATTTACGGTATCTGGTATTGGGGCAGACTTTCTGCCTTCTGTTAATAGTTTAAAATCATCTTCAATAGCCTTGCTATTTAATGAGAAAATATCCCAGGTGTGCTGTATTTGCAGAATATCATCTTTAAAATAAATTCTTTTATAGGTGCTAAAATCGACTTCTTCTTGAGTATTTGTTGTGAAAAAAGCAACCAATGCATCATCTTTAAAGATAGCTTCGTTTTGCTTAAGATTTTTGACAAGATCAGCCAAATTTGGAGAAGGTAAAAAGGATGCATTTAGCATTACATTTTCATCTAATTCTACCATTGGATATTTGTCTTCAAGATAGTCTTCTGTAAGTGTAGTTGTTGTTAGGCCTAGATATTTTTCCCATTTTTCACGAATGGTTAAAATTCCAATACGAATATCAGCAACAGGTCTAGTGTATGTAAAAGGTAAGAGTGCATTACGTACGCTACCATCAAATAAAATATAATTCATTGTGCAATATTTTTGGCAAATATAGAATATGTTATTAACTTAAAATTATTGATTTTAGTATATTTGTTTTAGAAAGTTATGGTAATACTTTATTATTTCAAATCCTTTGATCTGCTATGGTAATAAGGAGAAAGAAGATTGCGAAAAATTCAAGAGTATGTTAAATTATATGGTTTTATGGCAATATTTTTAGCATTTTCACGTTGCATTTATAGTAAACAGATTTTTTTAATTAAAAAAACAAAATTATTATGAAGTATTCTTTATTGCTTTTATTGTCGTTATCATTTTTTATTTTCTCATGTTCTTCGGATGATGATGACCCAACACCAGATCCTGTAACTAAAGTAACCTATACAAAAAATATTAAAACAATTATAGATGGTAATTGTTTGACATGTCATGGTGCTGAAGTGGAAAATGGTGCGTCAAAATCTTTAACAACTTATGCCGAGGTTAAGGATGCAAGTGCAGGAGTTATTGGAAAAGTAGCAGATGGTACTATGCCAGCGGGAGGAGGGTCATTAACAGATGCTCAAAAGAAAGCTTTTGCTGATTGGAAAAAAGATGGTTTATTAGAATAATATTTTATAAATTATAGAAAAAACTCCAATAAGATTCAATCTTATTGGAGTTTTTTTATGGAATAAGAAATGATTATGTATCCATAATTTTTCGCATTGGTACAGGTAAATCTATATTTTCTTTAAGAAAGCGTTTATGTACCGCTTCAAGTAACTCAGATTTTACTCTAAATTCTTCGTAAGGGTCAGATACCCATATAAAAGCGCGTAAATAAATACCATTTTCATTAATCTCTTTTACTCTAATTTTAATTTGAGGTAAATTATTTGCCTTTTCTTCAGCTGTACGGTTGTCAATAATATAGGGTAGTTTTAAGGCTTCTTCAGTGATAATTCGCTTTACTTTATCAATGTCGGCATGCAATCCAACCATGATGTTATTAAAGCTCTGCACATAAGAATCGTCAATAGTGTGATTGAAAATGGATTCAGTACTAATTAAAGAATTCGGAATGATGAGGCGTTTGTTTTCAAAAGTATTAATTACTGTATGTCTCAGTGTTATGTCTTCTACAATGCCCAATCTAAAATCATCTAATTTTATAAAATCACCCACTCTAAAGGGTTTAAAAAGGACAATAAATGCACCTGCAATTAAATTTGAAACTGCTGCTTGAGCTGCAAAACCAATAATTGCAGCCAAAATACCTGCTCCAGAAAAAATAATTGCTGCTTTACTTCTAAAGACAGGAACGGTAAAGATAATTACCAATATGGCAATAATTCCAAGAAAAAATTTGACAGAGTTCTTTACAAATTTTAAACGTGTAATGCTGTATTGGTGGTCTTTATTTTTTCTATTGATATATTTTACAAGAAAGAAGCGAATAATTCTTGAGAGTAACCAGGTAATTACTGTTATGGCTATGCTATAGCCTGTTATTTGCCAAAAGGAGTTTAGTTCTAGAGAGGTTGGATCTAATTTCATAAACGATATATGTGAGTTGAATTAATAAAAAATAGCGCAAACTAAAAAGGGACATTGTATAAGTTAATTCACCGTTAAAACAAGGTTATTTGACCGTCATCATCTGTAGCCAAATCATCTTTATTATTCTTTGCAGAAGCGTCACTGTCTTCTGTTGATTCGGCCTTTACTTCTTCTTCCTCTACAACTTCTACGGTATTAACTTTAGGTTCTTCATACGGCAGAGATTCTAGTAAATTCACCTGTTTTATTTTATCGTTAGTTAGTTGATTTCCAATAGCTTTAATTCCTTTTATTGAAATAAATTCTTCAAAGTTAATTATTTGATTTTCTAAACTGCGTTTAGAGAAAATAATTTCAGCCATAGGTCTAAAGTCTGTAGCCACAATTTCCAATTGAGATTTAGGGTGTTCGCCAATAAAAATTTCCTCTTTATTCGGGTTATCAATCATAAAACGCTTTATATAATAACGTTCTTTTTCACCATCAAAATGAATTGCAGAAATGGGTTTGTTTGGAGTCCATTTTTCTAAGACAATCATGTCTTCATCAAAATGTGTAGAAAGGTTTGGAGCGATGGTTTTTACCTTGCCAGATTGTGTGATAATTAGCAATCTGTCTTCTGCAGTAAACTCTCCTAATAAATCACCCCTTCCGTCAACATTTAAGCGCTGCACGGTGTCATCAAACCATATTTTACGAGGTTTTAGTGTGGAAACGCCCTTTTCTTTAAGTTCAATATTTTTAACGGCATATTTGGTTACGGTATTTCCTCTGCTGCTGCGTCCTTTTATGGCTAAGTCTGCAAAGTCAATATCCCATTTTAATTTTTTAACACTTCCTACTGCTCTTAAATTGATCGTAACTACTTCAGCTTCACCATTAGGGTTTGCGGAAAAATAAAACATTTTAGAAAGTTTATTTCCAGCTGTTAAATCATATTCTTTATCTCTCGTTACAGCAGTAACAGAGAAAC
>Ga0256844_10001062_pt1 | contig 10424 bp, 2 predicted proteins | sample MusselsmetaG_FD_189100 | JGI IMG/M metagenome (GOLD analysis project Ga0256844, IMG submission 189100) | Mussel associated microbial communities from hydrothermal vent at the East Pacific Rise, Pacific Ocean - Mussels | ecosystem: Host-associated > Mollusca > Shell > Unclassified ... | reverse complement strand
TAACTACTACTGTCCCATTGGCTGGTTGCGTAGTTGCTAATGTTCCGTCAGTTGGAATATCATTATCGTTATCGTAAATTGGAACTACAACTGGTGTGTCTTCTGGAGTAGTTACTGCATCATCTACAGCGTCAGGTAGTGTAGCTACAGTATAAGTAAATACCGATGCATTCCCTTGTGCATTCGTACTACCATCAATAGCTGCTATATTGGCATTAAAACCATTATATGCTTCTGCTTGTGTTGAATTTTGAATTACCGTTATTGGAAAATTAACAGATGCAAACCAATCACCTGGAATAACACTATTTTGTTCAAAAGTTATTTTATTATTTGCTTGATCATAACTTACTGTAAAGTGATCTAAAAGTGTTCCTGTTATACCATTTACATCTGCAGCAGTTAATTCAATATATTGTAAATTTACACTAACAGTTACGTTAGGCATACCAAATGCAGTTGCAGGAACATCTACTCCCGAAGATTCTGCAAAAGTAAAAGCTCCAACTCCTGTCCCATTATTTTCAACAGCATCTAAAGGTGCTGGTGTTATTGTTGCAGAAGGTAGTGATACTGATTGTGCATTTCCGAAAATTACAATACTTAAAAAAAGTATTACTAAAATTATTTTTTTCATATTAAATAGTTATTCTGTTAGTTTAGTTGTATTCTTTTAATTATTATTATATTCGATATAATCTATATCATCATTGTTATTGGTGTTCTTTTCTCCTCCTGAAAAGTACTTAATTGTTGTTTTTAAAGGAAATGCACCATTTGTTCCTACTGGCGGAGTATATATGGCATTAATTCCGATAAACTGAGCTGTTCCTGCATTAAAAATACCTCCATTACCAATATAAGTAAATCTATGTAAAGATGGATGACTACCATCATATTGCCATTGATTATTTGAAACTGGTTGCCCATTCAAAGTAGTTAATGTATTATCAAAAGTAATTGTTAATTCTGCATTTTTAATAATTCGTAATTCTACCACACTAGCTCCATTTGAATTACCATTTGCAAACTCACCAATTAACACTCTAAAATCAACTACTCCAGACGCTCCAATAATAGTAGTATTTCCTGTAAAAATTGTTGGACTATAGTCTGGCGCAGGAAGAACCGTTACCGTAACTGTTGCTGTATCACAATTCTGTGGATCTGCAGTATCACAAACCGTATAATCAAAGGTATCTGTTCCATTAAAGTTTTGATCTGGGGTATAGGTTACCACATCATCACTCGGATCATTTGGTGTATTGTTTGGATCGGTGATTACAATAGTTCCATTTGCTGGGTTAGTAGTCGTTAACGTTCCATTGGTTGGAATATCGTTATCGTTAGTATAAATTGCTACCGCTACTGGCGTATCTTCTTGGGTAATTGCGACATCATCTACGACATCTACAATTGGAAGTACGTTTACTGTTACCGTTGCGGTATCACAATTTGGTGGCACTGCATTATCACAAACCGTATAATCAAAGGTATCTGGCCCACTAAAATTTGGATTTGGAGTATAGGTTACCACATCATCACTTGGATCATTTGGTGTATTATTTGGATCCGTGATTACTACGGTTCCATTTACTGGATTAGTAGTCGTTATTGTTCCATTGGTTGGAATGTTATTATCATTATTATATATGGAAATTACAATTGGCGTATCTTCATTTGTAGTTGCTATATCATCTGCTAATACTGGGTCTGGATCTGGCACATCTCTGTAGTCTACATCTCCTCCATTAACTAAATCGTTATCTTCATCGCCTAAAGTTGCTGCATTTGGTGGGTTGTGATTGTCATTTACCGTAAAACCTACAATGGCAGAATCATCTACATCATCCCAAACATCATCTAAACCATCACCATCAGTATCAACACCGGAAGCAACATTTTGAGCATCTCCATTTTCAGAGGCATCTAAAACACCATCGTTATCGGAATCGGTATCTATATAATCTGGTACATCTACACCATCAAAATTAGTTGGTGATATTCCTAGAGTTCCGCCATTTTCATAAACATCATCTAGTCCGTTATTATTCACATCTGTCATCGCTACTCCTACGCCACTTGGTGTTATCCAATTCGCCGTACTTTGCGCTTCCACATTATCTGGTATACCATCATCATCTGAATCAATATCTAAGAAGTTTACTTTGCCTGTTCCATCAGTATTTACAGGGGTTGTTCCTGTACCTGCCGAACTTGGAACTCCCATCGTTGTCACTGTGTTCCCTACTGCACCATCTGCAATTCCATCATTATTCGTATCTGTTCCTCCCGCCTCTATTACATCGGTTATTCCATCGTTATCGGAATCTAAATCTAAACTGTTTGGAATTCCATCGCCATCGAAATCTAAATCACAAGAGTCTATTTTTACCATAGCGCCATCGTAAGCAAAAAGATAATTACCCCCAGTTGGCTGAGAAATTCTAATATTATATGTACCTGCTATATTAATTGTTTTACTAACACAAAACTCCTGAAAAGCACCTGTAGCATCTATAGTATACGAGTTTGTAGTACCTGCAAAACGTAATTCAAAATCCATCGTTTCAAGTAACGTTCTAAGCTGATTACCGTTATTTGAATCAATATAAGAACCACTAAGTAATTGTGCAGATACACAAAAAGTATAATCTCCAGGCTGATCAATTGTAATGTTTTGTGAAAAACTATCCGCTCCAGCATACCCCATAGCAACATAACTATCAACAGGTATAACATTATCGGTTATTGTTATTGGATCACTTAATGACGCCACTTGATAATCAAAAGGTGCAATACCTCCTTGTGAGGCTTGTAAATCTGCATCGTTATTTAACGTCCATCCTGTTTCTGTTTCAAAACTAGCATTCTGCAAAGAATTTAAGGTGCAATCTTCATCTGTATCTAAGATACCATCGTTGTCATCATCTAAATCTATAGCATCAGGCACATTATCACCATCTGAATCTAAACATGCAGAATTATCCATATTGTTTGTAACAGCTGCTGTTGTTGCTTGCCCTCCATTTGCAATATTAGGCACTCCATTTACATCTACATTATCACCTAAACTATTATCTCCATCTAAATTAGCAGTTGTAAAATTACCTGCTGCTTCTACAGCATCTGGACAGCCATCATTATCAGAATCTAAATCTAAACTGTTAGGAATTCCATCGCCATCGAAATCTGCACAGGATATAACATTAACAAAGTCTAAGGAAGCTCCTGCTGAAGTATTTCCATTTCCTGGAGGAGTTGCAGAGAACCATATCGTAGTTTGATTCGTTGTTGCAACAAAAACAGATTCAAAATAGTACCACTCATTTGGTCCTTTTAACCCTGCTACTGGACCAGTTGCTGTTTTATTTAAAATTTTATTAATAATTCGAGTATTATTACTATCAATAATTGCAGCTTTTAATGTTACCAATTCTCCTGCCGTATGACCAACATCTTCTCCCCAATAGAATGAGAATTTATAGGTATTTCCTGGTATTGTAGTAATTATTTGTGTTAATTCATTACTAGGAACCGTTACAGCAGCACCACTTCCGTTAACAACTGTATTTCCGATAACATCTAAAAACTGAGTCCCATTATATGCAGGTGCCCATTTACCGCCTCCTTCATTCCATCCATCAAGATTGACAGTATGATTCCATCCTGATACTATATTGTTATTATAATCTTGTCCGATAAAAGTTCCATCTGCGTCTGTAAATCCATCCGGATAAATAACCGCATCTGTAAAATCATCTATTTCAAAAGAGTTATTTACTACTAAATTTATACATCCCTCTTCAGTATCTAAAATCCCATCATTATCATCATCTAAATCTGTACTATCAGGTATATTATCTCCATCGGAATCTTTAAAAACAGATAAGATAACTTGTGCTGTATCACATTTGGTATTATTGATATTCAAACATATTTGATATTCAACAGTATAAGTTCCTACTGGTGTACCAGAAGGTATGGTCATTGTACCATCAGGGTTAATTGTTAAACCTACTATACCTCCATCATTAATAATACTGATATTATCATCTATATTTGCATTTGTCGCTGGATCACCATTAGCATCATCTACACCATTTCCATTATCAGCAAATACACTAGGCGTTGTACTTCCAGATAAAACTGGAGTTCCTAAAAACTCATCGTTTTTAGCTGTAATTGTACAACCTATTGTTGCTGGATCTCTTAAAATAAATGCTTGACCATCTGCTCCATCTCCATTATCTTCTTGCATATATCGCAAACCATAAACCATTGTTCCTCTCGGTACTAAAGCTGTCATTGGATATACCGTTGCTCTTACTAATTGACCATTATCATGTGTTGCTCCTGTTGGATAATAATTATTATTTGCAATATTCATGGCTTTTACTCCTATTGGATTACCATTAATATCTAATGCTTGTGTAGATGAACTATTATTCCCTCCTCGTTCGGTTGCAACAACATATCTATTTCTCGATGAAATTATAGGGTCAGTATATATATAATCTACATAATCACCTTGAGTTGTACCTCCATTTCCTGGATCAAATTTTAAATAATGATTTAAATTGGTGTCTTGTGCTTCTGCCAATACATAAGTTGAAAAAGAAGCTAAACCTAAATTTCCATCTGCAATGGTAGTTCCGTTTAAATCAACTTTTTTTGATTCATTTAAATTTTGAACATTTACAATTACATTATCTGGTGTAATCAAATTTGTAAATTCATTTGGTTCGCCTGCAATTGAAATTCCATTCAAAATTATGTTTCCTGCTGGACCTATACCTGTGAAATCCCAAGTGATATCTGCTTCATCTATTTGAGATGTTGGGTTTCCAGGTGGAATTATTTCATCGCAAGGACTTGCTAAAACAAAAACATCTACAAAAGCTGTATCACATTTAGAAGAATTCATTTCTAAACAAACTTGATACTCTATAGTATAATACTCGGTAGGTGTACCAAATGGAATATTAAGTGTACCATCTGAATTAATTGTTAATCCAACAATTCCTCCATTATCAACAATAGAAATATTATCGGATACATTTAAATCGGAAGCAGGATCACCATTAGCATCATCTACACCATTTCCATTATCAGCAAAAACACTTGGTGTTAATCCGGATGTTATTGGAGTTCCTGTAAAATCATCATTCCGGGCTGTAATTGTACAACCGATTGTTGCAGGATCACGCATAATAAATGCTTGCCCATCTGCACCATCGCCATTATCTTCTTGCATATAACGAATTCCATATATTAATGTACCTCTAGAAACTAAGGCTGTTAATGGATAAACTGTTGCTTTAATTAATTGACCGTTATCTTGCGTTGCGCCTGTTGGATAATAATTATTATTTGCAATATTCATTGCTTTCACTCCAATAGGATTCCCATTAATATCTAAAACTTGGGTTGATGATGAGTTATTTCCGCCTCTTTCTGTTGCAACTACATATCTATTTCTAGAAGAAATTATAGGATCAGTATATAGATAATCTACATAATCACCTTGATTTGTTCCTCCATTTCCTGGATCAAATTTTAAATAATGATTCAAATTTGTATCTTGTGCTTCTGCTAAAACAAATGAAGAGAAAGTTGCCAATCCGTCATTTCCATCTGAAACTATGGTTCCATTTTTCACTACTGACTTCGAATTATTTAAATTTTGAACATTTACAATTACATTATCTGGTGTAATCAAATTTGTAAATTCATTTGGTTCGCCTGCAATTGAAATTCCATTAAGGATAATATCACCTGCTGGTCCAACTCCTGTAAAGTCCCAAGTAATGTCTGCTTCAGCTATTTGAGTTGTAGGGTTACCAGAAGGAATTATTTCTGCACAAGGATCTACTGGTACAGGATCTGCACAAAAATCGATATCCCAAAGAGCAGATCGATGAAGCCCATTATCACAAGCATCACAATTTTGCCAATACAATGTAATAGAATTTATTTTATTAGCACTCAAAAAATTTACACCTACTTCATCATTTATAGATATTGCTCCGTCAAGATCTATTGCATTAATATTTCCAAGAGCATCCGTTGTATAATTTGGGTTTGGTGCTTCATTAAATGTTGGATAAATAGTATTCCCGTTTCCATCTAAACCTGTAATTGTATATTTATCTCCAGTTGTTGCTGAAGCATTTATATGTGTTAAATCAAAACCAATAGCATTAATAGGTGCAGAAAAATCTATCGTAATGGTTATTCCATTATTAAAACCATCGGTTTGGTATTGTAATGCTTCGCGATTACTATCTACATCAACACTCGGCGATTGATTTCCATTCCAAACACTTAAAGTATTTGTTTCTCCTGAAAAAGTAATCGTGGCATTAATACCTGTGCCTGATATATCATTTAGTATATTAGTTAATGCACCATCTGGCGTCCATGTAAATTCAGTTAAATCAAAAGGATTTTCTGTTGTCCAATCTATTTTTCCTGTATTTGCTCCTGCACATGATGGTAAATTGTGTAAATAAATATCATCATATATTTTAGCAACAGAACCCTCAAAATCTTCCCCAGAAGTGTATGTACCTACAATAGATTGTACTTCTCCGTTAGATGGATTAACTTTATATATAGTTTTATCTGAACCACTTGTTGCAAATAATCGCCCATCTGGTAAAATACTTAGAGCTTCAATATCATTAACACTACCATTTACATCACGAATAATTCCTATGTCTGTAACAGCTCCTGTTAGCTTATTAATAATTACTAATTTATCATCTGTTCCACCATCATTAGCAATCGCATACAAATCACCTGTTGTATAATTAATTGCCATTCCATCTATATCATTTTTTCCTCCTGAAGTTTGGATAGCAACATAATCATCACCATTAAATGCTCCAGCAATATACTGACCAGTATTTGGATTAACCTTAATAAGTAAATCTAAATCACTATTATTTGATTCTCTACGAACAGCTACATATAGCTCTCCTGTACTAGGGTCAAACGCCATTGCATCAGCATCATTTGCATTCATTGAACCTAATGATCCGTTTAAATTATTTCCTAATGGATTTGGTAAGGCTGTAAAATGCCCATCATTTATATTAATTGTTCCTAATTGACCTTGATTAAGACCATAAAGTATAGAAAAATCTGGATTGAATTTCATAGATTCAATACTCCCTACTCCAAATGAACCAACAATTGAAGTATTTCCACTACTAGAATTATATATAATTAATTGATCTGTAGAATCGGATGAGCCATAAAACTCTACTCCTTGTGCAGTAGCTATAGATATGGTTAAACTTAATATCAAAGACATTTGAAATGCAGTCTTATGCATTGTCGTTTTAAGCCTAAACAAAGGCTTAAGTAATTCTTTTTTCATAATAAATAAATATCGGGGTATATTTATCAATTTTAATTTACCCTATGTTGTTAATTTGCAAAGATATAAAAAAAAAAAATAAATCTAACATTTTTTTGTATCTTATGTCACACTCAACAACAATACTTAAAGAATAAGTAATCGTTTTTAATTATTATGATACTATATATAATCGATATCATTATAATTATTCATCTCACCTCCTGAGAAAAATTTAATAGTAGCTTTTATAGGAAATGTTCCATTTGAATTAGCTGGTGGATGATATATAGCATTAATTTCTAGTATTTTTGCTGTATTTACTAAAATACACACCTCCATCAATATAAATAAATTTATGCAATGCTGGTATTGCCATTGATTATTAGATAATGGTTGCTCATTTAAAGAAGTTAAAGTATTATCAAAACTGATAGCTAATTCTGGATTTTTAATAATTCGGAGTTCTACATGAAATACTCCATTTGAATTACCGTTTCCGTACTCACCAACTAACACTCTAAAATCAACAACTTATGATGAGCCAATAATTACTGAATTTACTAGAAAAATCACAGGAGCAAAATCTTGAAAACCTGAAATATTTACAACAACCGTTGCCGTTTCACATATTTGTGGCATCTAATTATCACAAATAGCATATTCAAAAGTATCAACTCTAACTTTACGATCATTATAACATGCTAATCCTACATATTCATTATGCACAAAATCATCAACTTCCCCATAATTATTAGTAGTAAATGAAGGCTAATCTCCTACATTAAATCTTGGATAAATAATATTTCCCTGTGTCGTATTTGCAATGATGGTATATTTATATCCTCTATAATCATAAAAATTAATATATGTTAAATCAATTGCATCTACAGGCTCTGAAAAAGAAATATTTATATTAACTCCTGTTCCATTGTAATTAGAAAAGTATTGTAATGCTTCGTGACCATTTTCTGTATCTTACTAAGAGTTTGTTCTACATTCCAATAACCTAGTGCATATACATCACCATAAAAAATATTTGTAACATCAATTCCTGTTCCAGAAACATTAACTAAAGTATTTGTTAAAGATCCATTAGGGCTCCAAATAAATCTATTTAAATTTAATGGATTATCAGACCAACCTATCTTTCATATTTTAGAAAAAGAACCACAAGAAGGAGCTATGCAGATATTGAGCAGACCAACGTGAAATATTATCTGTTTGTGATTGCGCATTAGAAATAATTGAGAATAATCCTGCAAATGAAAACAGGATAAAAAATATAAATGTTTTTTTTATAATAAACAATTTAGGGGTTTTCATTATTAAATAATTATATGATTATTTTAAAGATAGGCAAATTTATAGTAATAATATATTCTAATACTTTTATAAACACAAAAGTGATTATTTAGAAATCTATCGATCAAATATAGGCATAACTATTATATTTACATCCACCTAAGTATAAATCTGAAAATAAAAAAGCCCGCTTAACAGCAGGCTTTTGTTTATAACTTAATTTGATATCTAATAGTTAGATATTTCAAATTGAGTTCTACGGTTCATTTGATGCATTGCTTCAGGGCAATAAACATCATCTGCACATTTATTACGCAATCTAGTTTCACCATAACCAACCGCATTAATACGTCCAGGAGCAATACCTCCTATTTTAGTAATATAGTCAACAGTTGCTTGTGCTCTATTTTGAGATAAAATCTCATTATACTTAAATGGAGCTCTACTATCTGTGTGAGACGAAGCTTCTACTTTAATATTAGGGCATCTTTTCATAATACGAACAACTTTATCTAATTCACTTGCTGCATCAGATCTTATATAATACTTATCTAAATCAAAATAGATATTATTAATATTATCTAAAGCAGATTGACAAACATCAAATTGTGTTGGAGTCACTGGAGAGTTTGGAGATACATTTAAAGAATCTAGTTTTGGAGCTTTATCCAAGCCTAGACCTAAATCTAAACCTAATTTTAAATTAGCATTAGAAACAAACTCTTTATTATCTTCAGAATAACGCTCTTTTGAACCAACAACTTTATATTTAGAAGTACAGTCAATATCAAAAGAAAACGCTGCGTCAGATCCAACTACTTGATAATCTAATTCATTACCTTTATCATCATAAAGTACAACTAAAGCTCTAGGGATTAATTTACCCGTATTCTTATCTGTAACAACTCCTTCAGCAACTTGACTACAAGGTAAGTCTCCATTTTGTTTAAAGTAATAAATATCATCATCTCCTTTACCTGATTTTCTATTTGAAGAAAAATAACCATAATCAGCTCCTTTCTTTAAAGTAAAACTAAAATCATCTTGAAAACTATTGATAGGCATACCCAGGTTAGTAGGTTTACTTTTACCATCTAATCTTACAACATAAACATCTAAATTACCCATACCTCCTGGTTTATCAGAAGAGAAGTAAAGCATATTGTTCTCAGCCATAAAAGGGAAACGTTCACTTCCTGAAGTGTTAACTTGTTTCAAATACACTGGCTCTCCGTATGATCCATCACTATTGATAGAAACACTATAAATATCATCAGAACCATTCATTTCAGAAGAATAATACAATGTTTTTTCATCATTACTTAAAGTAGGATGACCAACACAATAATCTTTATTATTAAAAGGCATTTCAATAATATTTATCCATTCTGTAGGAGAAACAACATCTGCTCTATACATTGCAATATGTGTCATACCAGCTTCATCTTTATATAAATGTCTATCATAATATTTATCTCTAGAGAAATATACAGTACTCATATCATTGGTAAAAGCAACATTAGATTCATGAAATTTTGAATTAACATCTCTACTTATACTTTTTCTATTAACTAATTCTCCATCTTCATTCATGTCTGCCAAAAATAATTCTAAAAATGGCTGATCATTTGGTTTCCATTTGTTTTTTACTATCTGCATTCCTTCTTTAGGTGAGGAATATATCACTTGGTTATCACCATAAAAAGTTGTTCCAAAGTTTGATAACTCATCATTACACTCATCTAATAATTTT
>Ga0256844_10001061_pt1 | contig 10429 bp, 10 predicted proteins | sample MusselsmetaG_FD_189100 | JGI IMG/M metagenome (GOLD analysis project Ga0256844, IMG submission 189100) | Mussel associated microbial communities from hydrothermal vent at the East Pacific Rise, Pacific Ocean - Mussels | ecosystem: Host-associated > Mollusca > Shell > Unclassified ... | reverse complement strand
ATGGTTGCAGGGATACTCACAAATATCTTTGATAAAGACACTTCGACAAGCTCAGTGACCTTATCTGATAGTAAACCTTCTTTTTCTGCTGTTGCACCCCAAACTACTACATCATTTTCTATGAATCCTCCTAAGCAAGAAGAGTCTTGTGGCACAGGAGAAGAAAGCTGTTGTAGTAGTGTAAATGATGAGAAGAAAAACTTTTCTTTCGTAGCTGCATTGAAATATGCATTTGTCACACTTTTAGGTGACATCGCTAAGCCACTCTTTTGGGGTCTACTTTTAGGGGCACTCATCACAGTTGCCATACCTGAAAACTTAGCAGAGTTACTCAAAGACAAAGCATGGCTCTCTTATCTCATAGTTATTATCATTGCTGTACCGATGTACGTTTGTGCTACTGCATCTCTACCCATAGCAGCAGGATTGATGCTCTCTGGCGTTTCTGCTGGAGCAGCCTTTGTCTTTCTTTCTGCAGGGCCTGCTACAAACACTGTGACTATAGGTGTGGTAAAAAAAATGCTTGGTACCAAGTCTCTAGTCATCTACTTAGGGAGTATCATTATAGGAAGCATCCTCTTTGGCTTAGGACTTGACTATATCTTTGATACTTCATCCATAGACCCCGCTTCACTCATACACTTACATGAAGAAGCAGGAGTTATCTCTACCCTTTCATCTGTTATCTTATGGGGACTTATCCTCTGGTTTATGATTAAGCCTTATTTTGAGAAAAAAGATGATTGTAGTGGTGGGTCTTGTTGTTCGTAATTTTAAATAAAAAGGTAATCATATGGGACATGACCATGGGATTGAAGTAAAAAACTATAATCGTTCATTTTCTATAGGTATAACACTCAATATTATCTTTGTTATTGTAGAAGCAACATATGGTATGATGGCTGATTCTTTGGCACTCATTGCTGATGCTGGGCATAATTTGAGTGATGTAGTGAGCCTAATACTCGCATGGGGTGCTTTTATCTGGCAAAAAAGAATCCTACTTTACAACGTACCTATGGGTTACGTAAAATTACCATTTTAGCTTCCTTAACATCAGCTATATTATTACTAATTGCTCTAGGGGCTATTGCTTGGGAAGCGTTTGGACGTTTTTCCCATCCACAAGCAGTGGATGGAATGACCGTCATCATCGTAGCTGCCATTGGTGTAGTGATAAACACAGTAACAGCTTTACTTTTTAGAGAAGGACAAAAAGATGACTTAAACATCAAAGGGGCATATCTCCACATGGCAGCAGATGCAGCTGTGTCTTTAGGTGTAGTGTTTGCAGGTATTGCCATTATATATACGGGTTGGCTATGGTTATTTAGTCATCGTGCTTATCATTCTGATAGGTACTTCGGGGCTTTTACGTGACTCTGTTAACTTAGCGATGGATGGAGTGCCAAGGGATATCGATATGGACGGAATAAAAAACTACTTCGTCACGTTAGAAAGTATAGAAGAGATACATGCACTACATGTATGGGCTTTAAGTACTACAGAAAATGCTTTAACTGTACACTTGGTAAGTAGTAAAAAAGAAACAGACAATGACTTCTTAGATGAAATACAAGACCATTTGCATGATAACTATAAAATAGAACATGCTACCATACAGATAGAGTATGCTACCGATAGTTATACCTGTGATTTAGACAAAGTGACTTTTAGGCGCTGACTTTACTTATTTAATATATTAAGCTAAACTGAGTTAAATTTAAAAAGGCATATGATTGAAAAAGACGTTATTACATTTTTTACTACTGTTCTCACTCTTTTTCAACATCGCTCATGCGACTGTTATAGCCATAGAAGATGACTGTCATCATGAAAGTGCATATGAGTATGTTGCTGAACAGTCATCCTCTACAGAGTGTGGCGACTTGTGTGACATGCATCATCTTTTTCACTTTATGGCAATAGTAGATACGACTGCCTTACTCCCTTTACATGTCAAGATAGGCGAAAAACATACCCAAACAGCTCTATGTTACATCGCTCCATATAAACAAACAACCATTAAACCCCCTATAGCTTAACCCATATTACCCCACCCTTGTTCTCTTTAGAACACAAAATTTACAATATATTATTAGGAATACCACCATGAAGAAAATCATAATGATTTTTTTAGGCCTTGGACTTACTGCATATGGCATGAGTTATACAAAGTTTAAAAAACATACAAAAAAGCACGCTAAAACACTACAAAGTCAAGCACTAAATCCCAAACAAGTAGAAGTTGAAAATGCCATAGCACTAAGAACACCTAACCCTAGGTTAGATGTAGAAATAGGACGTTACAACCCTGACTTTTCAGGTGCAGAATATGGCTACTCAGTTTCAGCCTCTCAAAAAGTACGAACCAATGGCTACTATAACGCACTACAAAATACAGCTGAAGCTAAGGCTATGCTATCAAAAGCTTATGTCTTTGAAAATAAAGCAGCCTATATGAAAAAAGTAGATGATACATATACACAGTATGTTTATGAGAATAAATTACTAACAATTCTTAAAGAAGAGTACGCTCTCTCAAATGAAATGACACATGTTGCTAAAGAGCGTTATGTAAATGGTTCTGAAACTAAAGTAGCTTATTTGCAACTCAAAACACAAACACTTAGCCTAAAAACACAAATGTATACAACAAAACAGAAAATGAACTCTTTGTATTATATGCTCTTAGCTATGGGAGGGTTTAATAAAAATATTTTTTTGTCTAAAAACTTTATATACACTATCTCCACGAAGCTTAAAAATAGCCAAAAACTAAATAGTCAACAAAAGATACTTTTGGCAAAAGAAAAACTCTACGCTTCACAACTTCATATGAATGAAAACCGTTTTACAAGTTATAACCTTATTGCTGGTTTAGAAAAGGAACCAGATCAGTCTATACTGCGTGTAGGGATATCTATCCCTCTTCCACTGCGACATAATAAGGAGGAGGAAAGAGCATTAAGCCGTCTTAAAATGCAACAAACTAAACTAGATAGCAGTGCATTAGCATTAAATATTAAATCACAAAAAAAGATGTATATTTCTGCTATACGTGAGCTTTCAAATCAGTATCTATCTCTAAAAATATTAAAAAAAGAACAACAATCATTGAGTAATTTACTCATGGAGGGGTATAAAATAGCCCAAGGTTCTCTCTTTGAACTTATGCTTGCTAAAAATAGACTCATTCAAACTAAAAAGTCTCTACTTCAAACACAAAAAGAGATAAACAATCAAAAAATAGAACTACACTACCTTCAAGGAGACTACAATGACTAAATTTTTACTGCTATTATTTCCATTTTTAGTATGGGGAAACCAAATCAAGATAGAACATGCAATGATTAAACCATTAGGTAAAATGATACAAACCAATGCACAGATTACACAACTTTCAGACCAAAAGCAAGAGATAGTCTCACGTCTTTCGGGACATGTGGAAGCCTACTATGTACAAGCAGGTCAGATGGTGAAAAAAGGAGATAAAGTAGTCCTAATAGAGTCTATAGCACTGGCTAAACTTACAGCAGATTATCTTGCTCTTAAACAGCAAATTAAACCTGCCCTTGGACAGGCTAATACCACAAGAAAACTTTATAAAAAAGGTTTAGCTTCTAAAAATCAGTTAAGTACTCACCTTATTACACTAGAGACTTTGCGATCACAAAAAAATGCACTCTCTTCTCAACTTCAAACCTTAGATATAGATGCAGATAAACTTACAAAGGCTACAGATAAGTTTATACTTTATGCTCATGCTGATGGTGTGGTAGGGAAGATTCTTGTTTCTCTACATTCAAATGTTGATGCTCAAAGTACGTTGATGACATTGGTTCAACAAAGTGGATACTATGCGATAGCCTTTCTTTCTCTTAATGATGCAATGAAAGTGACAAAAGAGACAAAAGCTTGGGTGCACATTGCAGATAAAAACTACCCTACTCACTTTGTACAACTTCTTCCAAATATAGATAGAAAAACACAGCGTGCAAAAGTACTCTTTGCCATAGAAAATAACCCTTTAAACCTTCTTTTAGGTACCTTTACGGAAATAGATATTTCTCTTGCCCCTACTCAGGATATTATCGTGATTAAAAAGTCTGCACTGACACTCTTTAAAGGTGAATGGGTTGTTTTTGTTAAAAAAGAGCATGAAGAAGAAGCACATCATGATGAGAAGTCTGACCATAACGATGATAAAGAAAAAGTAAAACATGAAGAGCATGAAGAAGTACCTTACGAAGCAAGAGTTATAGAAGTTATTGCGTATGTAGGTAATGATGTTGCTATCAAGGGCTTAAAAGTAGAAGAGGAGTATGTCTCAAATGGTGTTTATTTTGTAAAATCTATGATACTCAAATCTTCTCTTGGCGAACACGGTCACTAGGAGCATAAAATGAATCATTTTTTTAACATACTCATACAGTATAAATTTCTCATGCTCGCACTCTTTATCGCCATTTCAGGATTTGGCTATAAAGCCTATCAAGACATCCCTGTCGATGCCTTTCCTGACATTACCCCTAAACAGGTAGTCATCTATACAGAGAGTTCTGGTAACTCTGCTGAAGACATTGAAAAGCTCATCACCTACCCTATAGAGTCTGCTATGTCAGGACTTCCTGGAGTAAAGATGATACTTTCTAACTCTATTTTTGGACTCTCTTATGTTTCCATTTTCTTTGAAGATGATTATGATACCTACCTTTTACGTCAACTCGTCACTGAAAGACTCAACACGGTAGACATCCCTAAAGGCTGGGGAACACCTGTCATGGGACCCAATACCACAGGACTTGGACAAGTGCTTTGGTATGCACTTAAAGATGAAAAGAAACAGTATACACTAAGCCAACTACGCCAAATGCATGAATACTCCGTCGCACCTCTACTTAAATCTGTAGATGGTGTAGAAGAAGTCATCTCATGGGGTGGTTTTGAAAAACAATACGAAGTGCTTATCGACCCAAAACGTCTACAAACGGTAGATGTAACCTATAATGAAGTGATATCTGCCCTAGAAAAGTCCAACCAATCTGTAGGTGGACAGTACTTAGAGTTTAACCGTGAACAGTACCTTATACGCGGTGCAGGTCTCTACCAAAGTATGGATGACATCCGTAACACCGTCATACGTACAAAAGATGCTAAAACCGTAACCATCAACGATGTAGCAACAGTGCAAGAAGGAAAAGCACCTCGTTTTGGTGCCGTCTCTGTTGATGGGAAAGAGCGTGTCTTTGGTATGGTACTTCAACGTTCAGGAACCAATGCTGCTAAAGTGGTAGAACTCATTAAATCAAAAATCCCTTTAGTCAATGCAGCCTTACCAGAAGGTGTCACGCTGGATGTCATTTATGATAGAACAGAGATTACCCATAAAGCAGTCTCAACCATGACATCTGCACTTACCACGGGGGCTATTTTAGTGGCTATCATTCTCTTTTTATTCCTCTTTGAATTACGTTCAGCGTTTATCGTGATACTTTCATTACCTGTCTCTTTGCTCATCGCATTTTTACTCATGCAAGAGTATGGCATATCAGCCAACCTCATGTCACTCTCTGGACTTGCCATAGCCATAGGGATGATAGTCGATGGTACTATCGTTGTGGTCGAGAACTCCTTTAGACTACTACAGGAAAATCCTACTGCCTCACGTGCAGAGGTCATTTCTGAAGCCACTGCAGAAGTTGCTAAACCTGTGCTCTTTGCCCTACTCATCATCGCTGTAGTCTTTATCCCGCTACTGAGTCTTGAAGGCTTGGCAGGAAAACTCTATACACCTATGGCACTAGACATTGTTTTTGTTATGCTCGGTTCACTCACTGTTGCACTTCTGCTTGTACCTGTACTTTCCTATATGATGCTCAAACAAGGTAAGCATGTAAACAGTCCTTTGATGAGTGCTATTAAATCTTTCTATACACCCATGCTTATTTTTTCACTGAAACATGCTAAAAAACTAGTGAGTATAACATTCCTTATTTTCTTTGTACTTGCAGCACTGTTGAGTCAACAAGGTAGAGAGTTTATGCCTAAACTCAATGAAGAGACCATCATGTATAGAGTTATCGCTATTCCTGGCACAGCCCTAACGCAAAGTGTGGAAAATGCACAAGCCATAGAGAACTATATACTAGAAACTTACCCAAAAGAAGTAAACTCAGTACTCTCGATGATAGGTCGTAGTGAGAAAGGTGAGACAGCACAAGCCAACTACATGGAGGTGCTTCTCACACTTAACCCTGAGTTTAAGGAAATCCCTCGTCTAGACAAAGAGATGACAGCCAAGCTCAAAGAGAAGTTTAACTACTTACAGTTCATCTCTACACAACCTATCGCTATGCGTATAGAGGAGTTACTTGAAGGTGTAAGTGCAGAACTTGCAGTGAAGATTTATGGAGAAGACCAAAAGGTCATGTCCCAAATAGCCACAGATATTTCTAAAACGGTACAAGGCATAGAAGGTCTTGACCATGCAGAAGTAGAGACACAGCTAGGACAAGCACAGATAAACATCAAGCCCAACTACTTAGCTCTCTCACGTTATAGCTTAACGGTAGAAGATATTATGCAAGTCATACGTTATGGTGTAGGTGAAGAAGCTGTTACACAGAAGATAGAAGGGGTTAAAAGATTTGGTATCGTAGCTAAACTCAAAAATACAAAAAAAGACATCAACACCCTCAAATCTCTCATCTTACGTTCAAGCTCTGGTAAGGTAGTCACACTTGAAGAGGTATGTGACATTACAACCATACAAGGGCCTGCTTTCATTAAGCGTGCAGACTTGAGTCGATACATGGTACTTTCTATGGAAGTAGAAGAGCGAGACATCGCTAGTTTCGTGGCTGAAGCTGATGCGAAAATCAAACAAAAGGTCAAAATACCAGACGGGTACTACATCAAATGGGCTGGTGACTTTAAAAACATGCAAGAAGCAACAGAGACATTAGTAATGATTATCCCTATCACACTACTGCTCATCTTGCTTTTGCTCTACACAGCCTTTAACTCATTCAAAAAAGCATTTCTCATCTTGCTTGGTGTGCCACTAGGACTTATGGGTGGGATAGTAGCCTTACTTGTAGCAGATATTTACCTCTCAGTCTCTGCTATCGTAGGATTCATAGCCATCTTTGCTATCGCTATACTCAACGGTATCGTCTTGGTTTCCTTTATAGACGAACTACGAAAAAAGTTCCCTACAGTCAAAACCATAGACCTTGTAAAAGATGCCACCCTACTACGCCTAAGACCTGTACTTATGACAGCCTTTACCACACTCTTTGGTATCTTACCACTGCTTTACGCAACTGGCGTTGGCTCAGAGATACAGTACCCTCTCTCTGTGGTAGTCACAGGGGGAATTATCTCTTCGACTATACTTACATTACTGGTATTACCAGGTTTATATGTGTTATTTTTTAAGAAGGAGTAGTTGACTTTGTGGGGAATATCCCCACAGTTTAACTCATAGAAGGTACATCTGAATTAATAGTTGTTTTTTTTGAACTATTATTTTCTTTTGTAGCGTTTGATTCAGTGTTAGTTGTATTTACTTTTTTATTTTCTTCTATTTTTGTTTTATTCTTTTTTATAGGCGTGTGAATTTGTATATTTGGTACTACTTTTTGTGCATTTTTCTTCTTATCTACTGAAATCACAAGTTTTCCATTTTTATAGGCTGCTTTTAAACTCCCCTCATCTGCATCATTTGGAAGTGGCATACTTTGTTGATACATTCGCATAGAGCTAGAAGTACTGTATGCATTTGCTGTTTTATTTTCTTTCTTTTCTATGATTTTAGCCGTAATGGACATGATGCCATCTTTAGCTGTAATGTCTATATGATTCTCTTTATTTTCTGGGATATTCGTAATAAACTCATAGTTTTTACCTTTATCCATAAATTGACTAGGCTGTGCTATTTTGTATGTACCTAGAGGTGCAAGTTGTTTTGTGCTTCGTTGTTGTATACGTTGATTCATACGGTTAAACATTTTATCCATATTTTGTTGCATCTGCATCATCTCTTTAAAGATATCATCTCCAAAAGGATCATCAAAAAATGGGTCGTTTGCATGTAATGAAAGTGTTGCTACAAGAGGCAACACAAGAAGTGAAAGTTTTTTGTTTAGCATATTTGCTCCTTATAATTGGTCTATATGAAATTATAAGAAGCAAAGTTTAACGGAATTTAAACCGAGGGGTTAAGTCTTCCATAGAGAGTTCTTCTACACTTATTTTACCCATTACTGCAAGTAATGAACGAACACCATGTAGTAGTTGGTGATGATAAAATGCAATGTGTTTAGACTTTTCTATGACTAAAAATTTACTTCTTTTGGCTTCATTCATCGTAGCAAGCCCCACAGGACAGTCTCTGCCATTGGCACCAGAACACTCTCTTGCACGTATGCATCCAGCAGATATCATAAAGCCACGTGCTATGTTGATAAAGTCTGCACCATGACAAAGTAATTCTACTACATCATCTGGTGTGAGTACCTTTTCACTTGCAATGATTTTTATATGTTCTTTGAGCCCATGTTCTGTAAGACATTTATTGACTATAAGTAAGGCGTTACGTATAGGTAGTCCTATCTTAGACATCATCTCTAGTGGTGCTGTGGCTGAACCACCATCACCACCATCTATAGTGATGAAGTCAGGTATACTTTTACCCTCATCTAGTCTCTCTTTTAATGCTTTGGCATAGAGTTCAAAACTCTCTTCAGCAGAGATGACTATCTTAAATCCTACTGGTTTACCTGAGAGTTCTTGTAAGTGTGCTATAAAGTTAAAAAAGGTTTCCATATCTGTGGCATAAGGGAAACGGTTTGGACTTATGAGGTCTTTATGTACAGGTATACCTCTATAGTAAGCAATATCTTCACTGACTTTTGTAGCAAGTAATTTACCACCTGTTTGTTTTGCACCTTGTGCAAGTTTTACTTCTGTCATACGACAAAAACGCATCACTTTTTTGTAACGCTCTTCATCAAAATGTCCCTCTGCATCTCTCACACCATATAAACCTGAACCCATTTGAAAGGTAATGTCTGGTAAACCATTAGGGAGTTCTTGGGGAAAGACACTCAGTGGTTTATTCCAGTCTATACGAAAGTAACTTAGTTGTGACCGATCAAAAATAAAAGAACCTCTATCTTTCTGTCTGACAACCATACGTCTATAAAGACGTTGTGAGACTTCTCTATTGGTGAAAATATTCATTATTTTGTATACACCTTTTGCAAACCATGTCCCCTCTTTACTATCAAGATATACATTGTCACAATCACACATATTGAGAGTCGCTAGAAAATTAGAAGTTAATCCTCCCTCTCCAGTATTAATAGGAAAATGCCCATTGTGCGCACCTCTAGCAAAAGCCCTTGTCCCTTCTGGGGAGATAGAACCATCACTCATCGCAGAACGTCCAATAATACTTCTACTTACAAAAGGTTCTCTTCTCTCTTTACCAAAGGTCACAGAAAATTCACTTTGAACTTCATATACCTCTTTCACAAAATTGGCATGTTTAAAGAGTGTTTTTTGATTGCCATAAGGTTTTGTAGGAGAAAATGATAGATAAGGGCTCCTACCTTCTGAAACCTTATTAATCCATTCTAATTTTTCAAATGAATCATAATAGGTTTCATCTCCAAAGTATTGGCGCATGGGATTACGTAACATATAGAAAAGATAACGCAAACGACCTATAAGTGGGTAGTTAATAAGAAGTTGATTTTTCCTTTGTACAAATCTATCATAAATTGCAAGGGCAACGAGCACGAGGAGAAGTACAATAAGCAATAGTTTAAGTAAAACACCCCAGTCAGCAGTGACCAAAGCCAAATGTGAAAATATATTTTCTTTATTCATGGTTAGTGTCCTTGAATATTAGATTGTCTAAACTATATTTCCCTGCACCATAGGTTGCAAGAAATAAGAGAAATAATAAATAATAGAGTGGAAGCTCAAACCCATTATTGGCAATAGAAAAGCCATGAGACCAATGTACAAAAAGAATGGCTCCAAGCATAACACAGGCAAGTAATACTGAAATATAACGGGTAAAAAGTCCTAGAACCAACAGTATAATACCAATAGTCTCAATGCCAGAAACAAGATATGCAAAAAGGCTTGGAAATGGTATAGACATCTCGTTAAACCACTTCTCTGTACCTTGTATGTTGTTTATTTTGAGTAAAGCAGGTGTTGAAAACCCATATGCCAATACAAACCGCACACCCAAGGTGATAAGATTTCTAGGATAAGAAAAAAGAACGGAAATCTCTCCCATTATTTTTTTTAATATATACATTATTATTCTCCCTTTTTCTCACTTAGTGATAAAGTAATCTATTCTACACAGATGTTACATATAAATATTATACAATATCTTTTGTGT
>Ga0256844_10001060_pt1 | contig 10434 bp, 9 predicted proteins | sample MusselsmetaG_FD_189100 | JGI IMG/M metagenome (GOLD analysis project Ga0256844, IMG submission 189100) | Mussel associated microbial communities from hydrothermal vent at the East Pacific Rise, Pacific Ocean - Mussels | ecosystem: Host-associated > Mollusca > Shell > Unclassified ... | reverse complement strand
CATACTCAACACAGCCAGAGCACCTTTTGAGTTTAATGCAACCACCATGCCTTCAGGGCTAAAAGGAGTAGAAAGTAGAAACAGTGTTAATGGAAATGGAACATTATCCCCCTCTACTATTGGTACAGATGAGACCAATGATACAGATACCAATGAGTCCAGCTATCTTGACTTTGATGATGTTGATGACTATCAAAATAGTAGTTTTGGACTAATTGTATTTAATAATGAGGTAACCTCTGCTGATGTGGGGGATTATATAGATGATAATATTACCATGAGAACAACAATTAACTATACAGAAGATAGAATTGATACAGGTACTACTGTAGCAATCAATGGTACAACCATATCTCTAAATAATAAAATTAACAGTACCCCTTTAGGCGTAGCCAGTAACATTAAATTTGTTCGTGTCAATCTAACATCAAACAGTGGAGTAGAAGAGTTAAATAAAAATATAACTTTTAGAGCTTTTTCATGCAATATTGGGACTTCTCTTCCTGAAGATGGAGGAGGATTATGATTATGAAAAAAGCATTTAGTTTAATAGAGGTTATTTTTGTTTTAATTATTCTAGGCATTGTTGCCTCCATCTCTTCACAAATTATTGTGCAAGTTTATGAAGGATATATTGTTCAAAATGCACTCTATAAAAGCACTACAAAAACTGAATTGGTTGCCAATCAAATTGTTAATCGTCTTACTTATGCCATAGATGGGACAACCATTGCAAAAGATATTAAAAACATAGGAGTTGTAGAAGGAACACATTGGATAAAACTAGAAAATATTCCTGCAACAGAAAACAACTTTACAACCGTTGAGTGGATTGGTGCAGACTATGATAGCTTTTCAGTAGGGAGAACACCCTCTTGGAGTGGTGTGGCAAACTATGAAACAGCCACCATAAATAGCTTTGTAACACCTGCTTCTAAACTCAACCGTGCCAATACTATTATTAGTAATCTCTCTAACGGAGAGGTAGATTTAAATGGTGTAGCAGGACAAAGACCTGCTGTTATTTTTATTCAAAAAGCCAAAGAATATCGTACAGGAAAAAAATATTCTCCTCAGTGTATGGGTTTAATAGATACCAATACTTCATGTATTTTTCCTGTAGCTAGAAACAGTGACAACAATTTCTCTTTTTCTGGAGGAGTTCCACTTGGAACTCTTATTACAGAAAGATACAAACTTGCATGGTCAGCGTATGCTTTGGTTCCTGAAGATTTAGACGGAGATGGACTGTTTAATCTCTTTCTATATTACAATTACCAACCATGGGAGGGGGAACTCTATACCTCTGTTACGAGCAATAGAAAGCTTCTAATGAAAAATGTCTCGGTTTTCAAATTTACTGAAAACGGAGGAGTGATACAACTTAAGCTTTGTGCCTCTGAAAACATTGGTCAGACCTTCAATATCTCTAGTTGTAAAGAGAAGGCAATAATACGATGATAAAAAATAAAACTATAAGAAATAAAAAAGCATTCTCTATGGTCACTGCTATTTTTGTTATTATCATAATGGCATCATTAAGCGTACTTATTATGAATATTTCAGGAAGAACCATAAAAAGCACCACACTACAATATCAAAAAGAACAAGCTCAACTTTTAGCAAGAAGCTATACAGAGTTAGCCATTTTATATGTAATACATTATGATAGAACAGCTACACTTGACTGCCTTGAAACCATTACCGACCATTTTGGAGAGACAGGAGATAGTGGCTATGATATAACAGTCCATATTAAATATATAGGAAATGATACCTTACTTGATGGATGTGATAAAACTATTTTACTAAACGGTACAGTAGGAACAGCATTGGATATAGCAAACATAGCAACATGGACAGAGAACATAACAGGATTTGACAATACTATCTCTTTGGTTATAGATACATTTATAACTTATAAAGATTTTGATGATCCATCCAACAAAGACATAGTGTTTCATCGAAGAACCTTGCAAAAATTATAAAGTAATTTCTATTTTAAATAGCAGAATAAACTCATGCTATTTACTATCTATTTACTTATTATCAGTATAATATAACTACAACATTCACAGTAAAACATACAGAATGTTTCTATAAATAACTAAAACGCAAAAGGATAAATTATGAGTAAAAATATAGTGGGAAGACGTTTTGAACTATCAGATTCTATTAGAGAGCATATCTCTGCAAGTATTGATGCTTTAGACATGTACAATTTAGAAATTATTTCAAGCAACACCATCATAACAGCAAACAACAAATCAAGAGAAGGCGTAGCTGTAGAACTTGTACTTAATCTGAAAGATAAAAACACCATCGTTATTACACAAAATGATAGAGATGTATATACAGCAACAGATACAGCAATTGATAGAGCTAAAAAAGCACTTAGAAGACATGCAGATAAAATTAAAAATCATAAAGTAATGTCATTTAAAGATTTAGGAGCTGAAGCTGAGGCAGTACTTGATTTAGAGCCAGAAGAGGTAGAACTTGTTCCAATGGATTTAGAGTTACACAAACCACTAGATTTTGATGAAGCTATTGATGCACTAAAAGCTGAGAAAAAACGACAATTTATCGTGTTTAATGACCATGATGGTCTTATGCGTGTTATGTACAAAAGAGCTGATGGAAAATTCGGTTTATATTAATCGTTAAAACTGCTGTTCCCTTCGATTATCGAAGGGGCAATGGTTATGATTTCCAGAAAACAAAACTACTAAAAAACAGAGATAATCCTACTGATAGATCAAGAACCCCAACACCCATTAAGAACCAATAATCTCCTTGAGATATTTTAGATAAATATCCACCTAAAGTTATCATTGTTACTAAAAAAATAAAAAACCTTACTCTATAAAAGTTCCATATTTTAGGCTCTTTAAGGGATTCTATTCGTTTTAAATTTTTTTTACAAGTTTTAATGAAAATATATTTTGTTTTTACTACAACCAAAATAAAGGTAAAAAGTAAAATTAATAGAAGTGTTAAAATATCGTTATTAATAGAATATGCCTCCGAAAATAGCATTAATGATTTCATTAATAAAGTAAAAAAACCTATGTACCAAACTGCTCCTGCTAGGACTTTTAATGTATTTTTCTTAACCTTCATCTATTCTTGATTCTCTCTTTCGCTACTTTTACAATATGTTCATCATCTGCTAAACTTAGCCACTTAAACTGTGAGCCACTTTGAACTGTTCCATCAAGAATATCACCTGATTTTCTAAATTTTAAATCTAATTTTGCAATCTCAAAACCACTAATTGTTTGAGTAAAAGATTCTAAACGGTTATTTTTTTTACTGTTTGTAAACAGGTAACAGTAACTTTTTAAACCCAAACGCCCTACTCTTCCACGAAGTTGATGAAGTGTTGCTAAGCCCAAACGCTCTGCACCAACAATAACAATAAGTGTCAAACGGGGTAAAGAGATACCTACTTCAACGACAGTTGTAGCTAAAAGGATGTCTCCTTTATCTCGAAATTCTCTTAAAACTTTCTCTTTCTTCTTATCTTTACCATGTGTTAAATAGACATTTTTAAACTTTTTCTCCCAAAAGCCTCGACCTTCATCTAACGATTGATAGGGAATTTCTTTACTCTCTTCAACCAAAGGATAGACAATTAACACTTGATGTTTTTGTGATATTTCATCTCTAATATTCTCTAAAAGATAGGGAAAATCCTCTTTTCCCGTGACTATGGTGCTAATGTCTTTATCAAATGGTGTTGTCGTAATAAGACTTACATCAATAAGTTCTGAGTGCATCAATGCTTGTGTTCGAGGAATAGGTGTAGCAGAAAATTGTAAAAAATGAGGTTTTTTCTCTTCTAAAGCCATCATGTTTTCTAAAAGAGCTCTCTGTTTTGTTCCAAACCGATGCTGTTCATCAACCATAACCAAAGGTGCATGGGGCATATCATCTTTATAAAGAATTGCATGTGTTCCCACAATAAAATCTGCTTCTAAATACTCTTCTTTAGATTTACCTTGCATTACCAAAGCAATTTTCATCTCTTTGGGAAGATACTGTAAAGCTTCTTCATAAATTTGAATTGCCAACAGCGAAGTGGGTGCCATAAGTATACTTTTTTGAGGATATGCCATGACAGCTGAAGCTAAAATGATCATTGTTTTACCAGACCCAACATCCCCAATAACTAAACGTTTAGACGCTTTAGAGGTAGAGCTTAAATCTTCTTTTACCTCTGCAATAACTTTTTGTTGTTCAGCAGTTAACGTAAAAGGCAGTCCTTTTATAAAACTGATTATATCACCAGTTAATGCTTTCAATGGAGGAAAATTTGTTTTTTTACCTTTAAGTTTTTTCATATGATTAAAAGCTTCAATAAATTTTAATACCTCGTTGTCATACTCCTCTATTTGTTTTATGTTTTTAGGGTAATGTAATCCAAGAAGAGTAGAGACTTCATAAGCATTTAACCCTTCAGCATAAAGGTTTTTTTCTGTAATATAGTAGGCTATTAAAGAGTGCATACTACTCTCTTTTAGTACCGTACTATACTTAGGAATTAACTCCCCAATTTTTTTAAGAGACTTCGCTTGATTCATCTGTAAATGACCTTTATACTCTTCTACTTTACCTTGAATATAATGATGTGAACCATGTGTATAGAGTTTATAATGGTAGGGGGTCACTCTAAATAACATTGAGTTCAAATAGGTATTAAATTTAGGAAGATAAAATGAAATACGAAGTTTTCCATTAAAAGAGGATACCTCGTTTACTTGGGCTTCAAATGTCTGTCTCTCACCTATACACACCTCTTCATTTAAGGTTGTATTGTTATAAGACGAAGGCACTAATAATGCCAAGTCTAAGAGAGAAACTATTTTTAATTTTTGAAATAGTGCTTTGGCTTCTTGCATCTGATAATCCTCTATAAGTTAAACTTTATTATACATAATTTTAAACAGAAACACTAAAAAACTTTAATTTTAATTTTTTTTAAGCTATAATAGTATTAAATGTTCAATTGTGATTAAAAATATCATTTTTATTTTAAATTTTATATTTATGTTCATTTTAGTAACTTCTAAACAAAGAACATCTTAGTTTTTTCGAAAAAAGAGGACTTTTGCTTACTTTTCTTCTAAAATACATGCACCTATTGAATAGTATCTTAAGAAGAAGGATTTTCATCAATTACAAGCCACTCTCCCTTCCTGCTTTTCTTTTTAATATTTTATATATTGAAGAGAACTCTCTAACTCGAAAAACCACTTCTCTTTTACTTCAACCCCTTTGTAGTAAACTTATTGTTGTTAAAAGCGTCACAGAGGCTTTAAATAAACTCAAATACAATCATATTGATTTAATTATTACAGATTTATACATGCCAAATGTAAACGGTACAGAGATAATAGAAAAGATAAAAGAAGACAACAGTGATATACCCATTGTTATTATTTCAGCACATCTTGACAGAGAAGTTTTATATAAAAGTATCAACTGTGGTATTCAAGGCTATCTAATCAAACCTATTGAGAGTAGTCAACTTTTAAAAAAAGTTGAAGAGATTAAGGAAGTACTAAAAAAAAATATATTAATCCAACAATACCAAACCATTACCGATGAGAGTAGTATCATATCTAAAACCAATAAAGAGGGTATCATTACTTATGTCAATGATACCTTTTGTGCAATATCAGGATATACAAGAGAAGAACTTATTGGGAAAAGTCATAATATTTTACGTTCAAAAGAGGAGTCAATTCAACTCTTTGAAAACTTATGGCGTAGAATCTCTCAGAAAAAAAAGGTCTGGACAGGAGTTATCAAAAACCAGAATAAATCTGGAAAAACTTTTTATATCAAAACAACCATTAAACCTATTCTCAATACCCATGGGGAGATTGAAGAGTTTATTGCCTTGGCCATGCCCATTACCAATATCATCCATCCTCAAAAACAACTTAATGATTTTTTGACCCCTTTAACTCATGCCATTGTTGTTTTAATCAAGATAGAAGAGTTTAAATATCTAAACCACTCCCTAACCAATAAAATAAGTAAACGACTTCAAAGAGTCTTTGCAGAAGAGCTTTTTAAAAATATGCCCCGTAAATGCAACTTTTCAAAAGTTTACCTACTCGACCATGGAAAATTTGTTTTTGTAAAAAAAGATCATTTTCCTCAAGAGATAAATATTTTAGAAGAAGAGATAAAAAAATTTCAAAAGCGTGTTAATCAAAAAAAAATAAAAATAGGTCTCATAGATTATGATTTGACCATTGCAACTTCTTTAGCTTATGGAGAAAATGCCTTAGAAAATGCCCATGCTGGACTTCGCCAACTCTTAAAAACAAAAAAAACCTTCATTGTTGCCAACACATTGATTGAAGAGGAAAAAGATCAAGCAATAAAAAAGCTTAAAACATTTAAAATGCTCAAGAAAGCCATAGAGTCATATAATATAGTCTCCTATTTTCAACCTATTATCAACAATAAAACCAAAGCCATTGAAAAGTATGAATCATTAGTCAGGCTCATTGATGAAAATGAAAATATTTTAACACCCTATCTCTTTTTAGATACAGCAAAAGAGGGGAAATACTACCAAGAGATTACATCTATAGTTTTAAAAAATTCATTTCAAGCACTATATACGACAGATATGAATATTTCAATAAATCTCTCTGCACTTGATATTGAACAAAGAGAAACTAGAGAAGAGTTTCTTTTCTTACTCCAAAAACATAAAGAACAAACACATAGAATTGTAATCGAACTACTCGAAGATGAAAATATTCATGACAGAAAAATAATTAAAAATTTTATGACAGCCATAAGGGAATTTGGTGTAAAAGTTGCCATTGATGATTTTGGAACAGGACTCTCTAATTTCTCCAGAGTTCTACACTATCAACCTGACTTTATCAAAATAGATGGTTCACTTATTAAAAACATAGAACATGATGAATTTTCTAAAAATATGGTAGAGACCATTGTTATGTTTTCAAAAAAACAGAATATTAAAACCATTGCAGAGTATGTTGAAAATGAAAATATTTTTAATATTTTATGTGAGATGGGAGTAGATTACTCCCAAGGTTACTATTTTGGAAAAGCTGAAGTTTTATAAAAAACCATTCTACTTTTTTTCTCCTGTAACCACAGAGAAAGAGAGTTCAGCTATCTCTTTATGGTTAGAGATAAAACTGTTTAACTCTTCTAAACTCATTCCTTCTATCTTCTTTAGATTCTCTGTAGATGAGCCTAAAGGACGATTGGTGTAATACTCTTGAAATGCACGGCTTAAACGTTGAGATAAAGTTTCATTCCGAAGAGGTTCAGAACCCAAAATAAACTGCTGTGCAGAGGTCAACTCTTCTTGTGTTACCCCTTTCTCTAAAAAGAGTTGCACCACATCTTTAACTGATTTTACTGCTTCATCTCCACTCTCTATTTTGGTCTGTAGATAACCTGAAAAATATGAGTGTGTTTTATTAATAGAAAAACGACTGTAGACAGAGTAAACCAAACCTTTTTTAACGCGAATCTCTTCCATTAAACGAGAACCAAATCCTGAACTTCCTAAAATAAATGATGCAACTTGAGACAAATGTCTCTCTTTAGAATCATAAGCCACATCAAAAGGTGCACCAAAGTAGACATAAGCTTGTTCACTTTTGACTTTTGTCTCTTCTACTTTCTGTTGAGCTATGGCTTTCATCGTCTCTATTTTATTAATTTTAACATGAGGAAGCAGAGCAAGTGTCTCTTTCAAAAGCTTAGTCGCCTCTTTTTCTCCAATGTCTCCACCCATCACAACAATAGCATTTTCTAAACCTAAATGTGTAGCTACATGATTTTGAATATCCTCAAGGGTAACGCTCTCAACACTCTTAACCGTTCCCAAAGAGGCTTTGGCTAAAGGAGTATGTGGAAACAACATACCTTTCATCGCCAACGAAGAGATATAGTCAAAGTCGCTCTCTTTTCGTTTTAAAGAGCCGATGGTTTGGGTTTTAATCTTTTTTAAACGCTCTTCACTGTAATTTGGGTCTTTTAAAAGTTCTTTAAGAAGTTCTATTCCATAGACAAATTCGCTCTTTAATGAGCTAAGTTCTATCACAAAAGTTTCAGCTCCAGAATCTACTCCTAAAGAGATGGCTCTACTTTCAAGTTTGGTTGCAAACCCTGTACTTCCATCTTTTTTTGTTCCTTCATTTAGAAGCTTTGCCGTTAACTTGACCAAGCCATCTTTTCTATCTGTAAATGAACCAGAATTTTTAAAGATTAATTGCATCGAAACAATTGGTAAATTATTATCCTCTTCAAAAATAAGTGGAACGGCTACGGCATTTATATCTAAATATTTCAATAGTGTTCTCTCTTTTATTATCGTTTTTTCATTAGCAATCTGCTCCAGTTCAACCAAAGCATCTTTTAAAATTGTATTATACTTGCTTGTATTCTTATCTAAGAGAAGTGGTGCATTTCCCCATAAAATCTCTTGTATTAATATAAAAAACAGTATTTTTCGCATTAAAATCTCTCCAAAATAGCATAAGCTGTATTACGCTTGGCAGGACTCTCTCCAATATCACGAATAAGCTCTATCATCTCATCTTGATTCATCGAATTGGCAGCTCCTGCGGCTGAGACCACATTCTCTTCCATCATCGTTGAACCCAAATCATTTGCACCAAATTTTAGTGCCATCTGACCAATATAACTCCCTTGAGTAACCCAAGAGCTTTGAATATTGGGAACGTTGTCTAAAAAAAGACGTGCCACGGCTAAATAACGTAAATATTGATTGGGTGTTGTCTTTGTAATCGTTGGAAGTTCTCGCTTAAGTTGAGTATGGTCACTTTGATATGACCACATAATAAATGCTCTAAATCCACCTGTTTCATCTTGCAGTCTACGCACATGGTCAAAATGTTCCACTATTTCGCGTGTGGTCTCAACGGTTCCATACATCATGGTAGCTGTTGATTTAACACCCAATTTATGAGCCTCTCTGTGTACTTCTAACCATTGATCTTTATCATGCTTCTTAGGAGCAATAATATCACGAACCCTGTCAGAAAGAATCTCTGCACCAGCACCTGGAATAGAGCTTAAGCCTTTGGCTTGTAACCTTGCCAAGACTTCAGAAATAGAGATATGTGAACGATTTGCAATATAATCTATCTCAATCGAAGAGAAGCCATGAATGGTCACTTGTGGGTATTTTTTAGAGATATGCTCTACCAAATCTTCATACCACTCTATCTGTAATTTTGGATGTACGCCACCTTGAAATAAAATCTGTGTTCCACCAATGGCAATGAGTTCATCAATCTTTTGATCTATCTCATCAAATGTTAAAATATAAGCATCTTCTTTTTTTTCATGCGTATAAAATGCACAAAACTTACAATCAACCCAACAGATATTGGTATAGTTAATATTTCTATCAACTACAAAAGTTGTTACACCTTTTGGATGTAACTTTTTTTTCATCTCTGTTGCCATGCGACCCAATGTTTTTAGGTCAGCATTTTCTATTAAATCAACTGCTTCGTCAACAGTCATTCTTCTATTATTTAAGGCACTCATCTATTATCCTTTTTAAAGGTAGACAATAATCCACCTCTTTTCTATATTACTCAGGCTTCTCTTTAGGAACTTCTTCCTCTTCAGGTTGTTCTACATTTGCCGACTCTTCTTTGCCAATTGCATCCAACACGGCATTGATAAATCGTGGTGACTTATCATCTGCCAACGATTTAGCCAGTTCAATCGCCTCATTGATAATAATACGCTTGTCTGTTCCATCTATCAAAATCTCAAAAGTTGCTAAACGCATAATCGCTTTTTCTACTTTACCAATTGATTTATAATCCCAGCCTTTAAGGTGCTTTTGTACTTCTGAATCAATGGTTAAAAGATTATCAATTGTTCCTTTAAAAAGCCTATTAGAAAACTCTTTTTGTTTATTACGTATTTTATCTTCTTCTAAAATTTCATCTGAATATTTTGAAATATTTTCATTACCTAAATCATATGCGTAGAGTAAACCTACGACTGCTGTTCTTGCTTGATGTCTTGTTGCCATATATTATTTTTACCTTTTTTTCAAATATATATTAAAATTCATAGTTATAAACTTTGATATATATTTTTGGTGCGATGAGAATCGCACCCTACATAAATGTTGTTTTTATTCTGCTTCTAATGCAGTGTAAAGATTCATCATCTCAATGAGTCCAGCCATCGCTTCACCACCTTTATTACCTGCTTTTGTACCTGCACGTTCAATTGCTTGTTCAATGCTATTAACTGTTAGAACACCATAAGTAACAGGTTTTCCATGTTTCATTGTTGCACTTGCCACACCTTTGGTTGCCTCTGCTGATACATAATCAAAATGGGGTGTTGCACCACGAATAACTGCACCAAGAC
>Ga0256844_10001059_pt1 | contig 10435 bp, 8 predicted proteins | sample MusselsmetaG_FD_189100 | JGI IMG/M metagenome (GOLD analysis project Ga0256844, IMG submission 189100) | Mussel associated microbial communities from hydrothermal vent at the East Pacific Rise, Pacific Ocean - Mussels | ecosystem: Host-associated > Mollusca > Shell > Unclassified ... | reverse complement strand
AGCAAAGTAAACTAAATATGGTATACAGCAATATCTATGACCAGTATAACCAGATGCTCCAAGGAAAGCTTGATGAGAAGAAGGCCCAAGAAATGGGTCTTGTCAAGCAAGCATTTTCAAGTATAGAAACACAAGCGAAGATACTAAACTTTGCTAAAGATACAGGTATTATTGTTTCAGACAAGGAAGTTGCTAGTAAACTTCAAGATATAAAAGGCTTTCAGAAAGACGGAAACTTTGATAAAATCGTTTATACAGGTTACCTAAAATCAAGACGCCTTAAAGCAAAAGACTTTGAATCGGTACTCAGAGAAGAACTTATTATCGAGAAGACATTAGCACTTTTAGATGTAAAAGATTTACCATTTGAAGTTGAGTCCATTGGTGCGGCTATGAATGTAGCAGATAAACTTAGTTACAAAGTATTGACAATAGCAGATATTAATTATGTCTCTGATGAAAGTAAAGTAAAATCATTCTGGGAAACTCAAAAAGAGAACTATATGACCAAAAAAGAGTATCAGCTCTCTTTTATTTGGACTACAAGTACTGACACAACCGTGACAGATGAAGAACTTAAGACCTACTACGAAGCAAATAGTTTTAACTATACGGATGCAAAAGGTAAGCAACTTACTTTTGATGAAGCAAAAGAGAGTACAACAAAAGATTTAAAACTTAAGAAAACAAAGAAATCTGCTCAGAAAGCTTATATTTCATTTAAAAAAGGGGATTTAAAGAGTACGGAAACAAGTACATTGTCAATAGGTGATAAAAAACTTACTCCTGCAACATGGAAAGCAATAGAAACAAAAATACCAGGTGATATACTTAAACCAAAAGTAGTAGATGATAAATATGTAACAATTAAGATTAACAATATTAAGCAACCAGAAGTAATGATGTATGCACAAGCTAAAGAGAGAGTAAGTAAAGTATATAATGAACAAGCAAAGAAAGAGGCTCTTCTGACACTTGCAAAGTCAACACTAAAAGACTTTAATAATAGTAATCCAACCACTTCTGATTTTGTTACTTTAACAAACCGTGACAACCTAAAAACACTAAATTTAGACGAAAGTTTACAATTTTTACAAAAAGTCTTTACATCTGACAAAGAAAAGGGTATCATTAGTGTATTAGATAAAGTGATAGTTTATAATATCATTGAACAAAAACTCTTATCTGTAGATGAAAACCAGACTGAAACAGTAAAACAGACTGTCAACCAAATGAAAAAAAAGATATTTGAGTCTAACCTCTTAAAAATGTTAGACAAGCAATATCCAACAGAAGTATATATGGGAGAACTTAAAAATTGAGTAACACAATCTTAGCTATAGATATTGGTTCAACTAAAATATGTGCGATTATAGCTGAGATTGAAGACTCTAAGGTCAAAATTCAAGGGCATGGCATCGCAAAATCTCAAGGGATAAAAAAAGGTGCTATTACCAACATAGAACTTTCCTCAAAAGCAATCAAGTCAGCAATTAATGATGCTAAGCGAATCGCTGGTTCTAGTCTCACTTCTGCAACTGTCTCCATTTCAAATGCTTATGCTAAATCTCTTAGTTCAACAGGTGTTGTCAATATACCTCATAAAGACATTTCTATAAAAGAGATTAGTCGGGTGATGCAAACAGCCCTCTATAATGCCAATGTACCTAATGAATATGAAACAATACATGTGCTTCCTTGTAACTTTAGAGTTGACGACCAGGATTCTATAGAAGATCCATTTGGTATGAACGCTTCTCGTATGGAAGTGGACGTCAACATCATCATGACACAAAAATCAAATCTTTCTAACCTTAAGAAAGCCGTACGCTCTGCTGGTGTAGAAATAAAAGGTATCGTCCTCTCAGGTTATGCTTCAGCCATAGCTACTATTGATAATGATGAAAAAGAGTTAGGTGTAGCAGTCATTGATCTTGGTGGTCAGACTTCTAACCTTGTTATCCATTCTGGTAATTCTATTAGATACAACAGTTTCTTAGGTGTTGGTTCTAACCATATTACTAACGATCTTTCTATGGCACTACACACGCCTCTTCAAGTAGCAGAAAATGTAAAAATACATCACGGTAATCTTACTGAAACAAGCTCCGAGATAATTGAGTTACCTATTATAGGCGATGAAGAAAATAAAAATAATGTTTCTTTAGAAGTTGTTCATTCTGTTATTTTTTCCCGCGTAGAAGAAGCATTAAGTATTCTCTCTTCATCACTTGAAAAATCAGGACTTAAAGATCAAGTAGGTGCGGGTGTTATCCTCACAGGGGGCATGACTAAGCTTAAAGGCATTCGTGAATTAGCGCAGTCTATTTTCCCTGCCATGCCTGTACGCATAGGTAAACCAAGCTCAGGCATAGAAGATTTATTTGATGAACTTAAAGACCCATCATACTCAACAGTATTGGGTCTTTTACTATATCAAGCAGGTCAGCATACTCAGTATGAGATAAACTTTAACCAAGAACTACTACATTCAAAAGATACACAAAATGAAAATCTTGATGATATTAAAATAAAAAATACTATCAATGAAGTGGAAGATATTAAATTGGCTAAAGAACAAGAGCAAAAAGCTGAAAAAAAGCTGAGAAAAGCAGCTCTGGACCCAAATGCATTCTCTTTTGATGACCTACCAGATATATCAGAAGACTCAAACAATCCTATTAAAAAGTTGACCAATTGGGCAAAGCAACTTTTTTAATAGGAAAATCAACAGTAAAGGGAAGAAAATGGAAGAATTCGAAATAGAAATAACCGAAACAAAGTGTCAAACAAATGGTGCAAAAATAAAAGCAATCGGCGTTGGTGGAGGTGGTGGTAATATGATTAACCATATGATACAAGAAGGTGTTCATAGTATAGACCTAATCGTTGCCAATACAGATGCACAAGCATTAGACTCTTCACTTGCACCCTACAAGATGCAACTAGGGATGAATGCGACAAGAGGTCTTGGTGCAGGTATGGTTCCTGAAAAGGGTCGTGATGCAGCATTAGAGAGCTTTGATGATATCAAAGATATGCTTGAGGGCTCAGACATTGTATTTATCTCTGCTGGTCTTGGTGGTGGTACGGGTACGGGTGCTGCACCTATCATCGCCCAAGCAGCTAAAGAAGTAGGTGCACTAACTGTATCTATAGTAACTAGCCCTTTTAGATTTGAAGGTCGCAAAAGAACAAAGCTTGCTAAGGAGGGTTTAGAAGAGCTTAAGCGAGAAAGTGATTCTATTATCGTTGTACCTAATGAAAAACTTCTTTCTATTGTAGAAAAAAACCTAGGTATAAAAGAGAGTTTTAGAATGGTAGATGATATTCTTGCTCAAGCTGTTGGTGGTATTTCAAAAGTAATTCTTTCACATGGTGATAATGATATTAACCTTGACTTTGCTGATGTAAAAACGGTAATGTCACATAGAGGTCTTGCTCTTATGGGTGCTGGTTATGCAACAGGTACAAATGCCGCTTATGATGCAGCAAAAGCAGCTATCGAGTCTCCACTTCTTGACAACATCTCTATAGATGGTGCGATGGGTGTACTTGTACACTTTGACATTCACCCAGATTATCCTATTATGGAAATTGGTGAAGCTATGAATATTGTTGAAGAAAGTGCCGATGAAGATGCAGCTGTAATCTTTGGAACAACAACAAATGAAGGTATGGAGCTTGATGAAGTACGTATCACCATTGTTGCTACTGGTTTTGAAGATAAAAATGCAATCGCTGAACCTACAACAGTGAAAAAACAAAACACACTTCTTGGTTCTGGCTCAAACAATATCAATACCCTTTCTTCGCTAGGTGGGAAAAAAGTAGTTGGTGGGTACAATGAAGAAAATGAAGACATCTTAGATGTGCCAACATTTTTAAGAAAGCAAATGGACTAAAATAAATCCCCCATAATTCTTTCCATCCCTTTTTCAACAAAGAGATTCTTCCTCCTCTTTGTTTTATGTATTCCCTTTATTCTCTATAACGTTAACTATTTTTTACTATAATACCCCAAACTTTTCATTAGGATTTATATATGAAGCATATTAAAAAACTCTCTACAGTTGTAACTGCTACAGGTCTAGGTGCATTACTTGCTACTGGTGTCACTGGGTGTACACAAAACTCTAGTCAGTATGAAGAACAGCAACAAGCCAAAGGTGCCTTTGTTATCATAGAAGAGACAGCTGTTGGTAAATACAAAATAGTCGATGAATTTCCAGCAGATGAAACACGTATTGTTCTTAAACAACTTGATGGAACAGAACGTGTACTCACACAAGTAGAGATGGATGAACTTGTTAAAGCTGAATCTGCAAAGATTGACAACGGTACATCTAACCTCACTAAAGATAATGCACAAATGACACAACAAGGAGGTATGGGGCTAGGTGAAGTACTACTTTCAAGTATCGCTGGTGCGATGATAGGTTCATGGATAGGCTCTAAGCTCTTCGGAAACCAAAACTTCAAAAACAACCGTAAAGCAGGATATAAGTCACCCTCTACTTACTCTAAAAGTAAAAAAAGTTTTTCTAAACCTAGAAAATCAAGCACGAAAAAAGGTGGATTCTTTGGTAACAAAAAAACTTCTGGAAAACGTGGTGGATTCTTCGGAGGTTAATGATGATAAAGTTACAAAAAACCACAGCTCTTGACACAGACTACTTAGAATCACTAGGCTTCGTATGGCATACAGACTCAGATGACAGTTCTTACATAAGTGACGAACTCATTGTTGTATCTGAACAAGAAGCAGAAGCTTATTATGAGGCTACAAACACACTTTACGACATGTATGTAGAAGCAGCAGAACATGTAGTAGAAAATGACCTTTTCCATGAGATAGGCATACCTTTTAACCTAATAGATACCATCAAAGAATCTTGGGAAAATGATGTTCATTGGCATTTATATGGACGTTTTGACTTAGCAGGTGGACTTGATGGAAAGCCCATCAAGCTTCTAGAGTTTAATGCAGACACACCTACCGCACTCTTCGAGACTGCCATCATCCAATGGGCGATACTCAAACAAAATGGTATGGAAGAATCTAGCCAATTTAATACTACCTACGAAGCCTTAGTTGACAACTTTAAAAGGCTTGTCATCTTAGAAGAAGATGTCAGTGATTTTGAAGAGCGTTATGATGGATGGAAATTTCTCTTTACTTCCGTCAGAGGTAATGCAGAAGAAGAAAATACAGTAAGACTCCTACAGCACATAGCAACCGAAGCAGGATATAAAACAGAATTTGCCTATATGGATGATGTTGAGTTCGATGAAGAAGGCATAAGCTACCAAGATGAGAGCTATGAGCTTTGGTTTAAACTCATCCCTTGGGAAGACATAGCCCTAGAAGAGTCTGATTTAGCAATGATACTAAAAAATATCATAAAAAGCCAAAAAGCCATCATCTTCAATCCAGCCTACACCCTACTCTTCCAAAGTAAAGGCTTACTAAAAATCCTATGGGACTTGTACCCGAACCACTCACTACTACTAGAGACTTCTTTTGAGCCACTAGAAGGTCAGAAACAGGTCAAAAAGCCAGTATTTGGCAGAGAAGGTGGAAATGTAAGCATCTTAGATGAAAACGCCTCAGAACTCGAATCAGTAGATGGTGACTACTCAAACCATAAGATGGTTTACCAAGCCTACACGGAGTTAGCTACCGATGCAGAAGGTCAAAGCTACCAAGCAGGTGTCTTTTATGCCTATGAAGCTTGTGGACTTGGGTTTAGAAAAGGTAGGGTGATTCTTGATAATATGTCGAAGTTTGTTGGGCATGTTGTAAAATAATTGATTTACAATTCATAAGGTGTGTTTGTCAGCACAGCACATAAGAATATCTGCATACGGTCAAACTTTTTCCGAGCATAGGGGTCATAAGTTTTCTTTGCTACAATTAGACTTAATGGTAAAAATGGGGGATCTGAAAACTATCATAACTCCCTTTTTTTTATTCATTATTATAGGTTAAATTAATATATTTAGTTAGTGGTTTAATATTATATAAAATTTATAGAAGAAAAAGGCAAAAACACGCCTAATATACGAGCTTTGGTGCGTTCTTAACACTCTTTTAACAAAAGTATACTATAGTTTTACAAAAATGGATAATCACTTATGGGCAATATTGACTTAATCATCATACTTACTACTGCATTTCTTGGTTCTGTGGGGCATTGTATTGGGATGTGTGGTGGCATTGTTGTTGCATACTCGTCATCTAAAATAAATCAAAAGTCCTCCTATATCCACCAAACTGCATCACATCTAGCTTACAATTTTGGTAGGGTTGTTACCTATACTATACTTGGTGCCATATTTGGTGCCATTGGGCAGGTAGTAGCGTTTACTCCTACTACAAAAGGAATACTTTTTGTTATCACTGGAGTACTTATGATACTCGCTGGGCTTAGCTTAGTAGGCAATATCAAGTTTCTAAACTCTGCAGAGTGGTCTATATCTAAATATACTTGGTACCAAAATACTTTTAGAAAACTCATGTCTTCAAAAAGCTATGGGAGTTTCTTTTTTTTAGGTATGCTAAATGGCATCATCCCCTGTGGACTTGTTTATTCTTTTGCTATCTTTGCTGCTAGTACTGCAACGCCCCTAGGTGGTGCATTGGTGATGGCTACCTTTGGTTTGGCTACTATCCCTTCACTTTTTTTTATAGGTTTTCTCACCAAGTTTTTACAAAAAGGCTCTCTGCGTAGCACCATGATGAAGCTCGCGGCTATACTGGTCATAGTTTATGGTGTTTTTACACTCTATAAAGGGTACAACTTCATAGCCCATCCAGAAAAGATGAAAGCCATGATGGAGAAGATGGTGGAAGGTAGCATAGAGGAAGAGACACTTACTGGTAAATTTAATGGTATGAAATGCGCTCCAGGAAAATGTGGATAACCCTAAGCTAAATTTGTTACAATTAATATCAATCTAAAATAAAAAGGATAAATATGTCAAAAGTAGTAAAAGTAATAGAAGTTCTAGCCCAATCAGATAAGTCATGGGAAGATGCAGCAGCAGGTGCAGTGAAAGCAGCTAGTAAGTCCGTAGATAATATCAAGTCTATCAATATTACTAACATGAATGCCACAGTTAAAAATGGTAAACTAGATAAATACAGAATTAATGCAAAAATTTCTTTCGTTATCGGTAAAGACTAAGTATAATATACAGACACCTCTAATAGGGTGTCAGATATAATTCTTTTATGAATTATATCAAAAATTACGCATACACGCACTCCCCTTTAAGCTTTAATTTCAAGCAAACAGTAGAACGCTTTTTTGTTGAAGAGATACCACTATACCCTTTCACTGGTACAGGTAATTACCTTGTCCTAAAAATACAAAAAACTGATATGAGCACATGGAAACTTATAACCGTTCTATCAAAAGCTACAGGACTACAAGAACGAGACATAGGGTATGCAGGTCTAAAAGATAAAAATGCCACAACCATACAATATATCTCTATACCAAAGCAATATGAAAAAGAATTAAACAGTAACCTCACTACTGAGAAAATAGAAATACTTGAACGTACCTATAATAAATCACCCATTAAAATAGGACAACTAAAAGGAAATTATTTTTCTATCATCCTACATCAAATCAATGACAAAGATGCGAAGTTTTTTACTACTACAGCAAAAAAGATGCAAAAAGAAGGCATTCCAAACTACTATGGCTATCAGCGTTTTGGTGAAGACAGCCGTTCATATATACAAGGAAAAGAGATAGCACAATCAGGTAAAAAACTAAAGGGAAGTAAAGAAAAGCTCCTAGTATCTGCTTATCAAAGCTATCTTTATAACAAATGGCTAGGAGAAAGGGTCAAACTCTCTACCATCATCAATTCAAACGATGTACCACAAGCAGTAAAAAAACTTCAGTATCCAGAAGAGTTAGTAAAAGTACTTGCTAAACAAAAGCAATTCTTTAAACTCTTCATAGGTGATGTACTGACACATTATCCTTATGGAAAACTAAGCTACGTAAAAGATATGCATCAATCGGCACAAGTATTTACACAAAAGAAAGTTAGCCCTACGGGGCTACTCTGTGGCTCTAAAGTAGAACGTGCCAAATCTGATGCCTACTACCTAGAAGAGCCTTACGACGATACCGAGCTAAATGCCCTAAAAGGGGATAGACGCTTCGCATGGGTATGGCCAAAAGATGTTGAAACAAAATATAATACAAACGAAAAAAAGTTAAAGGTTGAATTTTATTTGCCTAAAGGCTCATATGCCACTACATTTCTAGAAGAGATTGGGAAGTTTTCTTTAAAAAATATGTAATAAACTTTTATTTCTTCTTTTTTTTCTTTATTCTTCTCTTTAATCTTTGATCAAATAAATAAAAGTACGTATAAAAAAGTAATACAAATAAAACCAAAGAGATAAAATCATCTGCATTCTGAACTTGAAAGCCAATTATGGAGAATATAGCTTGCATTAATATTAACATAACTACAGAAAACTTCACATCACCCTTAACGTGATATAAAAAATGATGTAAGTGGTTTTTATCAGCTTCAAAGAGTGACTTACCTCTTTGATGTCGTCTGACCATTACAATGAAAGTATCTAGTAATGGAAGTGCAATAATGAATAGTATTGCTGTTGGTGATATATAATTAGATGTTTGGATAGTCAAAATAGCAATAACAAACCCTAGTGTCAAAGAACCACTATCCCCCATAAATATCTTTGCTGGGTTCCAATTAAAGAACAGAAATGTCAAAAGTGATACAATAAAAAAAGAACTTAAATATATCAATAATTCATCTTGATGCTGTAAACCTATAGCTAAGAATGTAGCTAACATTACCACAGTAATAGATCCAGCTAGACCATCGAGACCATCCATCAAATTTAATGCATTTGTATATCCTGCAATAGCTATAAAAGTAAAGATATACGCCAACCATGTTGGTAGCAGAATTTCATATCCGAAATAAGTACCCAAAGTAACTATAGTATAATCATTCATGAGTAAAAGAGTAGCCGCAACAAAAATAAAAATAAATTTTAATTTAGGTGAAGTGTCTATTGTGTCATCTAAAATGCCGACTATCCAAACTAATGCAATTGCGATATATATATAATAGTATGTCTTTAGATGTTCATACTCAAAAAAAAGTAGAGAAATAAATATACTTAATACAAACGCAATACCAGCACCTCTTGGAATTAATTCTGTATGGATACTTCTTGCATTTGGTTCATCAATTAAGCCAAAAGATGTAGCATTATTTTTAATAATTAAAATTCCAATTATGGTCAAGATAAAGATTGATATATATATTTGCATAATGTGATTATATCTTTTTTTTATAAACCTTAAGTTGCATCTTAATATCTTTCTTCAATTTAGTACGATATAAATCTAGAACAGTCAGGTAAAGAAAGTGGAATATAACCAATCTTTTCAAGAAGGCATTTAGTCTTTTTTCATATCTCGATAATACTTGACCACCCTCTTATCTACATGAACCACCCTATTCAAATATTGTGTCAAATCCCCTTTGTTAAAATCTAACTTCAAATGCTTTGGATCTATGGCTCGTGAGATAGCTACATAAAACTGTGATGGTGCAAAAATATTGTCTATGTTGCACACCAAATTGTCTATACTCATACCTTGGGATTTATGTATAGTCACTGCGTAGGCAAGTTTTAGAGGGAATTGTGAGAGTGTCGCTAGACTTATGTTCTCTATGGTTCCATCATCTTTTACTAGCATCTCTACTAGGTCAAATTCGTGGCGTTCTACGCGTACGTATTCTTCTTCTTTTTCTACGACGAGATGATCATCTTCTATCTTTTGTAAAATTCCTCTCTCTCCATTGACAAACTTTCCCCATTTGTTCACGGTAAAGAGTATGGGAACACCCTCTTTTAAGGTGAGTTGTTCACTTATGGGTAGCATCTTTTTCCAACCTAATAACTTTTTTTCATGCACATTCCCAAACATCTCAATATTTGCAAATAGTATAGTCTCCTCGGTGTCAAGTTCATTGATTTTTTCTCTATTTGTTTGCTCTACTTCTAGGTTTCGTCCATACAAATAGGTAGGCTCTTCCATCTGTTCATTATTCCAAAGTCTAGTCATATATGCTATGACCTCTTCATCACACTCACCTTTACGTACTTTAGAAAGTATGTGGGTAAACTCTACATCTGTGGTACGCTTCATTTCGGTCAGTTCTATGACCATCAAGTCAAACCTATCCCAAGCCATAGACTCAAAGGCATAGAGTTTTTCTCCAAAAATATCATTACGGTTGTTGTGCTTTACAACTGGTGGTAACTGAAAGAAGTCACCCACAAAAAGCACTTTACCTAGATAACCGTAGTTATTGAGTCTGTAAGCTATCATGTCCAATAAGTCTGTACTTACCA
>Ga0256844_10001058_pt1 | contig 10443 bp, 12 predicted proteins | sample MusselsmetaG_FD_189100 | JGI IMG/M metagenome (GOLD analysis project Ga0256844, IMG submission 189100) | Mussel associated microbial communities from hydrothermal vent at the East Pacific Rise, Pacific Ocean - Mussels | ecosystem: Host-associated > Mollusca > Shell > Unclassified ... | reverse complement strand
TGAGGTTATTCCTGTTATTTCTTGTTCTCGCTTGAGCATATTATCTAAATACTCTTTTCCAGAATTAGAAATTGCTCTTAGTTCATCAAGTTCTGTATTTACACCTTTAGAAATTGCATTTCCTTTTGAAATATGAACAGGAGAATCTTCGTTTAAAACTCTTGTTATTTCTTGAATTAATTCAGAACATGGATTTAATTGCTTACCTATTTGAGCAACAAAGTTATTTTTACTTCGTAATGCTTCATCTTTAATTGGTAAAATAGCTTTAAGCGAATCTTTTAATAAAACAACTTCTCTAGGATTAATTTTACCAGTAGCCACTTTAGAAATTAAGCGTTCAATATCGCTAATTTGTTTAATTTGATAAGTAACGGTTTTATAAAAAATTGGAGTATCAATTAAATATTTCACTACTTCATGGCGTTGCTGAATTTGTTTTAAATTCTTTAAAGGAAGCGCTAACCATCTTTTTAATAATCGTCCGCCCATTGGTGAAAGCGTATTATCAATAATATCTAAAAGGGTTACGGCATTATTTGCTGTAGAATAATACAATTCTAAATTACGTATGGTAAATCTATCCATCCAAATATAATCATCGGCTACAATTCTTTTTACAGCAGTAATATGTGATAATTTATTGTGTTGAGTTTCAGATAAATAATATAGAATAACACCAGAAGCAATAATTCCAAAAGGTAAATCATCTATACCAAAACCTTTTAAAGATTTTATTTTAAAATGATTTTGTAAGCTTTCGTTTGCATAATCAGTTTGAAAAACCCAATCATCTAAATAAAACGTCTGAAAATGTTCACCAAAACTTTCTTTAAATCTTTTTTTGAATTGCTTTTGTACCAATATTTCACTTGGTTTAAAATTTTGCAATAGCTTATCTATATATTCTACATTACCTTGAGAGGTTAAAAACTCACCTGTAGAAATATCTAAAAATGAAACCCCTAAATCTTTCTTTTTAGAAAAATGGACAGCAGCTAAAAAGTTATTGGTTTTAGCTTGTAAAATATCATCATTAAGAGCAACTCCAGGAGTAACAAGTTCTGTAACTCCACGTTTTACAATAGTTTTTGTTTTTTTTGGATCTTCTAATTGATCGCAAATAGCAACACGCATTCCTGCTTTAACCAATTTTGGTAAATAAGTATTTATAGAATGATGTGGAAAACCAGCTAAAGCTGTTTCAGTTTCCGATCCTGCTCCACGTTTTGTTAAGGTAATATTTAAAACCTTAGCTGCTTTCACAGCATCTTCACCAAAAGTTTCATAAAAGTCACCAACTCTAAATAACAACATCGCATCAGGATATTTTAGCTTAATAGCGTTGTATTGTTTCATTAAAGGAGTTACTTTTTTTGCCATTTTTAATTCATTTTTTAAGTCATTGCGAGCGATAGCGTGGCAATCTGTTGTAATTCATTTTTATTTTAACTAAATAATTTTTTCAATTCCGTTGCATCACTTGGATCCATTCTTTTTGATAAAACCAAGCTTAATTGTTTTCTACGTAAAGCACTTTCAAATCGTTCTTTTTCCAAGTCAGTTTCCGGAGCAAGTTGAGGTACTTTTACTGGAGTTCCAGTTTCATCTACAGCAACAAATGTATAAATACCTTCATTTACTTTAGTTCTTTCTTGTGATTCTCGATCTTCAATCCAAACATCTACAAAAATTTCCATAGAACTTCTAAAAGCTCTTGAAACTTTAGCTTCAATAGTTACTACCGAACCTACAGGAACCGCCTTATTAAAAGCTACATGATTTACACTTGCTGTAACTACTATTCTTCGGGAATGGCGTCTTGCTGCAATACTCGAAGCTCGATCCATTCTAGCTAGTAACTCACCTCCAAAAAGATTATCTAAAGGATTGGTTTCTGCTGGTAAAACCAAATCGGTTAATATGGTTAATGATTCTTTAGGTGTCTTTGTTTGCATTGTTATTTAGTTTAAAGCAAAAATAGATGAATTCTAATAAAATAGTTTATTATTCAACTTATTTTATAAACAAAAAAGTACCTTTGAATTATAAATTTTAGTCCTTTTACTATTATGAAATATTTCTTTTTATTTTTTGTGTTGTTTACAACACTTTTTTATGCTCAAGACAATAGAAAGGATTGGTCTACAGAAAAGTTAACATGGAATGATTTTCAAGGTATTGCTGTAAAAGGTGATAATGTTTCAAAACTAAAATATGTACTTAGTTTAGAAACAAAGAAAAAAGAAATCAACGATACTATTTATAGTTTTACTGAAGCATCTGCTTATATGGATAAAAATCTTTCATGGGTACATAAAGATCAAAAAAACAATCAATCATTAAGATATAATCAGGTGATTTTTAATTTAGCGGAATTACACCGCAGAAAATTACAACTAGATTTAAACCAAATGAATTCAGTTTATGAATTAGATTTAATTTTTGATAAGCATTTTTCTAATTTAAATAATAAAATAGCTCAATTTCAAAAACAAAGTAAGAAAGGAAATAGTTTGCCTACCATTGAAATATGGGAAGTTTTAACAGATGATAAACTTAAAGAATATCCTAGTAAAGATGTGTTAAAATTTAAAAATAACAAAGTAGGCTTAGGAATGTTTATTGGTTTGGGATCTGGTATGTTTACCAATTCATTACAAGAACACTTTACAAACAATGTAGTTAATCTAACTTATGGGTTTGATGTTGCTTATAAAAAGCACACCGTATTTTTAAACGGGTCAATTAGTTTTAATAAGGTAAAAAAGGAGTTTATAGATCATGAAACTACTTGGTTAAAAGATAAAAAAACAACGTTAGCACTTGTTGATGTTTCTTATGGATATCCAATAATTGATAATTCTAAATTAAGATTAATACCTTTTATTGGTTTGGGAATTACCGAATTAACAAGTAAAAATACCGAAGAAGATAAAGATTTAAAATTAGTAGATTATAATTTAATTTTTGGATTAAATGCCGATTATAAATTTAAGAAAATAGTTAGCCTTACTCCAAGCGTTTTCTCTGGAGGAAAAGAATATAAAGAAACCGCCATTAGAGTAAAATTATTTGCGAGCAAAGTAAATTATTCCGATAATCTAAATGGTTATTCTGTAAATTTGTCCGTTGGAATTAGTTGGTTTATGCATCAAATAACGTTAGAATAAGTGTTTGGTTTTATGGGGATAACAAAACAACCTTATTTAATAAATTTGTATATTTGAATATATGTATGATATTAAGAGTAGAAAACCTAGATGGAAAGTATTATTGATTAATTTATTAAAAATTATTCAAATCTCACCACTTATTTTTGGAAGACCTGATAATTTTAGAAATAGGAAAACAATTTTTGATAGTAAACGTTTTAAAAGAAAATTTTAATTAATCTGTTTTTCTTTTAAAGTTTTAAATCCTAAAAAAACAACAAGAAAAAACAAACCATAGATTAATGTTATTTCCCAAGTTTTAGGATGATTTGTTGGGTGCATAAATATTGAAAAGATATCATTTAATAAATATTGTGGTTTGTGTATTAAATCCCAAGAATTCCATCGTAAATATCTACCAAGATAAATCCCAAAACCACTTAAAAAAACTACAAAAACAGTAAAAAACCATGCTTTTTTGATTGAAAATAGTCTTTTTATAACAAAAAACACATCATTTAATGAAATTACAAATATTAACATTCCTGTGAATGCATAAGTTAAAATTAATATTAAATCATACCAAATTGGCATTTTTGTTCCTTGATGTAAATGAACTAAATCTGTAATTATATATGGTGCATTTGGAAGAAAAACCAGCCATATTGGTAAAGTAATTAGTAATTTCATTTTTGAAAATATTGTAGCTAAATATTTACCTAATACATAAGGAATAATGGCTAAAAATAAATTCCAAACCATAAATAAATAGAATTCTGATTTTGTATAAAAAATTCTAAAAACTACTAATACAATTGAGTAAGTGCAAAGTAATAATATAATTTTTGTTTGTTTATTTAATTTCATTTTTGAAAGTATTTAATGATTTGATAAAAAATAAACCATAAGATTAGATAGTATATTATAATAGCTATTTCTGTATTTTCATGTGTTCCAAACATAAAAGGTATAAAGTGAAATAAAAAGAAAAACTCTGAAACCAATCCAACTCTTAAAGAACTAATAAAGCCTGTAATGAGTATTAAAACAACAGATGTTAACAACCTAAATATTATTTTTTTCATGTTAAAGACTAATCATGTTAAAAACTATTAATACATATAAATAGGCAATAGGAATATTACATAACATTAAACCTATTGTTCCTAAATTTTTTGAAGTATCACTCCTAATTGTAAGTGCTTTAACAAATAGTATAAAAGCAATGATTATATTTATTATTACTGCAATTATTAAATAAATATATCCAACAAAGGCTATATATTCAATGTGGAATATGTAATATGATAATAATAATACTGTTCCTATTAAGAATGAATAAATAGTAATGTAATATCCTGTTAAATTAAATTTTTGTTTCATATTAGTTTTGTATTAATAATAATTGTTCTTGTGTAAAAATAATTTTTTGTAGATCATAAATATTTGTCTCTAGTAAATTTTCAAAATCAAGATTATAAAAAGTATTTACGTTTTTACCTAACTGATAAGATTTAAAATAATAATTATAATAATCAGGTAAAATTATTATACCTATGCTAATAACACAAAATAGGTAAACACTTTGTTTTCCATTACCAAAACATAGGTATTGCAAAGCAATTTCATCTTGTTCATTTGTTTTATAATTGGTTATAACGTGGTATGCATCATGACGTTCTAATTTACTTAGCACTTCAAATTGATGCTTTTCTAAAAAGGTACCATAGTGATACCCAAAAGTATTATTTGAAAGTTTAAGTAATTCTTCTTTAGATATATTCCAAGCTTTTTTATTTTGTTTAAATAAACGAACATATCCTTTTTGAGAGTTTTTAAATAACCAGACAATTAATTGTTTACGTTGTTTTAAATAATAACGATTTTGGTTAAAAACTTTACCAATTAAAAAAAAGAAAAGCGTAATTATAGTTGAGAAAACAATTCCTGTTATAAACGAAAAATTTCTACTTAAATCGTTAATTAAATAATCCACAGCTTCTCGTTGTTCCAAAGTAATTTCATTTCCATTAAAAAAACCATCTTTATTTAGATCATAACTGTATACATTATATTGTGCATAAATATCTAATATAGTTGATGTTCCTACTATTAAAAGATATATAGTAATAAATACAAAGCTATTTACCCAAAACCGTTTTCTAGTTTTTAGTAATCGTTTTTTATTATTTAATAGTGTTATTAAAATCAAGATTGAAATTATTGTTGGAATTATTAAATGATATGATAAACTTATATTACTCATTAACTATAGATATGTTTGGTCAATTTTAGTAGTATGATTTAAAATATACTCTTTAATAAATTTACCAGCTTTAATATATGCACCATTACTTATTACTTTTTTACCATCTTCATATAAAACAGTATATGCATAACTGCCTTCACTTTTATTCTTTAAAAAAATGGTTTTTCGTTGATTAACAGCTACATTTTTGATAATGATGTCTCTATCTATAAATTTAATTTTTACTACTTTTTTATCCGATTTATTGATAAAATCTATTCGAACATAGTCTTTTGGCACATTAAAAAAAGGCAGGTTAAAACTTGTTAGTGCATACTGTTTATTAGCAAATAAAAAACTAATAAGGATAATTATTAAAATTGTTTTTTTCATGATGTTTGGTGTTTTTTAGGTTATTTAAAGAGAAGTCCAATTCAACAGACTCCTTCACTACGTTCGGAATTACGGTTTCATTTTTTAAATATTTACATTTCCAGATTGCATCACATAATAAAAATAAGCATAAGCAATTGGGATATTGGCTAATTGAAAGGCTATGGCAATCCAATATTTTTGTTTTAGTTCTTTGTCTTTTATCCAAAGAGCTGTTATTAAAGACATACCAAATACCATAACATTTACTAAAACGGCAAGCAGTACAAAGAAAAACCCTAGCATAACTAAATCATTATTTGCATCTTCTGTGATGGTAAATAGGGTGAAAATTATAGTTCCTTTGATGTACGAACTTACCGTTGTTAGATTACTTATTTTTAATAATATGTCATGATAATTTAACTCCATTTTATTTTTCTAGACACATACATAACGATTGCCAATATGAAGAATAGACCAATACTTCCTACTAATAAAGCATAGTTTTCTAACTGAATTATCACATAGATAAAGGTGTATAAACTAGCTAATGAACCACCTATAAGCATTGGAAATTTAATATTTTTCAATATAGATTTGGAGTATAAACTAATTAACAAAACAACTGATGTTCCTGCTATGATATAGGCTTTTTGGAAATCACTATGTTCTGTAATAGCAATTAATAAGGTGTAAAACATGGTTAAAGCTACACCAATCATTAAATATTGAAAAGGATGAATGTTGATTTTACTAATACTTTGGATTAAAAAGAAGATTAAAAATGTTAATCCGATTAATAAGAAACCATATTTAACAGCTCTTGTATTTTTTTGATATTCGTTTACTGTTGTTCTAAAATTCACTCCAAAAGCAAATTCATTAAGATTGGGTAATTTTTCTGTAAATTGTTGTGAAAAGGGACGATTTATATGTAGTACTTTCCAGTTTTTATTAAAACCGTTTTCAGATACTTTTTCAGCTTCAATTGGACTAAAATTCCCAACGAATTCATTGGTTGTCCAATTTGATTTAATGTTCATTTTAGTTTCTTTTCCTATTGGAATTATTCTAAATTGTTTAGATCCATTAATAGGTAAATTCAAGGTGAAATTGATTGATTTATCTGTAGGAATACTTGTTTCTTCTAGGAAAGAACTCACCAAAGTATGGGATATAATACCTGAATTATAACTAGTTTTCTTATCGTTATATAGAGGTTTAAAGGCATATTTTTTATCGTTAATTCCAATTTCCACTTGACTGGTAATTCCTTTTAAGTTGCTGGTATTGATAATAATTTTTGCTTTGTCCCAAATTATATCTTTTTCTTTTATATCAAGCGTTTTAAAATCAGGTATTCCAAAGCTTCCTGTTATTTTGTTTTCACTATTAAATACCATTTCTTTATACATACCTAAATGACGTTCTTGTGTTTTGATGCTTACTTTTTCATTAAGTATTTCTGGAAAGAAAAAAGCAACATCGGTGTGTTCTGTAGTAGTAGTATAATATTTTTTTGTTTGCTCGTTTTGAGTGGTTTCCTTAGTGTAATATTTATAAGGTATTTTTAATATTGGTCCATAAATTAATACTTCGTTTCCCCAATTTTTATCAATTTTTGCGATAACATTTTCTTGATTTTGTTTTCGTTCGCGAATTAAGACTTTAATATATGATAATGGTATAAGCATTACAATTATTAAAAATCCTACGGTAAACATTCTAAGGGTTAGAGATTCTTTTACCCAATTTTTGACTTTTACTTTTTTATTTTCTTCCATTTTTTGTTTGTTTATATAGTTCAAATTTATGTTTGTTTGTTGTTTATTTTCATGTTGTTTTAGAATTCGTATTGATGTATCTAGTATTCGTTAGTTTTTAAAAGTGCTTTGCATTTCAAAGTAAGTTTATAAAAAAATAGTTTTATTTAGAAGTTCTTCATTTAGGGAAGGATTTAGGATGGGATATTAATTTTTCAAGCGCAGTAATATGTTTTTTAAACGCTGCTTTTCCTAATTTGGTTACACTGTATTTTGTATTAGTTTTTTTACCAATAAATTGTTTTTGGATTAAGATATAATCTACTTTTTCTAAAGCTTTTATATGACTTGCAAGGTTTCCATCAGTAACTTCTAACAATTCTTTTAAAGTATTAAAATCAACACTTTCGTTTACCATAAGTGCAGACATAATTCCCAAGCGAACTCGGTTATCAAAGGTTTTATTTATATTTTCTATTATGGACACTTTATTTATTTGATATAGGTTACTAATTACCTCAGATTTTTTATTTAAAAGATTGCCACTTCGCACTTTCAGGCTCATCGCAATGACAGTATAAATTTAATATTCACATATTACTCATGTTCCTTCATATACATGATCGTTCCATAAATAATATGAAACACACCAAATCCCACAGCCCAAAAATACAAACCAGAACCAATATAATTCATTGCAATTAAGCCTAAAATAATTTCGGCAATTCCTAAATATTTTACATTACTAAAAGTAAAATTACTTGCATTTACAACTGCCAACCCATAAAATATCAAAGTAGCAGGAGCAACAAATCCATAAAAACCTTGATTAAGTATGATTAAACTAAAAACTCCACCAGTAGCTAAAGGAATAAAAAAATGAAACAATAATCGTTTAGTTGTTGCACTCCAAACAGAAATACCTTCTTTTTTTGCTTTTTTCTTAGTTAAAATATATGCTGTTACAACAGATAATATTGCTACTGTTAATGCAACTCCTATAAGTTGCAATTTAACACCTATTAGATCAGAAACAAAATTCATTTCAGCATTATATACACTTCTATTGGTTGTGTTTACGTAATCAATAAGTATTGTATGAGCTAAAAAAGCTCCAATTAATGCATAAATACCAGCCATTATACCAGATAAACCACTCAAACTCATAAATCTTGTTGATTTATTCATTATGTTTTTTATCTCTGATAAATCTTGTAAATAATTTTTTTCACTCATAATTAAAAGTACTTTGTATTGCAAAGTTATAAATAATTTTAACATTTTGCATAAAAAAGAAAAAAATATTTCAATTTCTAATAATTATCATGTTGAAAACTTTATATTTTATTGAAGTAAAACTTTAATGAAACAAAATAAAATTAGCTGATACTAAGTAGTCTATAATTTTATTGTTAGCTGTTCATAAGAATTAATATTGATTGATTAAAACACAACATTTTAAATTAACTTTATAGTCCCGAACTCCTTAAAATATTTATAAATTATGATAAAAGCAGGCATTTCTACAAAAATTTACACATATAATGAAGTTTTAAATACAACTTTAGCTTATTTTAATAATGATGAATTAGCTGCTACTACATGGATAAATAAATATGCACTTAAAAATAATAAAGGTGAATTTTTAGAGCTTTCTCCAGATGATATGCATCAGAGAATGGCTACTCAATTTGCTAGAATTGAAGATAAGTATGAAGCAAATAAAATTGAAGTTGAAGGTTTATCAACCTATGGGAAACAACGAAATAAACTAGGTAAAGACAAAATTTACAACTTATTTAAGGATTTTAAATATGTAATTCCTCAAGGATCTGTGATGTTTGGTTTGGGAAATAACGAAGTAATGGCTTCTTTATCTAATTGTATTGTTATTCCTCCAGTGTTCGATTCGTATGGTGGAATTATGCATACAGATCAGCAAATGGCACAATTATTTAAACGTCGTTGTGGTGTTGGTGTAGATTTATCTAATTTACGTCCAAAAGACAGTTTGGTTTCTAATGCAGCAGGTTCTACTACAGGAGCAGTTTCGTTTATGAATCGTTTTTCTGAAACTACGCGTGAAGTTGCTCAAAATGGAAGACGTGGTGCTTTAATGCTTACATTAGACGTTGCACATCCAAATATTGAAGAGTTTGTTACTATAAAACAAGATTTAACCAAAATTACTGGTGCCAATATTTCGCTTAGATTATCCGATGAATTTATGGAAGCTGTTGAAAAAGACACTTCATTTACTTTACGATGGCCAATTGATGCTACAGAACCTAAAATTTCTAAAGAAATTAATGCACGTGAATTATGGAATACCATTATTAAAAGTGCACATAATACTGCCGAACCTGGTTTGATATTTTGGGATAGACAACACTATTATTCAACGTCTTCTTTATATCCTGGTTTTGAAAACTCTTCTACCAATCCTTGTTCAGAAATTGCAATGCAAGGTGGTGATAGTTGTAGATTGATTGCTGTTAATTTGTATAGTTTTGTTGAAAGCCCATTTACTAAAAAAGCAAAATTTAACTTTAAAAAATTCTACGAAACCGTTTATGAAACACAACGTTTAATGGATGATTTGGTAGATTTAGAATTGGAATCGGTTAGTAAAATAATTGATAAAATTAATAATGATCCAGAACCACAACATATCAAACAAGTAGAGTTAGATATTTGGAAATTATTACAAGAAACAGGTAAAAAAGGACGAAGAACAGGTCTTGGTTTTACTGCTCTTGGTGATTGTATTGCAGCACTTGGTGAAAAATTTGATTCGGATAGTTCATTAAAAATTGTTGATGAAATTATGCGTGAAAAAATGAGAGCTGAATTCGATTCAAGTATCGATATGGCAATCACTCGTAAACCTTTTGAAGATTTT
>Ga0256844_10001056_pt1 | contig 10456 bp, 5 predicted proteins | sample MusselsmetaG_FD_189100 | JGI IMG/M metagenome (GOLD analysis project Ga0256844, IMG submission 189100) | Mussel associated microbial communities from hydrothermal vent at the East Pacific Rise, Pacific Ocean - Mussels | ecosystem: Host-associated > Mollusca > Shell > Unclassified ... | reverse complement strand
AGCGAAAAATCAGAGGATTTACGCAGAAAATACACCTATCTAAACAATGACTTTACCAGCCAATATGACACAGAAAGTACGGCACTTTTTGGTCAACTAGATACAAAAATCAACCATAAGCTAAACCTAATCACAGGGCTACGTGTAGAAAACTGGAAGGCTGATTACAATGATTCTAATCATAACAAACTGCCTTATGATGAGGTTTTGTATGGCGGAAAAGTAGGGCTTGAATATGACCTTAATTACGATCACTTGCTTCATGCCAGTATTTCACGCGGCTATAAAGCAGGCGGCGTAAACACCAATAGCACCCTACCCCAAGATAAACTGGATTACGGCACCGAATACCAATGGAATTTTGAAGTAGGCATTAACTCTTCTTTTAAAGATGATGCCTTAAAAACACGTCTTTCTGCTTTTTATGCCAACCGTAAAGATCAACACTTAAAAAGCACTATTGCGGTAACACGCCCTGATGGTAGCTCGGAGTTTATCGAATATTTTAGAAATGCCCCAACAGGAAAAAACTACGGATTAGAAGCTGAGCTAGATTGGAAAGTAAATAACAAATGGACCATGAAATCATCGCTTGGCTTACTCCACGCTAGCTTTAATGACACAGAGTTAAATGGCCGCGCGCAGGCACATGCGCCTAAATACCAATACACTTTGGGCGCAGAGTATGCCTTTTCTCACAACTTAAAAGCAGGGCTGAGCCTTGAAGGAAAGGATGGCTTTTATTTCTCAGATAGCCACGATAAAAAATCAAAAGCCTACAATCTAGTGAATGCCAATATGAGCTATAAAAAAGGAGACTGGACAACGACACTCTGGGGCAGAAATCTTCTAGACAAAGAATATGACACACGTGGCTTTAGTTTTCCTAATAATCCAAACGACTGGACAAAAACAGAAACCTACACCCAAAAAGGCGAGCCACGCACGCTTGGATTGACTGTTTCGTATGATTTTTAAGAAGTATTGCTTGTTTAAACTCCCCTCTTTGGCAAAGAGGGGCTGGGGGAGATTTAAAGGCTTTGCTATTACTCATAAGCATCCAATATCTGATCCTTTTTTAAATCCCCCTTAATCCCCCTTTTTCTAAGGGGGAGAACAAACAGTGTCACCTGAGCTGAATTGAAGGGAAGTACACCCCCCCACTTTTGCAAGGCTCTGTTGGATTCTCAAGGCTACTACCCCAAACAGATATTGCTATGCTTAAAGACATGGACTATAAGTACAAAGACCCTTATAAAAAATAGTAGATATGACAGAGCCAAATACGAATAAACCCCAGCTCATCGACCGTTTCGGCCGTGAGGTGACTTATGTTCGCTTATCTGTCACCGATCGCTGTGATTTACGTTGTGTTTATTGCATGTCAGAAGATATGGTTTTTGTCCCTCGCGAGCAGTTATTAACGCTGGAAGAAATGAGTCGCATCGGCAAGGCTTTTGTTGATTTGGGCGTAAACAAAATCCGCCTCACGGGTGGCGAGCCTCTCACGCGGCGTAATATTCTCAATGTATTTGAATCACTCGGCAAGCTCGATGGCTTAGACGATTTAACCGTCACCACCAATGGCACGTTGCTAGAAAAGTATGCCCGACCATTAAAAGACGCAGGCGTTACCCGCATTAATATCAGTTTGGATACACTACGCGCAGATCGCTTTAAAAAAATTACACGCACAGGAAAGTTAGAAAAAACCTTGGCAGGCATTGAAGCCGCGCTTAAAGCAGGCTTTAAAAAGGTCAAACTCAATGCCGTCATTATGCACAAGCATAACGATGATGAAATTATTGATCTGGTTGAATATGTGCGCAAGCGTGATATGGATATTAGCTTTATTGAAGAAATGCCAATGGGGAATATCGGCGAGCATAATCGCTCAGAAACTTATTATTCCAGCGACAAGCTTCGTGATTATTTAAACAAGCATTACGAGCTTACTGCAACAACAGAAAACACGGGCGGCCCCGCTAAATATTACCGTTTTGCAGAAAAAGAAAGTAATAGCCGCATCGGTTTTATTTCACCTCACAGCCATAATTTTTGCGATGATTGCAACCGAGTACGCGTCACAGCCGAAGGTATGCTGTTGCTCTGCTTAGGACAGGAGCACTCGCTTGATTTACGCAAAGTTGTGCGTGCCAACCCTAATGATGATGAGGCGCTTAAAAATGCCATTATCGGCGCGATGCAACTAAAACCGAAAGGGCATGATTTCAACCTCGACGAACAACCCATCATTATGCGCCACATGAGTGCTACTGGCGGGTAGATAAGTATTTTCAAAAAGCTGGCTAAATCTAAACATGCACATTAATAAAAATAACATTACCGCCGTTATCCTAGCTGGCGGAAAAGGTCGCAGACTTGAAGGGCAAGACAAAGGTCTCGTCATTTATAAGAATAAAGCACTGATTGAGCATGTTATTGAACGCATAAAACCTCAGGTCGGCTCGGTTATTATCAATGCAAATCGCAATCAAGCAACTTATGAAAGCTATGGATTTACCGTCATTAGCGATGATATGAGTGACTTCCAAGGACCTTTAGCAGGTTTTGCTGGCGCAATGAATTTTGTAAGTACGCAATATATCCTCACCCTGCCCTGCGATGGTCCTCTGCTACCGCTTAACCTTGTTTCAAAAATGCTTTCTAAACTCAATGCTAAAGCTGATAATACTAATAGCATCATCGTTGCACATGATGGGGAAAGAGTGCAGTCCGTGTATGCGCTTATTCCTGTTGCGTTGCTTAGTAGCTTGCAAGCCTTCTTAAAAAAAGACGAACGAAAAGTGGGGCTTTGGTATAACGAGCAAGATGTGATTCATGCCGATTTTTCTGATATGCCTGAGGCTTTTTTTAATATTAATAAAAAAGAACAACTTGGAGAACACTAAAAAATAATGATAAATTTCCCACTCCCTCTTTTAGGTTTTTCTGCATACAGCGGCACAGGCAAAACCACACTACTTTGTAAGCTTATACCTTTATTAAAAGAAAAAGGTATTCGCGTTGCGGTGATCAAACACACTCACCACGACATTGATATTGATCACCCCAAAAAGGATAGCTATAAATTACGCCAAGCAGGCTCAATAAAAACCATCCTTGCATCACGCAAACGCACGAGCATTATTATTGAGCATCCTGATAATGCAGAAGAACCCGCACTAGAAAATGTACTAAAAAATATCAATACAGAAAATTTAGACTTAGTATTAATAGAAGGATTTAAGTTCGCAGAACTACCCAAAATCGAACTGCACCGAGCCGCCTTAAATAAACCCTATATGTATCCAGAGGATAAAAACATCATCGCTCTAGCGCTGGATAATCCAATAAAAGATGAGAATGCACCCACTATGCTAGACCTAAACAAGCCACAAGAAATTGCAGATTTTATTGAAAGTAAATTATTTTCAAAATAATAAGTCAGGTAAAACTCTTATAGCCAAAAATAAATAGCTATCCTTGCAAAAGTGGGGGGGTGTCTTTTTTTTGGCAAGTTCAGAATAAACTTAAGCCACAAGTTGTACATATTACTTATTAGCTCACACCCCCCTACTTTTGCAAGGCTAGCTAAATATAGAAATGCCAGAACCAAAAAAGGCTTAGCCGAAGCTAAGCCTTTGATAAATATGGTGGGCCGTGAGCGATTCGAACGCTCGACCAATTGATTAAAAGGCAATACAGTAAAATTTTATATTATTAATAATCAGTCACTTACGGTGTTTCCACATCATTAATGTGCCAGTAACTGCTAGTAAATATCAATGACTTACAGATATTGTGGCACAAAAATGACACACTCACAAATTTAACAATCAACAACCTTTTGTTAAATCCAGAATTTTTTATCTTTAGTCACAAACTGCTGGCAACTAACACGAAATCCTGAAAAGTATTTTTCTAATGCTATAGAAACTTTTCGTGCCATTTCATTATCTTTAGCAATTAAACTAAATAACGGTGTACTGTCTGAGTCCTTCTTTTTATCTCTTACATATATTAAAAGGTGATTATTCCAATCTTCACCAAAATGAGCTTCTAAGTCATCAGCGAAACTATAGCCTTCATCATATTCAAATCGTAAGGTTTCAATATCATTACCCTCAATTGTGGGGCTTACATCTCTGGGGTTAATTCCGAAACCAGCATCTATCATTCCATTTAAAAATAGACTGGTTATTTCATAGCGCGAACCATCAAATGAATCAATTATTTCATCATCTAAATTTAACATTATTACTCCTGATTAATCGTATTAACATATATCCCCTACACTATACTTTCTCTAAGCATATATCCAACAACAGATCCTTTCTCGATTAAGAAATCCAGTATAGTAAGTACCTCATCTTTCAGTATTTTTGTTCTTTTGATTTTTTCACGGTTTTCAAGAATGTATTTTCTAACTATATTTTCGAGATAGAAAATTGTGTTTGTTTCAAGCTTCTTATTCATTAAGTCATTATTTTTGAGAATAATCGAGACCCACAAAATACCATCATCCAAATAACAACTTCCTATTCCATTTAATAATTTTGTTATTGAATAGAGTGTTGTAGGGCAATGCCCCAAGTTCTTTGAAACTTCTTTAAAAAACTTTTTATCAGATTCTTTAAACGAGCGCCATTCTTTAGCTGTTCTTCTCCATGACACACTAGCAAATAAATAGCTTCTTAGAATATTACTGATATAAGAATATTGATCTCCATCTTTACATATTTCATATATTTTTTTCTTTAATAAATTCCAAATCAACCAGAAGTTTTTATGCGTGTTCAATGCATCTTCAGCAAGTACAAATTCTTCTAATAATTCTGCTACTGATTCAGTTCTGTTGAGACCTGTTAGAAAAGGTTCTAAGTATGAAGTGATTTCGCTTTCATCAGAACTCAATATGAAATAAGCGTATTTTTTTAAAAAAGAGTGTTTATGCTCAAAACTGATCTTATCATCGCTATCATGTGATAGAAGCTTATCTGAAAAAGTAGAAAACACATTGTTAAGGATGATCTTATGCTGTTTATTTCTTGTGTTATTTGGAATCAATTGAAAGGCTGTATTTAATATTGGTAAACTGAATTCATTGTCACTATTAAAGCAATCTTGTGACAAATTGCTATCAGCCACATCTGATAGAGACTTATCATTTTCATCAATGAATATATTCAATACATCATCATGAGAATAATTACTTTGATAAACATTCTCTACTAAAACATCATATTTTGGTTTTAATAATAAAAAGCCCAATAAAATATCCTGAGCATCACTAAAGTTTTTTTCCCATAGTTCTTGGATTGCTTGTATTGGGAAAGAGCTAAAATTACCAAGACCACCTGCATGATACTCAAAAAAAAGTAACATAAGCAAAGTAACTTTTATTGTCGCTTTCTCATCATCAAACTTTTCTAAGAGTATAGGAAGTACTGATATTGCAGGCTGCGTTCCATCTGATATTTGGTAATGATAACCCTGACGAAATGGTAAAGATGAAGCCTCTAAAATAATTTTTTTACAGAAATCTTTTTCTTCATCTGTTAGTTGATCATAGTAATCACGAATTAAAACAGAGCATACAAAGATAGGCGTAGCATGATTAAATAAAAAAAACATATCATTATTTGAAGGATCAAGAAAAGAGCGAGAAGATTCCATTGGCTTTAATTCTTTCAGAATAGATTTGGCTTCTTCAATAGCAAGGCTTGGATTTTCTTCATATTTTTCATATTTCTTATATGCTTTATCATTCTCAAACTTTTGCTGTGACCATAGCTTTAAGCTAGCATATTGATATAAGACAGAACGCTCAGAAATAGAGTTTTCACTATATTCCTTTAAGTCTGGCTCTAACTCTGACTTCATCTGGATAGCAATTTTTCCATCATCTGTTTCAGTAGCAGTAAAGTCCATCTTTCGCTTATCCATTCTAGCCAGAAAAATCCTCCATACTTTATCCTCATCTTTTTCTTCAGTATCACTAGGTAACTTTTTATAATAATCATCTAAAATAGCCCATAGAATATTTTGCCTTTCTGAAGCTATTTCCTCGCTGATAGATTCACTTTTAAAAAGTTGATAATTTAAAAATAAATTTTCTAATGCAAGCTTTCTATGTTCATCTTCACATGTCTTCAACCTTTCCTCATGATATATTTTGTGGCTATAGTTCAACCCCCCCATTGAATATAGGCTTTTAGCTTGTGACTCTGAAATACATCTGCTTAAATCAGTTTTAATAAACTCTTTTGTTTTAAAAAGGATAGTTGCAACATTGAAGGTCTTATCGGGATATGCTAAAACAATACTGGTCACAACAGATGATATTGATGATGATTTTGATTTTTTTAATAGATAGATTAGCCATGATTCAATTACCTCTGTATTAGCCTCTTTGAATACTTCTAAGAGGTGTTTTTCTAAAGCCATATGAATGGATTGCAATAAGTAAGGTGACACAGGAGATGATGTTCCCCTGAATATTGACCAGAGACTATCACTGTGAAATTGTTTAATAGCTACCTTGTCATTGATATAAACAGATATTTCTTCGATATTTTCTTCGTATTTAGAGTTTGCATAACACTTAACGCACCTATTAGTAAACTGTAAAATAAAATCTATGGTTTTTGAAAAAGAAGATTGTAGTAATGCATAGATTGGAGTCTGAAAAGCACTTGATGGAAAGTATTGATATTGATAATCTTTTAACAAACAAAAATCTTTTTCTGGACTAGAATGGTAATCATCAAAGTAAACATCTTTTTCCAAGTTTTGTTTTTCATACCATATAAAATCAGCCAACAACAATACTTGTTCAGGTAGAATGGAAGAAACATATAATCCATTAATATTTGTTAGTATATATTTAACTAACCCAGAGTATGGTGATCTGTGACCTTTCCATTCATTCTTGATTATTTGGTCTATTATTTCTTTTAGCTCTCCCTTAATCTCTACAGAACCATTGATAATGGTTTGTATAGTTTTTTCTTTTAAGTCATCCTCAGAAAAATATGTATTTTTTTCTATATGCCATTGATAATATTTTAGAGCAATTAAACTTGATAGCTTAGTAGTAGTGCCTTCTTTATGTTTATTATTCCAGTCATGCACTACAGGTATTATTAAATTTAGATTATTAGCCCCTATCTCACCTATATTTTCATAAATAAAAAGAATAAGACTTTTCCAGCCTTGCCCTTTAGGTTGAGTAAACAAATACTTAATATCCATGATTACTCCCAATTTTTTTGAGAGTTCATCATCAGCTTCCTTGCAGGCAATGCGTAATATAAACGTTATTCTTTTTAAAAGTTTCTGGTCATTCTCCAATAACTCTTCTTTAAACATTTTAAAAAATACTTCAGCGTAATCAGAGAGTAAAACTGAAACTACAATTTCATCTTTCCAAAAGTATTGAATATCTGGGTCAGAAATAACCTCTTCTATAAAATTTTTAACATCACTTGCCTCTAAAAAAAGCTGTTCAGAAATCCAGTTCCTAAAACTTCTACGAACAGGAAGCGACTGACCTATTTTTTCAAAAAAATCTATTATTCCTGATTTCTTAATGTATTCAGTGTTTATTATTTTTTCTAATGCCCATTCTTCATAAATATCGTGTGTTATGAAGTATCCAGCCGTTTCATTACCTAAGATTCCATCCATTACTAGTTCATTATCCAGAATCCCAGAATTACAATTTGGAGTGACAAAAAACTGCCCTTCATTCGCTCTAATAAATGCTATTTCTTGGAAACAAGCCTCTCTTGCAGGTTTGGATTTTTTTATATAGTTGTTCCAAAGCTGTTTTTTAAAGTCACCATATGCAAGTTTATTATTGTCCTTGTAGAACTTTAGATATTCATTTAAGTAGAAAGGGGTTCTCAGTAGTTGAAGTAGTTTGTCATCAGAGGGAAGAGAAAAGGAGTATTTCTTTGAAAGAAGAACAAGTTCTTCTTCAGACAAAACAGTAACACTTAAATTTAGCGGTGATATTTTATACTTTTCTACAAACAGATAGTTTAAATCCTCTAAGTAATTATTTCTTGTTGTAATAATGATTTTCCACTTATTCTTCACGCAGACAGAAAGGAATTCTTGTATAGGATCTTGATTCCTTATATCCAATAGTTTTTCAGATGAATCAATAACAATGATTTTATGTTCTTCATGAGTATGTGCGTCCATGAATTCATTAAGACTGCAATTTGTAAAAATATTGTTTATATTTCTTAACTCAAATTCTGTTGCTTTAAAGACATAAAAAGGAAAGTCATCCCCTAATTCTTCGAAGAGCTTTTTAATTACTACCGTCTTACCAATCCCTCCTGCGCCGCTTAAGATTGAAACCTGTTGTTTAGACTTTATTAGATCATCAACATATTTTTTTCTATCAATCTCAATACTTTTGCTATTAAATGAAATTGAAGTGTATATTTCTCGCAAGATGTTTTTAGAATGCTCTAACTGCTCTTCCATTTGGTCAAAAGCATTATTATCTTGAGTAAAAAAATGTTTAGAAAAAGCAGAATTCTCAACCGTAACAAACTCAGATTCAAAAAAGCTTGCTGTTTTCCATTCTAAGGTTATTTTCAGTTCTTTTGCTTTATCTTCTAATTCAACTAAACCCTTTGGCTTTTTACCCTTAGCTTGTCCCCACTCTTTATTAGAGTAGAAATATAGATTGCTTATTTCGGGGTAATCTCGCTTTGCCTTAATGATAGAACTAAGAAGTTCATCTTTATGATTAGATAGAGGCGTATCATAGAATTTGGCTTGCCAACCTATAACTTCTTTGCCTGTAGCTATAGGATCAGTTTCTATCGCTGACTGGTTTATATATCGAAATATTCCGTAAGGTCTATCATACTCATTACAAAATAATAAGTAGCAGAACCACTCAAAGGTATCTTGGGGGTTTTCACTAAATTTTGCTTTGAATATGTCCCAGTTTGGTTTAACCATTGTCAATTCAGCCTTATACGCCTGTCCAATATCAAGTCTACCAAGATTATATGCGTTATTTATAATTTTAATTAATATTAAGAACAAAAAGTGATGTTTACCGAATCTCTACAAACAAGAAAAACTGAAACAAACATCATACAGTTATGAGATTTTCCTTGAAACATTGCTAGAATAATTTATTAGCATTTCCAAAATATAACAATACTAAAATTGTAAGGGTCAATATAACTAAATACATTAATAAACCAACATCAAAATCATTTAACTGTTGAGTTTTCTTTTTTTTTAAATTGTCAGGTTTTATTTTTGAAACAGAATATAGTTCTTCTGTTAATTCATTTTCTTGTTCAAGTTCTCCCCTCATATTATCTTTATTATTCCAAACAATTTTTGCCAAGCTATAATTATCATCATCTCTTTTAAACTTTTTGATAAAATTAGGTTCTGATACTCTATCAAGAAAACTTGCAATCGATACTGAATTTTTAAAAGCTTTACTATTTGAGTGATATGGCCATTTATTTAAGTCCAATGTACGATCAACACCATCACTAGATAAAAATAACTGGATTGAATTGCTTGACTCCATAGCATTTGTTAAATTGGCCATTTGTGCATGAGCACTTTTTCCTGATAAAGAAATAAAACTAGTTATTTGTACATCATCAGTTGATCTTAATGGTTCAACTGTTTCAATAGTTCCATCCCTGTCTATTTTATTAATTGAAACCCCTCCATCACCTATCCAAACAACAAAGCCACTTTTATTTCCAAGACAAGAGTACAAGAGAGTTGTGTTGTACCATAACTCTTCAGAATCAATTGATCTTGTTTGAAACTCTTCACTAGATTTACTTGAAATATATTCCCCTTTAATTAATATTTTTTTATCTTCTTGTAAGTAAGAAACTATATTTTTTGTAACTAAATCTCTTAGCTTTTCCAGAAAAACATTATCTGATAATGCATCAGGTCTTTTTAATACTTCTCGCTGAACTGTACGAAGAGTAACAAGACAAGCAATACGAGAAGCACGAGCAGGCCATAGAGTTTTTGTACTTACACCATCAGCAACTGCAACAAATCGAAATACTTCTTCATCATTATCGTCAACATGAAAAGCAGAGGATATAGTAAAATCTTCGTTACTAGCTTTATCATTAGAAAGAGGACCAAATGAAGTTGCTGCGTATGTGTTATATTTTTCTGCACTATCAATTGACTCAATTTCATAATTCGTAAGTTGGATAGGCAAAGGAGCTGATTCTGCTATTTTATCTATTTTCAGATCATGAGGAATTAAATATTCTTTTTCCCCACGAGAGACTTGGAAGTCTATATTTTTGAGATTTGCATTATCTTTTGTTTGAATATCTAAGTACCGTGACTGCCACTTTTCTTGGTAGCAATCAAGAGCAAGTAATCCAGTATAACAGGGAAAGCAATACCAATTTCCTTCATT
>Ga0256844_10001054_pt1 | contig 10471 bp, 6 predicted proteins | sample MusselsmetaG_FD_189100 | JGI IMG/M metagenome (GOLD analysis project Ga0256844, IMG submission 189100) | Mussel associated microbial communities from hydrothermal vent at the East Pacific Rise, Pacific Ocean - Mussels | ecosystem: Host-associated > Mollusca > Shell > Unclassified ... | reverse complement strand
TTATATTCGGTTGTCAAAGATCATAAACTTTCGTTTAACCACTCCACTCTCTCATCTACTCAGACAAGGTCTCTGTGTTTGTGGACGCGTATTATAGCGGCTAATCCTTTAGTTGTCAAGGGTTTTTTAAAAGAAATCTCATTTTTATTGAAATTTCTTAAAAATCATTACTATTCTTACTATAATATATAAAATAGGGGTAACGTTACTGCAAGTTAGATTGTGAGAGGCGTAAAATGTAGGCGTAGAATGTGATCCCGCTGGGGATCACATCGTCTAGTGTAAGAGATTATATCTCTTCAGCCTTTTGGACATCATAAAGAATGTCATCCATAGGGTGTCTGTACATTGGCATAGCCAGACGCTTCTCATCCAGTACGTGACCGATAAATCCAATCGATCGTCCTACGATAAAGAAGGCATTGAGTGTACCTGAAGAGATAAACTCATTAATCTCCTCTTCTGAATAGCCTAAAGCTCTCCACATATCTACCATAAGGATACCGATCGTACCATCCACATTGAGAATAAGATTCTCTTTTTTGGATGTGGTCAATGCCTCTACTGTTTTGGCATAATCAAGCAGTGGTGTAGAGGGAAAGTGCTCTGCAGCAAAGTTCATAAGACCTGTTACACGCAAGTCAGGATTCTTTAGAGATTTGATTCTATGGCCAATACCAGGGATCGGAATACCTTTCTTTTTCATATATCCCAAGAACTCTTTAGGAGTAAGGTCATTGTCATCTGCATACTTGAAGTACTCAGCTGCACCATCGATCGCACCACCAAATCTCGGACCAATCGTAAGCAGCCCTGTTACCAGTGCTTCTACTACAGATTTACCGGCACGTGCCGTTACTTTTGCATTGTGTGCACCGGATACTGCAGGGCCATGATCTGCCACTGTTTTGATCACTGTTTCGATAAATTCTGTCGCCCATTTCGGGTACTGTTTTTTGAACCATAGAAGCGAGATCACATCACCAATGCCTTTGCCAGTATCTGGTGTAGCCACTGAAGAGATAGGGAAACCAGCGTACGTAGCCTCTTCTCCTCTATCGTCAGAAATCGTACAGATAAACTGCTTGCTTCTTCTGACTTTTGGTACGGTATTGATCTCTGGCTCTGGCACTGCTGGGATATTAAGTGACTCATACACTTCTCTGATCTTGGCTGGAAGATCATTGAATGAAGCTGGTACATGCATACCTGCTTCTGCCATGGCTTTGTTTTTAGCTTCTGCTGTCTCTCTGTCATCATTGGCTGAAGCACCTGCATGACCAAATTGTACACCTGAATCATAGTGCTTGGCGATCGTACCAATACACCATGCGATAATAGGCTTTGTCAGCTTGCCAGCTTTGATCGCTTCGATGACTTTGTACTCTTCTGAACCACCCACTTCTCCCAAGAGAATCATATATTTAACATCTGGGTTGTTTTCTAGTCTTAAAAGGTTGTCAATAAAGACAGAACCTACAAATCTATCTCCACCAATAGCAACACCTTCCGCAATACCATCAGCATTGAGTGCAATGATATTACAGACCTCATTAAAGAGTCCTCCTGATCTAGTAACCAAGCCACAGCTGCCTGCACGATGTAGTTTTGAACTTACAATATTTTCAATGGTGCCGCCCACATTGGCAATTTTGAATGCACCTGGGCTCATTGCCCCGACTGTCGCTGGCCCGATTACGGTAACATTTTTTGATCTAGCATAAGCATTCATCCCACGTGCCAATCTCTCCGGAATACCTTCTGCAGTGATCATCATCACCCTAAAGCCGCCAAGATTCAAGGCCTCCATGGTCACATCATAGGCTGTTCTAAAAGAGGCAAAGTTGAGCAATACATCTGCTTGTGGTTGTCCCGCTTGTGCTTCTGCCGTAGTCTTGTAGAGAGGGATCATCACCTCATCGCCACCCCAAAAGAACTTCTCAAATTTGTTGTTGCTGGTTGGTGCAACAATACCTGCTACTGATGGGGTTTCTCTCTTGATTGTATAATCATAATCAAGCATTCTCTGGATCGCCATTTTATTGTTGTTCCAGAAAATTGCCTGTGTGTCTTTTGTAAATAATTGTGCCATTTTTTTCTCCCTACTTCTCTAATGCCATTCTGATAATATCAGTCATGTGCGTTTCTGGACCATAAACTTCAATATAGATACCTAGTCTGTCCGCTGCTTCTCGGATATCCTTGAGGCCCTTTTTATAGTTTGGACCACCACGACGAACAAAGACACTCACCCCAATCTCTTTCATCTTATCTGCGTAATTTTCAAATGCCTGAATGATGCCGGTAAACGTTTTAGCAACATCGGTAAAGTTTGCAATAGCACCACCAATGATCAGTACCTTGCCTCTACCGCTAGGATCTTTTTCTCGTGTCATCAGATCAAGCAAGGTCTCTGCATAAAACTTTGTCTCACCTGTGGTGGGACCACCACTATACTCACCATAATTTGCAAGATCTTCAATACCTGCAAGATCTGCAATCGTATCTGCATACACTACCGAAGCACCACCACCCGCAACCATAGTCCAGATTCGGGCCTCAGGCTTAAGGATCGTCAACTTCAGCGATGCCCCTGTTTTAGCATCAGCTTCTTCTACTGCCAATACTTCAGGAGATTTCTCTTCCATACCAAATCCTGTAGGAAATTCTATATCTCCCCACTCCTCTACCATCATAAACCCAGCTGTATCATCCAGCTTGGCGACCATATCCAGTAGTTCTATCTTTCTACCCTGCATAACAAATGGGTTGATCTCAAGATAAGCAAAATTGAGATCTCTGTATGCTTTGAAGAAACCAATAGCAAACTCTGCAAATGATGCTTTGTCTTTATCTGCAACATCTGCCGGGATATTGGCTTTGATACGTTCTGCAATCTCCTCTTCTGTGTCTGTGATAGTAAAGGCGACTTCCGTCACTTTGTCATCCCAGCCCTCTTCTACTTCCATGCCACCTTCTGCCGACATATAAAGCATATCATTGTCACCCACGCAAGTTGCAGAGATATAGTACTCCTCTTCTTGGGTATGTGGCGTGAATGGCTCTACGATAAAGTGTGTAAGCATATCTACTTTAGGTTCACCAGTAGGGGTATCACCATCAAATGAAAAAGAGACACTCTGCTTAGTGCTAGATTTTTCATCGATCCAGCGCACTGCTTTCGCCAAAGAAACATCACCTGGTTTCTGATCTTTAAAAAGAACCAGATCATTCTTTCCTCTTTTTCCAAAAAGCATATCTGGTTTTGCAACCAAAGCCTTCTCTTTTAACCAACTGCTAGATTTTGCAGCCTCCTCCAACTCTGATCCATTTTGAACCATTACGGTTTCATAAGCATAAGAAAAGTTTGGAAAATACTTATCCCAATGCTTTGCCAATATTGACTTTGCGTCATATTCTCTAATCGCCTTTTGAGCCATCGAGTACTCCTTCATTTTTATAGGTAACCAGTATGATAACATTTGGATAATTTAACTTAACTTGATAAAAAAATATTGTTGATTTATTTTAAATTTGTGTATTTTAGAAACACTTATTTAGCCCGTAATATCTCATTTGCTGACGTACTTTTCTATCGACCTCTTCGAGACAGGTTTTTCCTTCTGATTGTAATCGTCTGACCCTGTCGTATGGCTCATATACAGGTGCGACAATCGCATAGTTCGCTTTACCTATCAATCTATAAATAGGCTGATGCAGCAGTATTGAAAATGCACTTATCATGAGTGATACCGTAACAAGCCAAAAGATCACTCTATACCCATATCGAAACGCTCTCAGACGTACTCGTAAACTCTGATAGTAGGTACGTACTGCTATGATCATCCCAAGCATCAAATATGCACTAAAGTCAGTGATCTTGATCCGCTCTTGGAGTGAGAGCCCCAAAGAGATAATCAATGCACCAAAGGAGATATACCATACCATATCTTTTTCTCCTCTCAAAAGTGTTCGGTAGAGGGCATAGAAGAGATAGATAAAGAGTAATGGTGAAAAGATCATTGCATAGATGCCAAGCAGCTCAAGGAAATGGCTTTGCGTACTGCTTTGTGGTGCATCTATCCCTATCAAAGCATAAAGAACCAATGCCGCTATCGAAGCTAAAAAAATCCATCTCTCTTTCTGAAAAAGCCCATAGAGCATAATGATCATATAGAAGTAAAGTGCACTCCAATGCACAAGGCTTAGTAGAAGAAGTGGCATCAAGGAGAGAAATTGATCTCCTTTGAGAGAGAAGAATAGAAAGAGCAATACCAATGATGTAATGATCACGGCATCATTGGCCAGAACACTGGAGAGGATCACTCCAGGAAGCATAAGATAGAAGAAGAGTGCCATAAAGCGATCCTCTTCTTTATCAAAAGTATATGTTGCAACCTTGTAAAAAAGGAAGGCATTCAGTAGACCTAGAAGGAGAAATGGCAATCTCAGCCCCAATTCTCCGGAAAGCACTGTCTGTCCTCCATGTATCAAGAGTGTCGTTGCAGTTGTTTTCTCTTGAAAGAAGAGATAGGCCTCACTGGGGCTGATCGGTGTCGTAGCAGCAACGATACCAAGCACAGTGATATAGAGTAGGAGGAAAAATAGGGATGTATACCCCTTTGTGAGTCGCATGATTAGAGCTTCAGAAAATTATCCAACATCGCATGTCCGTGCTCGCTCATAATGGACTCTGGATGAAACTGTACCCCATAGATCGGCTTGTCTTTGATCTGCAAAGACATGATCTCATGATCATCCTTACTGTGAGAAGTCACCTCAATGGCAGCAGGAATATTTTCCTTATTGACAGTAAGGGAATGGTACCTTGTTGCTCTAAATTCTTTCGGAAGATCCTTAAAAATAGGGGTTTGACAATCTACCTCTACTTGAGAGGTCTTGCCATGCATCATAGTCTCCGCACGTACTACTTCTCCACCAAATACCTGGGCAATACTCTGATGCCCCAAGCAGATACCGAACATAGGCGTAGTATCTGCAAATGCTTTGATCACATCCAGTGTTACCCCCGCCTCATCCGGAGTCGCAGGTCCGGGAGAGAGAATGATCTTTTCAGGATGCAATGCTTTGATCTCATCAAGTGTGAGTTCATCATTACGGATCACTTTGAGGTCAGCTCCCAGCTCTCGGCAATACTGTACGATATTATAGGTAAAACTGTCATAATTATCTATCATTAGTACCATCTTCTCTCCTTAATACACTTTCAATTCATTATACAGACTATCTCTCTCTACTGGGGTAAATCCTGCATTTCTGATTAATGCAACAAAGTCATCCAAATCCAGCCCATGTGAACTGGCAGCACCTGCAGCAGACTGGATAGACTCCTTCTCTATCGTACCATCGAGGTCATCACAGCCAAACTCTTGGGCGATGAGGGCGAGGTTGATGGTAGATGCCGCCCAGTAAGCTTTGATATGGGGGATATTGTCCAGAAAGATTCTGCTGATTGCATAGGTCTTGAGAATCTCTTGACCTGTGAGAAACTCTGTCACTTTGAGGAAATTATTCTCTTTTTGATAGACCAGTGGAATAAAGGCATTGAATCCCCCTGTCTCGTCCTGCAATGTTCTAAGCCTTAGCATATGGTCGATCCGGTGTGCCCTACTCTCTATATGACCAAAAAGCATCGTAGCGTTAGACTCTTTTCCTCTCTTGTGCCATTTACGGTGAATATCGATCCACTGGTCAGAGCTTACCTTTCCTTTACAAAGATACTCTCTCACCTCTTCATCAAAGACCTCTGCTCCTCCACCTGGCATAGAGTCTACCCCGCTCTCGATCATCTGGTCGATCACAGCATCATAGCTTAGCCCATATTGGCGATGAAGAAAATCGATCTCAGCAGCAGTCATCGCTTTGATATGAATATCCGGCAGTGCCTCTCGTACCTTACGGAAGGCTCCCATATACCACTCCACACCATCATGGGGATTGTGCGCAGAGACGATATGCATCTCTTTGGCCCCGTTAGCATAGGCTTTTTGGGCGATCTCTACGATCTCTTCATGACTCATGGTATATTGATTGGGGTTTTTACGGCTAGCAGAATAAGCACAAAATTTACAGATATCAGCACAGACATTGGTAGGATTGATATGACGATTGATGTTAAAGTAGGATTTCTTGCCATATTTTTCTCTACGGATCTCATCTGCAAGCTGACCCAAGGTATAAAGATCCAAATCATAGAGTGCTTCACCTTCAGCCTGAGAGAGTCGTTCGCGCTTACGTACTTTTTGTATCAAATCCATATTCTTTCCATATAGTAAATTTCGGTATTATACCACTAAAAGATTAGGGGTTATCAGCATATGACATCACTAGGCAGTAAAGTCGAACAACTTATACATGAAAATGCCACTGATTTCGAGGTCGCTAAAGTGATCAAAACAGAGATTAAGACCTACTTTGAAACACTCCCAGAACTTTTTTCTCAAACCGGTGGAAAAGATTTTCTGGTCAAGCATACTCAGAAGATCGATACTATTGTCAAACTGGTCTATCAAGTGTCTCTTAGATCTATGTTCGGTAACTATATGCCTATGAAAAATGCCATCCCCATCTCTATCGCTGCACTGGGAAGCTATGGGAGAGAACAACTCTGCGTACACTCTGACATCGATCTCATGATCGTATATGAAGATATCCCGGGATATCAAAGTAAGGCACTCATAGAAAAGATGCTCTATCTCTTTTGGGATATTGGACTCAAACTGGGACACAGAGTCCATGAAGTCTCTGAACTTCCAGAAGCTGCTCGTAGTGATATCACGATCAAAAGTGCCATCCTTGAGTCCCGCTTTATAGAAGGCTCTCGATCTCTCTGGACCGGTGCAGAAAATAAGATCACACTCATTCGTAAGGAAGCACCCGAAAAGTTCATACGAGAAAAACTCCAAGAGCAACGCGACCTACACCGTAGATTCCCCCTCACTATGGAGCCCAACCTCAAAGAGGGCGTAGGAGGATTCCGAGATGCCAATCTGGTATACTGGATCGGCAAACTCCTTTACAATGTCCCCCGTATCCGAGAGCTGCCTTCTGAGATCGTTGAAGAGGGTGACTACAGAGAGTTTCGTATCGCTCTGGAGTTCCTCTTTCGTGTACGCTCTGCACTCCATTTGGTTGCAGGCAAAAAAGAGGATCGCTTAAGACTGGAGAGGATCCCGGAGATCGCTACACTGCTGGGATATGACTCCACACCTCATGCACAGATGCGGTTTGCCAAAAAAACCACCGAAAGCTTGAGGGTGGTTAACCTGTTCGGTAAGATATGGCTGGAAGCATTGATCTCACAATATGTACCTGATATCTATGATGGCTATCTCCTCATCAAAGAGGAGACAACACTCATCAAACTGATCACTACACTAAACCAACATGCAAAAGTACCTTTTGATGTACATCCACGCGTATATAAAGCCCTACTCCATGCCAAAAAGCCAGAACGTCTCAACAAAAAACTCTACAAAGCTATCTCAGATATCTTCCATCAAAACAGTGCCTACTCTGTCCTCAAGACCCTGCATGGTGCCAGGCTTCTCAAATATACAATTCCTCCGATCAAAAAAGTGGTTGACCTGCCGCAATTTGACGGTTATCACCATTTTAGTGTAGATATGCACTCTTTGAAGTGCCTCTCTTTTTTAGAGCATATTGATGATGAGCTACTACAAACACTCTATGCCAATCTAACAAAAAAAGAGAAACACCTTTTAAAAATCGTCACCTTCTTACATGATGCAGGAAAAGGGAGAAAAAAAGAGCATGCCCTTGTAGGGGTATCTCTCTTTAAATTGTTTGCAACAAAAATAGGCTTGGATAAAGAGCTCATCCCTATAGGTGCAACACTCATACAATATCATGATCTTATGAGCATCACTGCTCAGAGAGAGGATCTTTACAATGAGAAGAGTATTTTACAATTTGCCTCACGGTTTAAAAGCAAGACTCTGCTTGACATGATCTATCTCCTTACCTACGCGGATATGAATGGCGTGGGAGGCGGTATCTATACCAACTTCAATGCCAAGCTTCTGCGCACACTCTATCGGGAGTCCATTACTTCACTGCAGCATGACAAGATCCTCAGTATGACAGCCAGAAAGTTAAAAAAGATAGAACGGCTCAAAAAAGATGTGCAGTTCAAATCTTTTCCAAAAACCATACAAAAGCGGATACTCTCTATTCCTGCCAATGAGCTTTTTATCTACAACAGCACCAGACAGATACTCTCTATCATTGATATGACACTGAATATAGATGATTTTAACTACCGGGTCACCAACAAGCAGTTTCTCACCATAGAGATCGTTAGAAAAAAAACGCTTGATCTGGCTTTTCTACTCTCCAAGCTCTCCAGACTCAATATCGTCAACCTTAGTGTAGCAAAGCTCTTTGATGGACTGAAGTATTTCAAAATCGACTTCAATGAAGTGATCGATGAAAGTGAACTCCCCCTACTGGAAGAGATCATACACAAGGCTTTTGAGCCACATACCCAGAGTACACTTATCAAACCAGAGATCAAAAAAACTGAGATAGAGATAGACTGTGAACACTCCCGAGCATATGGTGTCATCAGGCTTCGTACCAAGGATCAACGAGGGCTTTTGGCTTTTGTCTCACATCTCTTTGACCAACTCGATCTCGATATCGTATCGACCAAGATCCATACCAGCAAATACAGAGTCAATGATCTCTTCTTAATCCAAAAAGATGGAAATTTTTGCCATAATACAGAAACAATAATCAAAGCATTAACGGAGTAACCATGTGTGGAATCGTAGGATATATCGGTCCAAAAGAGAAAAAAGAGATACTATTAGAGGGCTTACAAGAGCTGGAATATCGCGGCTATGATTCAGCAGGTATTGCCATCATCGAAGAGGATACACTCAAACATTTTAAGGCGATCGGAAAGCTAGAGAACCTCAGAGAGAAAACCAAAAGCTATACATCCACAGGTTTTGGTGTGGCTATCGGGCATACTAGATGGGCGACGCACGGCAAACCCACTGAGCTCAATGCCCACCCTCACCTAGGAGAGTATAGTTTCATCATACACAACGGTATCATCGAAAACTATCAGGAGCTCAAAGATGTGCTACTTGCTGATGGTGTGCATTTTCTCAGTCAGACCGATACAGAGACGATCGTACACTATTTTGAAAAGCAAAATCATACAGCCAGTACACCCTTTGCAGCCTTTGAGACTACGGTACAGAAGCTTCATGGTGCCTATGCCACACTACTCGTGACCAAGGCCGCACCGGAGACGATCTTTTTTGCCAAGAGTGGCTCACCTATGTTGATCGCTTTTGATGGGGATGATGTCTACTTTGCCTCCTCTGATTCTCCTGTGATAGGCAGGGCTACAGAGGTCTATTATCTCGAGGATGGTGAGTATGGCTATGCTGAACACGGCGAAGTACATCTCTTTGATGCCGAGGGAGCCAAAAGCTTCACCAAACAAGCACTCGCTTCAGACAAGGCTCTCGCACAAAAAGACGGCTACCGTTTCTTTATGGAGAAAGAGATCTATGAACAGAGTCGTGTGATGGGTGAGACAATGATGGGCAGAGTGCTCGATCATGGTATCAGCTTTGATGAGCTGGATAGTGGCTTTTTTGAGGGGATCAATGCGATCAAGATCTGCGCCTGTGGTACCAGCTACCACTCTGCACTGGCTTCATCGTATCTGTTCGAACGCCTTTCCAGGATCCGCTGCGATATAGAGATCGCTTCAGAGTTCCGCTATAAAGAGCCTCTCCTCACACCAGATACACTCTTTATCACCATCTCACAGAGTGGAGAGACCGCGGATACCCTAGAAGCCCTCAAGATGGCGAAACGTGCAGGGCTACGCAGCCTGAGCATCTGTAATGTCGACAACTCCTCCATCGTCCGAGAGAGTGATGCCACCATCCTCACCAGAGCAGGGATCGAAAAAGGGGTTGCGAGTACCAAAGCCTTTGCTACTCAAACCATGGTACTCTGGATGCTCTCCCTCTATCTGGGTCAGCTTAGAGAAGCAGTCAGCAGTGAGAGAGTCACAGAAGAGATCGATGCGATGCTCCACACCCCCAAAGCCCTCATCGTCACCGACGCACTGCATGAGAAGCTCCATCGTCTCAGCAAACGCTACCTACATGGGCATGGATTCTTCTTCATCGGTAGAGACATCTTCTTCCCACTCGCTCTTGAGGGAGCCCTCAAGCTCAAGGAGATCAGCTACCTCCATGCCGAAGGCTACCCCGCAGGAGAGATGAAACACGGGCCTATTGCTCTGGCAGACAGCGAACTGTTCACCATCGCGCTCATGCCCAAGACCATGCACTACGACAAGATCAAATCCAATGTCGAAGAGCTCTCCGCCCGCGACACCACCATATGTGCCATCAGCCCAGAGCCTTTCGAACTGGCAGATGATTTCATCCAGACA
>Ga0256844_10001053_pt1 | contig 10478 bp, 9 predicted proteins | sample MusselsmetaG_FD_189100 | JGI IMG/M metagenome (GOLD analysis project Ga0256844, IMG submission 189100) | Mussel associated microbial communities from hydrothermal vent at the East Pacific Rise, Pacific Ocean - Mussels | ecosystem: Host-associated > Mollusca > Shell > Unclassified ... | reverse complement strand
TCATAATTTATCCTTTCTTTTATTTAGTTAATTATATGTAAATAAATTAAATTAGAAAACAAAGTTCTGTGTAATAATTTTATGTCAAACTTAACCGCACTACATAGCATATGCTATGTAGTGTATAATTAATTATTTTTTTGTTCCAGAGCTTCTATGGCTTTATCTACTCTAAGTGCTATTCTTATTAACTTACTATAAGTAGCTAGTATTCTATGCATAGCCTTTATTTTGTTATTTGTCTCTTTCAATATACCATCATCATATACATTTCTTAAACTACCTCTTAAGTCGTTTAAAGATTTCATATAATCATTTTCTACAGTGTCTTCAATCATGTCTTCGAGCATAGATAACCAAAAAGTACCACTTTCTTTAAATCCATCTATCTCTTTAGTTTCTTCTTTATAACTATCATCTTTGTTTAGATAATACACATACTTATTATCATACCCTACAATGACCTCACCACCACCTTTAAGCACTTCATCTACAGAAGGCAATGTATAACTAGCATTAGCCTCTCCAAGAGCTCCTATGAACTTTAATGTATTAGAAGCTTCTAATAATAAATCAAATGCTCTTAATCTACCAGAGTCTTCCAGAGAGATATCATCTTTCTTTAACTTCTCAATATCTTTTTCGTTTTTATATTTTTTAAAGAAGTTATTAAATCTATCTTTATTTATGGATTTAAACGAACCTGTTACTTTAGATAGCTTAGTTTTAATCCAATCTATCATCTTAGTTATTAAAGATACCACAGCATTCTTTATCTTGTCTAGCTTATCACCTTCTAAAGAAACCAACTCATCTTCATTAATTCCTAATAATAACTTCTTTTCTTCGATAGATAAATTATCTACATTGGTGGTAGCAAATATGAAGTTATTGAAATCGCTAAAAATATCCCCTATTGTTTTTTCTGCATCTAGTGCATCTTTATAGTTATCCATACAGTATCCTTTTATTTTATTCATTAAAAATTATAGTTCTTCTTCTAAATCATTACCTGATTCATCATTAATTTCGTTGTCATCTTCTGTATTATCACCATCACCATCATCTTCTTGCTCATCAGGTTTTTTAATACCTTTTTTAAACTTCTTAAAAGAGTCTAATACATTATCCATATACACTTTATATTCGTCGAATATATCTAGGTGTACTTCTCCAGCACTATTTGATACAAATGCATCTGCTAGTTCAGGCATGTATCCTCTTTCTTTCATCCACTGTCTTAATAACGTACTTTTTAATGCCGATTGCACCATATCTAAATCATCACCTATGGCAGTAGCATATTCGGTTGGTAACGAGTCTTCGCTAAAGAATGATTCCATATAGTCATCTATAGAGTCAGCGTAATTATCGTAAGCTTCTTTATTACCATTAGTATCTAATAAATCAACTGGTGGTAAAGTCACGTCCATATTCGATGTTAAGTCTTCTAACACGTAATCGACTATATCTTCATCTGGTATATTTAGTACTTTTAATTCTTTTCTTTTGTCTTTATTAATATTATCCATAGATTTCTTTAAGTCTATAGATATTAAATTTTTAATTACATTTTTAATATAACCATCATTGTATATGAAATTGATAACATCTAATGTCACTTTCTTATTAAACGTTGCCTGTAACCTAATTATCCTCTTTGCGAACAGTAAGTTATTTGCAATGATAGTAGTGGCAAAGTCAGCTCCCTTACTATTTTCTATCATTTCTGGTGTTAGACCAAGTTTCATATACATACTCTTACCTAACTCAGTTTCTACTTCTTCATCAGGTACTACATGACTTCTACTTTCTTCTGATGTGTCGATAGACATATCTGGTAACGAATCATGTTTAAAGTTAAAAGAGAAACCATATTTATGTAACCAATCCACGACATCAGTTGTTTTATTTAAACCTATAGGTAGAGATAGAGACCTAGTATTCATAACGTAAGCTCTAACTGATTCCATTGTCTTAGGTGCATCTGGGTCATCGTTATCTAATTGCACATCTACTTTTACATTAGGTATGTTATTTCTAATTAAAGCAGATACTTTAGAGAACTTTACCATTGTACGTAGTGAAGATTGCACCAGTAAGTCGTCTAGTATAGGTTTACCGGTACCATTTTCTCTATAATTAAACGCGTAGTAAGATAGTTGTGTAGCTGGCACGTATAGTAATTTAGTTTTATTGTTTTTTAACGTCCTACCTAACATAACTTTGAATATTCTATCTTTAGCTTCTTTATTAAGATATATATTGTTCTTATTATTATTTAACAAAGCTTTTTCTAGTTTATTATCTATTACATCAGAAGTCAATTTATCTATATCTTTTATCGCAGGTGCTTTTGCACTAGCTGAATTTAAATTACTTCTAGATTTCTCTACCAGGGAATTAATCATTTTTTTAGGGTCATAACCACCATTATTTATTTCAACACCTCTTTTTAATGGTGAACCTTTACCATCTAGCATTATATAATACCCATATGCCTCAGACGGGTCATTAGATAAGTAAAGAGGTACCACCGCTTCGTTTGGTATTTTCATTACTATACATCTCTCACCATTTAACTCTTCATCACCAGTCATATCTACTAAGTCAATTGGTTTACTATCACTTTTAAGTAATTTAAATAAACTTTTCATATTTGACTTTTTATCTCTTGTTTTAATAGCAGTTTTAATGGATTCTATTGACGTATCATCACTCACTCTATTTGAATCTTGTAATAGTTTATTATATTCCTTATCTATATTTAATATAGATACGTCATCTACTATTGATACATATTTTCCTAATTCTGTATTTAGTTCTGGGTCAGATGATTCTAATGATATCTTATCACCTATATCGTCATTTATTGATTCTAAAGACACATCCTCTAAACCAGAGTTTATTATATTATTAAGTTTAACGTCTGATATAAATAATCTAGAATATGAACCTCTGGTAATATATGATTCTTTAACAATATCATCTATATCACTTTCTAAGTTATATTTATTTTTTAACTCTTTACTTAAAAAGTTAAATATTTTAAAAGTTGTACTTGGACTAACTAATACAGAATCACTTTTATAATGCAAAGAAGTATGCACTGCATCATTAGGAGATATTATACTCGACACTAGTATTGACGCGGCTAATTCTAAATCAGGATGATTCACCATCATCTCATCAATAGCTTGGTTTCTACTAACATTATGACCAAATACTTCGTTAAATCCTAATGAACTAACATCGATTGATTTTAAATCTTTTTTATTTGTTTTGGTTTGATTTCCATCTGTTTCTTGAACCAGCTTTTCGGCAACTACTTTATCTTTAACTCTACTTAATGGTAGTTGACCTAACGGACTTGTTTCTATTTTCATATCTTACTCCAAGGAATTATTATGCTTTCAACCAAGTATACTCGCGACAACTTAAACTTAATGAATTCATTAGTTATAAAATTGGACACCATCGCTATAGCAATGAACGAATATCTAAAACCTTATGGTGTAGTTGCTGGCGAAAAGAGTGAGTGGCCGTATTATAAAAACCTAAGAGGTCAACCACATTCTTATAATTCAAAAATATTTATGAAGTCTATTGAAAACAATGAACTATTTGAAGTCACAACAGAAAATCTAAATAAATTTATACGAACTAAACAAGAACTAATGAAGTTTGGTGACGTGTTCAATAATTTAGTAAGTAATTATAAGGGACAATCCCTTTACATAAGAGGCATAATATGTCCGATAGATACCACTAAAGCAATAAATGCTAAAGATGGTGAGATATTATATTATAATAAAGAATATGTATCATATAATGAAATATCGCTATTTGACGATTTAAATAAAACATCAATTTATTTTGTAGATAGATGGGATGTGCAATCATATGGTGAAATAGAAGATTTATATCCAGCTAGTTTATATTTAACATTAATATCACATTTAACAAAAAGGTTATTTGCTATTAGACTAGGTAATTCTAAAACTAGAGAGATAAATGAAAAATATATAGCTGATACTCTTAGTTCCACAATGGGAGTTCATGCTGATAGTATAGCATTAACAAACGAATCTAAATTATGGTTATCTAAAAATATAAAGTTTCTTAGTCATAATGTAGGTAAAGAATTTATTTTAAATACAATAAATGAAAAACTAGTAAAACCCAACGGTGTGGCCATGAAAGAAGTAGTTATAAGAAAAAGGTCTCCTTATAACTTAGGTATCACTGACCCAGAAAAACAAAATACTGGTAAGTCTTCCGATGTACTACGTGTGGTTGATAAAGATAACAAATATAATATATTGACAGACATAACACTAGATTCGTTAAATGATCAATCGTATAAACTACTGGAACTAAAAGATGATTATAATAGCTCTGGGTTTAAATTTAATAAAACAAAGAAATCATTAGAAGATACTAAAAATGATGAGAGAACTAAGTTTTACATGTTACATAGAAATGAAAGTATATCATTTGTAAAATCTATTAGAAGTAACATTATGGTCGAAAGTATAATGCTATATTTTAATGCTATAAATGGCGTTAGTAAAGATATATCCATTTCTATATATGATGAATACGGTGTTAAATACGAGATAGTCGGTGCTGATGTATCAAAGTACCTAATATACTCATCTTATAAATTATCAGGTGCAACTATACCAAAAGAAGAGTATGGTCAAGATTTATTAATTAGTAATAGTCATCTTCTAAGAGATGACTTTGATATAGATAATGTGTTAAAAAATATAGAACAGGACGTCTCACATTATAAAACAGCTTTAATAAACGTAAAGAAGCATTTGAAACCTATATCAAAAAGTGTATCTGTAGATGAATATATAGCAGGTCAGTTATTAGCCCATAATGAATTAGTTATATGTGCTAGCTTAGTAGGAACTACTATACAATCTGGCCAATTCAGAAGTATGATATCTTGTCTTACAATGGAACCAACACACGTACTACAAAAAAGTTCTGTTGAAGACATTATGAAAGATACAGTATTATCTAATATATACACTGAATTTAAACCGTCTAATATAACTAAACTATTGTCTTTTTCAACCACGACAGTTGTATATGATAGTGATAAGGTAATAAAATTATTAGAGTCTTTAAAATCAATAATTATATCATTGACATCTTACACAGTAACACCATTGATATCTTACTCTTTTTCAGATGATTTAATTATAGATAATAAAATAGGTGTGTTAGAAGGAGTATCTATACTAGGTAATGTAGATGCTGAGATTAGATGTGGTGTTGTGAAGCCAGTATTTAAGAAAGTATCTGGTGATGATAATAAATCAAATATATTTGAAACACCCACACCTGTATTATATAGTACAAACGAAGTTAATGTGAATTATGTAACGGATAGACCTAGACCAAAAGTATTTGTTTATCAAAATGATAGATACAAAGGGTTTATAAAAGAACAACCTATATTAATATCTGAATAGCATATGCTATTCAGATATTAAATGTTGATTCCTATATGTGCAGCTTTAAAGAAAGCATGTAGTGAGCTTGTACTACCCGTTGTTGTTAAGAATGGTTTTATATCTTTATAGGATACTTTACCGTCTTCGAATAACTTAGCTCTAAAAATAGTAGAACCTTGTACATCCCCACCTCTAATACCTAGCATCTCATTCAACGTGTTACTTAAACCCATTGATTTTAAAATCATAGTTTCATTATACGTTAAATCACCTGACCTAGATACACCTGATACTTGGCCAGTATTTGTGTTTCTACTTTTTAGATGCTCATGGACAGAGAACTTTTTAGATGCAGTCTGTACCATTCTAAATATAGGTAGTCTTAATACTAATGATTTGATGTTTGATTTATACACCTCTTTACCATTAGTTATTGTTAAGTTATGAAATAGTTTTATATTAAGTTTCTTTAGTAGTTTTTTATTCCTAGACAAATCTAGTTTAACTTTATCACTACCGTTAGGAGCTATTATAAAAGTACCAGTTTTACCATCCCTTATGTTCTCCATCATTGTTTCAAATTCTGAGTTAGACATTTTTTTAAACGATTCTCTGTATATAGAAGAATTTGTCTTTGATGGGTCTATTGCATCCAATCTTTCCAATATAACTTTTTCTACAATCTCTCTACTCATAATTATAAACTTATAAAATTGTAGGTATTAATATATCGTCATAAGGTATCTTTTTACCAGGTTGTAAAGAATATGATGACAATGAATGTCTAGCCATATGAGCTACGTCAACGTCACCACCCAAAGTCGCACTTGGTCCCAATGATGCGAATGGTATTGCGTTTTGACTAGTTAGTTCAATATATTTTATTCCGAATGTAGTACCATTAGTCATAGCACCCATCATAACGTCATCGAATCCATTTATTGACATTAAGTGTGACTTAGTTATAAATTCAGCTGGTGGCTTTTCTAGATTGAGTTGTTCTATAGTTTGAATAATATTGCTAGATAATACACTAACTCCACCACCAACTTGATATCCTTCTATAATAACAGTTGTATCTTTTCTACTATCTTTAGTCTTATCAGTATCACCCACTAAAGATAATGATGGTATCAGTATCAAATCTTTAAACTTAGCATCATAAATTAACCACGATACATCTTGGGTTAGGATACTACCCACTGTAGATACTAAAGAGAATCTACTAGCATCGTCTTTATCCACTGGTATATTAAAACATTTTGTATTAATAATATCAGGAGATAATTTAGAATAAAAAGATTTATTATACTCTACTGTAGCCACATCACCTACATCCGTCACCACTTGACCTGTACCATATGATTGAGACATTGTTATGAATGGTAACCTACCCATAATATGTATTTCTAATTTAATGTTTCTATCAGTTGATAAATCAGCTGGACTTACTCCCAATAGGGATTTTCTAATATTTAATTCCATTTATAATCCTCTTTTATATCAATTTGAGTTCAATTAAACTTGGTATGATTTTATCGTCAAATCGCTTTATTGCCTCTTCTGTATCTACGTCTTCTGACAAGAATAAAATCAATTCTGAATTATATCCTAATTTATAAACGTGTTCTCTTATGTGTTTGAATAATCTCATCATATAGGCACTGTTCGAACTACCATTATCTTCAGATGAAATTCTAGATATATTATTTAAGTTGTTTATACTTAATCCGTGTTTATTTAAAATACTATTTATTATATTTATCATGTGTTTGTGTCCTTGTATTGTATCAAAAAACAACCACTCTACCAAAATAGTTATTTTTTTACATAAATAATAAAATCATATATCGGTTCAAATATTTTAAACTTATCTAATAGTTCTAATAGTTTATCACCATCATTTATTAATCTATAATGGTTTGGGTTTTCTAATTCAACAACTCCTTTTTCAGTAAATGCATATATTATATTATTGTGATTAGTTATTAGAGTATCTTTATCATTAATATTTAATATATGAGCCTGACCATGTATTGTAACTTTAGCATTTATAAGATGTTCGACCATCATATCTACACCCTCAACAGGCATAGATATGTTTTGAAATAACATTACGTCTAATATTTTATCTCTTATTTTATTTTTTTCGTTTATCATTTTTCTTCTCTTTTACTAACCAATATGGTGTATATTCACCACTAGCCATTTTTAATAAGTCCAAGGTAGATAGAAAATAATCGATGTCTTTATTATATTGGTCTATAGCAAACCAACTTCTAGTATTTAATATATCTTCCCAGTCATACCCTTTACTTATAAGAGTATCGTATAAATCTTTAGGAGACATATATAAACCAACTCTTTCTATCTCTGGTTTAAATGTTTTTATTTGTAATAAGTCAGATGCTATTTGTATAGCTCTTCTTAGCTTTTTACTATTATTTATTTTTGTTCTAATAGTAGTTCTTGATAGAGATACTTTTGGTAAAAATGTTACATTGAAAGAGCGATTACCTCCATCTAGTCCAAAGTAACCATTTGTTTTAATATAGTGGAATTCGCTTAGTGTAGGTAACACACCTTCTGACTGTGATACTAATATAGGTAGTGTACTACCACTATTACCATATTTACTTCTAATGACTTCTAACCGTAATAGATTTAAATCTGTTTTGTTATCAGACCCGCCACTCATAGGGTATAATGGTGAGTTATTATCATCAGCTTTTAGATTTTGCATACCTGATACTTTATACAGTATTTTTGTAAGATATGTGAATTCTTTTGGTACGTTCTTTAAAGCCTCGCCTTCTTTTAAATAATTTAGAGTTTTAACTGGTTTACTATATTTATTCTCATCCATTTCGCTTTTCTTACCTATATGAGCAGTCATAGATATATAGAAATTAGCAGCTGGTGCTAACATACTCATTTCTCCGAGTACTTTAGTTTTAAATAACCCAGCTCTCATGAAGTATGTATTTGTACTACTATCATCTTTCTTAGCTCTATCTAACATCTCTAGTGATGCTTTACTTTCAAATTTAGATATGCTATCTAATATGGTTAATGTTGGTAAAAAATCTTTCTTAGTTTTACCTTCTTTATCTACAAAAGCAGTATATTCAACCATAGGCTCATTCTTTATAACATCTCTCATAAACGCTTTCGTATCATTCCACCAAGCATCCCCATGAGTAACAGACTTATCTGTATAATCTATAAAACCAGTATCTTTATCAAATATATCACCTTCTAAATATTCAAATCTTCTAGATAGTTCTCTTATTCTTGTTTCACTAACATTGTTCTCTGTATCATAAATAATTAAGTATGGTGAGTGAGTAGCTGCAATTACGTTAGCTGCTGCTAAATTCATATAGTATAACAATACTGATTTATAAGAGTTACCTGCACCAGTGATAGCGTTCACATCACTAAAAGAACCCATGAATATAGACTCGCCTTTAGCACCTGTTACTATTATACTATTAGGGATATCTAACAACGCTCCTATATTTAACATAATTCGAGTTTTTGGTCTTTTTAAATCCATTCTTTTTCTTGCCATTATAGTCCTTATTTATTTTTCTTATCAAAATAAATAACTGGTTTAAAATTAATACTAACTTTATGATACATATTCTTAACTGAAATGAAATACTAGATAAGATAGGAATAGATATGGTAGTAGTAAACACAATTATAAAAAATAATATTGATACTATAGATGATAGTCGTTATTTTATAAATCCAGTTATATATAGTGATGTATCAATAAGTAGTTTGAATAAGAGAGTGTATAAAAAATTTAAAGGCTTAAGAGTAAAAATAAAAGACACTTTAGTTTATTATAGTAAGAGAAGATTTAGTAAATTAAAAATTAGATTAAGACCATATGTAATAGTTAATAATGACACTAGGAAACCTGTGTTTGTATTAAACTTGGTAATTGGAAAAGATAAACCTAATATATCATACTTAAAAGAAAGTTTAAATAGATTATATTGGGTTGGTAGAGATTCTGGGTTCTATTCAATAACCATAGACTTATGTAATGATGCATATATGACAATAGAAAATAGACAAGTTATAAAAGCTTATTTAAATATATTTAAATCTTATCCTGGAATATTAAACTTTATAGTTAAAGATGACGATACTAAGAAAGTGATACAAAAAGAAATGAAGAAGTTGAATATTCGTTAGGATTGATTTAAACGATGTTTTAACACCCATCCATACATTTACCCAAATTAAATAAGATATTGTCTTAAAGACACCATTATGTTTAATTAAACATATACTTACGTCACTATAAAGTAGATAGATGGCATATGCCATCTATCTACTATTGATTTTTGGTTTCTGACACTGTCGAATACAAGTCTTCTAAGATAGTATTTATTTCTTTAAGAGATAAAGTTTCATCTACACCATCTAATGCTTCCATCAATACCACGTTGTCTTCTCTACCATTCCAGTTTTTAATATACGTTCCTTCTTTATAACCATTCTTTAATCTAAATAGATTAAGAGCGTTTTTATAAGTATATATTTTAACAACATCTTCATAGTCAGCATCACAGTATCCTAATACATTAGACATTAATTCTACAAATTTACTAGATATATCTATAGAAAATTCAACAATCGGGTCATTAATATTATATATGTCTATTTCTCCATTCACTACTTTACTAAGTACACAAGAGTAATTAACAGCCGAACTAATCAGTTCATTCTTAGATGGTATATTATTTACATTTATGCTATGTAATGATTTAATCAGTTCTTCACTATTACCTGTTATTAGCATCATAGACATTTGAAAGTGATATATATCAACGAATTCAATCATTAAGTTATTTAAATCATCATCGCTATTTATATCTTTCCAATGTTTCCAATTTAAACTATCTATCAACTCAGATGTCTCTAAATAAGCAGCTAATGGAAATACAACTTCTCGATTAGAACTAGCACATATATTATTCGTCT
>Ga0256844_10001052_pt1 | contig 10478 bp, 10 predicted proteins | sample MusselsmetaG_FD_189100 | JGI IMG/M metagenome (GOLD analysis project Ga0256844, IMG submission 189100) | Mussel associated microbial communities from hydrothermal vent at the East Pacific Rise, Pacific Ocean - Mussels | ecosystem: Host-associated > Mollusca > Shell > Unclassified ... | reverse complement strand
GCTGGAAAGATAAGTTTGAGGCTAATTCTCTTTTATCAGATTTGGCTAGGTTGGGGAAATCTGATCGCTGATTGATCGCTTACTTTGTATCGTTCATATGGTACGTAATTCACTGAAACTTGTTCCCTGGAAAGATTACAAAGCCGTCACCAAAGATTTAAAACAAATTTATCAATCTATGACTGAGCAGGAGGCCAGTTTAGAGCTTGAAAGGTTTGCTGAAAAGTGGGATGAAAAATACCCACAAATTAGCCGTTCATGGCAAAAAAACTGGCCAAATCTTATCACTTTATTTGATTATCCAGCAGATATTCGCAAGGTGATTTACACGACCAACGCCATTGAATCACTCAATAGCGTTATCAGAAAATCAGTTAAAAATCGTAAATTATTTCCAAGTGATGATGCAGCATTGAAGGTCATTTATTTAGCTATCACAGCGGCATCAAAAAAATGGACTATGCCAATTAGGAATTGGAAACCAGCATTAAATCGTTTTATAATCGAGAATGAGGAACAGATAGTTCCTCATATGTAAGAACGGGCAGTTACACAGTTTGTTTTACAGCCTCGTACAAAACTCATTGCACTCAAACTATTGTCCACAAAAAAGAGCAAACTAAACAAGCTCTACCATCAGTTACATAAAAGTAGAAGTCCTTAAACCCCTTTGTATTTATTCTATTGGCAGAGGAGCTACTTTATCCAGTTGCCAAATATCACGATTATACTCTTCCATGGTTCGGTCAGTAGAAAATTTACTACTGCATAGCGTATTTGCTATACTCATGGTCGTCCAACGCTTTTGATCCTTATAAGCGATGGATACTTCTTGCTGAGCATCGATATAAGAACGTAGATCAGCCAGAGTCATCCATATATCATCAGGGCTTTTTAGTGATTGAATAATAGGATCAAACAACTGTGATTCACACTGGTTAAAGTAACCCGATTCAAGCATATTGATAATATTATAAATATCTTTATCGGCATTAATAATATTCTGAGGCTGATAATAATGACGCTGTGTTTCAATCTCTTCAGCGGTTAAACCGAAAAGAAAGAAATTATCATCGCCCACCTCTTCTCTTATTTCGATATTGGCACCATCAAGAGTACCAATAGTCAGTGCACCATTCATCATAAACTTCATATTACCAGTTCCTGATGCTTCCTTACCCGCTGTTGATATTTGTTCAGACAGATCGGTACCGGGACAAATGATTTCCATTGCAGAGACATTGTAGTTTGGGAAAAATGCTAATTTTAACAGGCCATCAGCCTGTGGATCATTATTAATAATGTCGGCAATATTATTCGTTAATTTAATAATCAACTTAGCCATGGCATAGCCAGGAGCGGCCTTGCCGCCAATTAATACGCAGCGGCTGGTCCAATCTTCGGTATCACCTGCTTTAATACGATTGTATAGATGAATGACATGCAATAGATTCAGTAACTGGCGTTTGTATTCGTGAATTCGTTTTACCTGTACATCAAATAATGCATTGCTATTGAACTCGACCTGACAATGACTTTTAACCAGTTTAACCAGCTGAACCTTATTTTCTAATTTAATTTTTTGCCATTGTTCACGAAAATCTTTCTTAGTGCTTTTCTTCTGTAACTTTTTTAATTGGGAAAGATCTTTAATCCATTTTTCACCGATGTTATCGCTGATTAATTGACGTAGTTTGGGATTGCATCCCGCCAGCCAGCGTCTGGGGGTAACGCCATTGGTTTTGTTGTTAAATTTTTGAGGCCAAAGTTGATAAAAATTATTAAACAGACCTTTTTCTAATAATTCAGTGTGTAGTGCAGCTACACCATTAACTGAAAAACTACCGACAATAGCCAGATAGGCCATGCGTACATGAGCTGCATCACTTTCCTCACTTTCCTCAATAATAGACATGTGTCGTATGCGCTGTGTATCACCAGGCCATTTCATTGCCACTTCTTTTAAAAAGCGAGAATTAATTTCATAAATGATTTCTAATAGCCGGGGTAATAAATATTTAAACAAGCGTACTGACCATTTTTCCAGGGCTTCAGGCAGCAAGGTATGATTAGTATAAGCCATTGTCTTAGTGGTAATGGCCCAGGCCTCATCCCAGGAATGGTTGTATTCATCAATGAGCAGGCGCATAAATTCAGCAATGGATATAGTCGGGTGGGTATCATTAAGCTGAAAACAATTTTTTTCAGCAAAATTACTAAAGTCATTATGATTTTTAAGCCATTCGCGAAAGACATCCTGCAAACTGGCAGAAGCAAGAAAATATTGTTGGCGCAAACGCAGCTCTTTACCATTTTCGCTGGCATCATTGGGATAAAGTACCATGGTAATGTGTTCTGCTGAATTTTTTTCTTCAACTGCTTCTGTATAACTGCCGGAATTGAATTCATCCAGGTCAAATTCATCTGTAGCAGCAGCTTTCCACAGGCGAAGAGTATTTACCGTACCATTTTTAAAACCCGGAATAGGAATATCATAAGGGATAGCCAGGACATCTCGGGTGCCATCCCAATAGACGTTGAGATTACCTTTTTTGTTAGTATGATATTCTGTATGGCCACAAAATTTAATACGCTGGGTGTATTCAGGACGTTCTAATTCCCATGGATTGCCATTTAAAAGCCAGTGATCGGTATCCTCAACCTGGTGGCCACTTTCAATACGTTGCTTAAACATTCCATATTCATAACGTAGTCCATAGCCTTTAACCGGTAACTGAAGGGTTGCACAGCTATCCAGAAAACACGCAGCAAGACGTCCTAAGCCACCATTACCTAAGCCTGCATCCTGTTCTGTATCAGCAATTTCTTCGAGGTCCAGACCGAGTTGATAAAAAGACTGTTGTACGGCATCTTGTAAATCCAGATTCAGCATGCAATTGCTTAATGCTCTGCCCATTAAAAATTCTAAAGAAAGGTAATAGGTGCGTTTACAATCACTTTCTTCATAAGCATAACGAGTACTTTTCCAACGTTCCATTAAACGATCACGCAAGGTTGAACTTAATGCTTTATAAGGGTAATAAGTGGCTTTGCAGTCTTTGCTACGTCCAAGGGTATGGTTGTAATAATATCTGAAACAGTTTGTTAATGAGGTAACATCCATTCCTAATGGCGGAACAGTTGTCATTTCATCAACGGGTTTACTTTTTACCATAAGTCTTAAATTACTAAAATTTTTCTGCATAAGGAATATAACCTGGATTGAATGAGCTATGGGTTAATTAAATGTTAAATATCACTGATGTCGTGAATTATTATAATTGTGTTTAATGATATTGATATAAATGAATGTTAAGAGCATAGACCTGATTGAATATTACTCAGACGTGAAATATGATAGCGGGCACAATATTGGTTTATCAATTAGTTATCCAGCTTCTTTAAAAGTCCATGCTGTACGGCCATGACAGCTGCCTCGACCCGTGAATGGATATTAAGTTTCCGGAGTATGGCTTTAACGTGCAGTTTAACCGTACCATCGGATATATCCAGATTGCGTGCAATGACTTTATTGCTTTGACCTTCTGCTAATAGAAAAAGTATTTCAGTTTCTCGTGGCGTCAGCCCCGAAAAAGGGCTGGGTTCCGGAGGGGGAGGGACGTGCCCCTGAACCACTTTGGCTAATATGGGAGTGAGATCAGGAGCAACAACGGTCTTACCATCATGAATATCCTGTAAGGCGGTCACTAGTTCATCGGGTTGCATTCCCTTTAGTAAGAAGCCCTGTGCACCACATTGTAAGGCTTCAATCAAATCTCTTTCATCGTCAACAGTGGTAAGAATGGCAATGGGCATTTTTTCACCCTGCTCACGCAGATTTTTTAATACTTCGATACCATCCATATCCGGCATGCGCATATCAAGTAATACCACATCGGGTTTTTTTTCACTGACAATTTTTAAACCTTCCTGGCCACTGCCGGCACTGGCAACCACCTCGATACCCATTCTTTCCAGTAAGCCCTGCAATCCAGCGCGAAAAAGAGTGTGATCATCAATTAATAAAACTCTCATAAAATTAGTCTTTATTGTCAGTTTAAGATTTTAATCAGCCATTAAACCATAGGTGAAATGCTGATTATCAGTATAAATAGTAAATTATTTTGCATCACTATTTACATTTATCAACCCGGGGAAAAATTTGACGGATTTCTCAATGACCGTCTGGGAAGGAAATGTTAACAGAATTTGTGTGCCCTCACCAGCTTCTGTTTCGATTGATATTTCCCCTCCGATACGTCGTGCTCGCTCTTCCATAACACTAATACCAATATGTTCACCTAAACTGTTTGTTAGGTTGGGATTATTCATGCCGACGCCATCATCTTCAATCAAAATTTCACAGAGATTACTTAAGTTAGTGGTTGATGCATTTTCGTCGGGCTTAGGACTTCGAGCCAAGATACGTACTGTACGGGCACCACTATGTTTTCTGACATTGGCCAGAGACTCCTGCACGATCCGTACGATCTGGAACTCCTGTTCAGACTTTAAATCAATAGACCATTCATTCTGAAAGAAAATAGGAATTTTGCAATTGGACTGAAAGTTATGGATTAGCTGTTCCAGAGATGGTATTAAGCCGCGTTTATTCATGGGGGCTCTAAAATGAGTAATCAGACCTCTAACCTCACGATATGCCTCATCAATGCTTTCATGCAGGCGAGTTACCTCATCACGGTTAACTGGAATATTTTCCAGGATATTTTCTTCCATGACCGAAACCTGAAAGCGTAAACTGGCCAGCGTTTGTGCTAATGAATCATGCAGTTCATGGGCCAGTAAGGTACGCTCTTTCATAATGGAGTGTTGGCGGGAATCTTTATCCAGGCTGGCTTTTTCAATTGCCATGCCGAGGTGTTTACCAATGCTGGTTAATAATTCAGAAAGATCTTCACTCATATAAGCATTAGGCTTATCGATGAACAGATTATAAATGCCCAGGTGGACGCCCTGATGTTCTAAAGGCACAGCAATGATTTCTGCATCATTACCGGCAAAGAGTTCTGTGCCGGATAATTTACTGCAGTTTTTGATAGATATTCCACATTCGACTGAGCCTTGAGTAAGCGATGTACCACATAAGCAGCGATGAATGGGTACCAGGTGCTCTTCATGGACAAAATCTTCATTGAGTCCCATAGAAGCAACCATTTCGAGTTGATCATCTTCAGTGCGCAGACGGACAGTGCCTGCTTTGGCTTGGGTCAGGCTAATGAGCATTTGTAAAAAACGGGATAAGAGATCATCCAGATCTTCACAACGATTCATTGATGTGGCAACTTCATAAAGTATATTGAGGGAATGATTTTTTTCTTCAACTTTATGGGTCTGTTTATCAACCTCATGTTGAAATTCAGCTGACAGACTTTGTAATTTATCACTTAATGAATTGATATCAACGGCCAGTTTGGCAAATTCACCCTTTTTAGGCATGGGCAAGCGAGCACTATAATCCTTTTTTTTCATTTGTAGTGCCCAGTTGCGCAGATGAATAAAAGGTGTGACCAGGTCATGACGGATTAGAAACGAAATGCGTAAAATCAGGAATAAACCAAAAAATAAGAAGATAAAATTTAGCCAGAGCAGCAGGGTGTTGTTGCTGATTATATTATTGATGGCCAATAGATTGAGCAATGAGATAACAATCAGGATACTGCCAAGAGTGATCAGGGGCAGAAATAAACGGCTATACTTTAATCGTATGGGTTCACGACTTAAATCTTTAGACCTATTAGACTGCTTTTTTATTTGTTCAAGAGACATAATGTATTTTAAGTCAGTGTATGAAAAAATTTATCGGACGCCACCGCTTGCTGGCTAAGTATCAATAGCGATGGCACCAATTTTATTTTATAGCTTATTCTGTTGGCGGCTTATAATTAGGATCATTTGGATTTTTGAAAATATACTGATTATCTTCACCCTCGATTTCAACATAATCGATTTCCATGCCGTTAACAACGTCAAGCAAATCATTGTGGACAATAATCTGTACCCCGCGTACCTCATACAGAGTATCATTATCGTTTTTTTGATCAAAACCCATTAAGTATTGAAAACCCTTGCTATTGGTATGTTGGGTAACTGCAATTCTTAACGGTTCTGCCTCGCTGCCACTGCTTTTTATCTGGGCTGTTATTTGCCTGGCAGCATCTTCTGTCAGTTTTATCATGTTTAATCTCTCTTACTTGCTATGGTTATAATTTGTTCTTGCTTAAATAAGTATTTTTGTCTTTAACTTGTTGAATAAAATCGACAAAGCGTTTTGCCCAATGATTTTGGCTGGTGTCCTGCAAATGGGCATAGCAGGCCAAAAGATTGTTATATATTATGCCATCGTGTTGGCCATCAATACCACTGCCTCGATGAATTTTATAAGCAAAGTTTAATGGCTGGTGAATGTTTACCAGGTGTGAATAATGAAATTCGTGGGCAGAAAAGATTTCTGTATGTGCTGTGTCGCCAACAGGGCTGTTGAGTCCTGTTGCTATGTTTGCTGAATCGGTAGGCCAGGGCATTTGCTCAGTCTCACTATAACGGATGAGACCTCGCCCCTGAGGGGTTTCTTCCATTTTAGCATCTGCGGGAATGATACCTACCATTTCCGTCTGGCCATCTTTGCTGATGAGCTTGCGACAGAGATACATGAGCCCGCCACATTCAGCATAGGTGGGTAAGCCCTGGTCAATTGCCAGATATACTGATTGGCGAAAGGTGCTATTGCTACTGAGCTGTTTACAATGTTCTTCCGGGAAACCGCCACCAATAAACAGACCATCAATAGCTTCGGGGAGTTGCTGATCGACTAGTGAGTTGACGGCAATTAATTCAGCACCTGCAGCTTTTAGTGCCTCTAAATCACCGGGATAATAAAAGCCAAATGCATTATCATTTATATAGGCTAAGCGAACTTTATTTTTTATGATGGATTTTTTGGGAAGGATAGTAAAATGGGTCGTTATATAATTATTTTGTGCTTGCCGGCTGATGGTGATTATTTTGTCTAAATCAACCTGCGACGAAATACTATTGCCAATAGCCTGTATCTTTTTTATTGCCTGACCATCTTCATTACTGGGCATAAGCCCAAGGTGACGTTCAACAATTTCCAGCTGTTTGTCTTTATGGACGGCTCCGAGTACGCAGACGTCAGTATAGTGCTCGATGACTGCTCGTAATTTGCTTTCATGACGAGAGCCGCCTAACTGGTTTAAAATAACTCCAGCAATATTAATGCCGGGATCAAATGATTGGTATCCCAGGATTAGTGGTGCAATACCACGGGTCATGCCCCGTGTGTCGAGTACCAGTATGACCGGAGCATCGACTAGTTTAGAAATGGCGGCATTACTATTACTTCCGTCAAGGTCCAGGCCATCATAGAGCCCCTTATTGCCTTCAATCAGGCTAATATCACTGGTAGCAAACTTGTCTGCGAGCAATTGTAAAATATCGTTACGGGTCATGGTATTGAAGTCCAGACTATAACAGGGTTTACCTGCGGCAGTGCCATGCCAGAGTGGATCAATATAATCAGGCCCTTTTTTAAAAGGCTGAACGTTTAAGCCTTTATTTTTTAATGCCGCTAACAAACCAATGGTAATCGTTGTTTTACCGGATGATTTATGGGCGGCTGAAATAAATAAGGGGTTTGTTGAAGTTGACATGTGTAAAAGATAAGGTCAAATGGATATTTTTCAAGTTAAGGAAATTGTGATTCTGGGACGCATTAATGTTTTGAGGATGAAAATCGTATCAGGATATTATCTACAGACAAAAAAAGGTCACCTGAGTGACCTTTTTTTGTCTGTATCTGTAGAAGTAGACTGTCTGAATTAACGTTTCCAGGCAGAATTTTTTTCTTCATGAGCCATATCTAAAACCTGAATCGCTTTGTCCATAAAATCAGCTTTATAAGTCTCTAATTCGTGACCCGGGCCAGGATTAAAATAATCATCAGGATGCATACCATGTTCATTTTCGAATTTAATAAATTTGGTTTGCATATCAATTAATTCTTTGATTAGTTCTGCTTTAGTACTCATTTTATTTATATCTCCGATAAATCGACTCAGGTCAGTTATAAACTCATAATTTGGACATAATATATCTGAGAAAATGCTTATATACTATATCTACAAAGGGTAGTGTAAATGTTAAATTAGTTAGGCTAGTAAATGCTCACCCATAAATAGGATTTTTATTTTTAAACCCGCCACCCTCAGCCTGGTACTTCCAGGAGGGAGAGGGCGTAAACGGATAAAAATTGCTGGGTTTTTAATAACCGCCTTTACGCTTACTTTCAGGCAAACCTGAAATACGGCCACCTTGTTTGCTGGGATCTTGAGGAAACAGATTATAAAGATCTTTTGAGCCGATTTTTTCACCCCAGGTAGAGCTCATTTCTTTGATCAAGGCTCGAGTATTAGGATTTTTTCCACCATTATTAATAAACTGATCGCGTAAAAATTTAATCAGATCCCAATGCTTATCCGTTAACTCAATTCCATCCTCTGCAGCCATTTGGGTTGCCAGAGCTTCACTCCAGTCTGTAATATCGACCAGGTAACCATTCGCGGTTGTTTCTATTTCTGCACCTTCAAAAGTAATCGCCATTGAATCTACTCCGTAAAAATTTATTATTTAGATATACATTACCAGAATATATTTGAAAGACCGATAATATATCAGTTTAAAATAAAATACACCCCCAAAAGGGGATAGAATTTGCTTAACGAGTGATTAAAACAACAGGATTACTCTGTTGCATTAACAGCAGCTATACCTTTTTGAGGAATAAAAATACCCAAACCATAGTGATAATAATCGCCAATGCCCTGTTCCTGTAATTTGATAGACTCTTCAGGAGAGATATCAGCAACCATTAAACTGCGGGTTTTTATCAGACCCGCAGGCATATCTAATCGATGTGCTTTTCCGCACAACATCTTTCTGACTTGTATGCCAAGGTGGTTAATTTGCTGTTGAGCTTGTTGTAAAAAGGCTTGCTCATCATCCTCTGTATCGGGAATATACACATGACGGGCAACCAGTGTAGTGATGGTGCTGAGCAGAAAAGTTTCTGCACTACCAAAGGTTAATTGATTGCCAGCAATAGAAATCGTTTTGCCACTAATTTCCCGCACCTCAGCACACCTATTATGGGGAATACGAATTTTGAGGCGTGTACGCCGGGATAACTGAATTACTTCATCAGAATCAGAGCAAAGCCAGCCATTACCGGATTGAGGAATGTATATATGGTGTACAGCAGCTTGAGGCTCATCTCTGAACCAGGGTAATAAATCGCAGATGGCATTCGTTAAGGCTTGAGCATGATCAAGCCTGATCTGTTTACAGGAAACTTTAAAGGATAAATCAACCACATTTTTTGGTACCTGAAACTGCTCAGGGTTCTTATCGTCGCTCCAAAACATTATACATACTCTTGTTTTAAATTGTTATTTGCTTGGACTGGTAAATTTAGCTTCCAAATCAGTTTCCCATTCATCGGGTGTATCGGGAAAGGGTGGTTTAATATCAATATCAAAAAACATTTCACCTTCAATTGCTTTGTTTTGGATCAATTGTACCAGTCCGGAATATGACTCCAACTGATGATTTTGGATTAATACTTCACTCAAAATTAACATTAGGCTATAAACTCGAATTATAAATAATAAGAAAAAGATAAGGTTGAGAATCGATAAATTCAAGTAGTGAAAGGCAAACGCTTACAAAAATAAGCTCATAATTAGGAATGAATTGATATTCATCAGTAAATAAAAAAAAACTATAGGATATAATCTTTATGCAAAAAAAGAAGTTCTCTTAATATAAGTCAATACAAAAAATATTAAATATAATAGCCATACAATATCTAAGTTTATTTCACCTGACAGATAAGTGCTTGATAACAAACTTTATTTATAAGTGATTTACAAGCATGAGGAATAACTATATCCATAAGGGGATATCAGCATGAAGAGTATGCCTCCCAAAGGAAGGGTTTAATAGTTTATTATTAAGTCCTAAAATTCACACCATTGTTTTTTGTGTGCCTTGAGATAAATGGTTTTTTGTGTGCCTTGAGATAAATGAATTATTCGTGTATCTTTGCAAGGCTTTAAAAGATTATTGTTTTAAGTGAAAAACTGAAGATTGCAGCTGTTAAAGTATATTCTGGCTTTAACTTCAGCGAAGTAAATGACTTAAAACAGAATATGTAGAAATGACTAAACAATCTATTTTGTTAGTAGCACCAAAATTACCTATAGGGAGAAAACTGTGCCTAAAGTAACGATCTATGATACTCCGATGCTAGATGAGCTGGAAAATGGCGAATGGCCGAGCTTTATCTCATCATTCAAGCGTTTAAGAGATGACCACCCTGATGAGCGTATCAATTCAATGGTTGGCGGACTATTAGGCCAGCTGGAACATTCCTATGAAAC
>Ga0256844_10001051_pt1 | contig 10478 bp, 13 predicted proteins | sample MusselsmetaG_FD_189100 | JGI IMG/M metagenome (GOLD analysis project Ga0256844, IMG submission 189100) | Mussel associated microbial communities from hydrothermal vent at the East Pacific Rise, Pacific Ocean - Mussels | ecosystem: Host-associated > Mollusca > Shell > Unclassified ... | reverse complement strand
TCCTCTCATCCGCACCACTCTTTTAGATACAAAAAACCCCATTTAAACATTTAAAACTTAATTATCACATCAATTAGCAACAAACTTAGCTATTTTATAAAGCCTTTTAGCCTATTTTTGCTAAAATTCTGAAATTATTTTGGAAAAAAGGATTGTAATGAATATTACAGCAACAAAAACTGATGCAGCAAATGTATCGGTAGTCGCAACTATTGATGCAGCAGATATTGAAAAGAACTTAACTAAAGCAGCAAAACAAATTGCTAAAACTGCTTCTGTAGATGGTTTTAGAAAAGGTAAAGTACCTGTAGCTAAAATTAGACAGATGTACAAAGAGCAACTTCAACAAGATGCTGAGAACCAAGCTATTCAAGATATTTTAGATCAAGCAAAAAAAGATCTTAATCTTAATGATGCAGATATTATCTCAGAACCAACATTTAAAAAATATGACAAAGTTGAAGACAAAATTGAAACTGAATTACTTATTTCACTTAGACCAACTATTGAAGCAGAAGGTTATAATAAACTAGCTCCAAAATATGATGAACCAACAGTTGAAGATTCAGAAGTTGAAGAGAGAGTAAAAACACTTCTTGAAAACAATGCTCCATTTACAGCACTTAAAAGAAAAAGAGCTTTAAAAGAGGGTGACCAAGCAAACTTTGACTTTGTTGGTAAAATTGACGGTGTAGAGTTTGACGGTGGAAAAGCTGAAGCTTTTGAACTTGTAATTGGCTCAGGTCAATTCATTCCAGGATTTGAAGACCAAATGGTTAAGATGAAAATAGAAGAGACAAAAGATGTAACTGTAACTTTCCCTGAAGATTACCAATCTGCTGACCTTGCTGGAAAAGAGGCTGTATTTACAGTAACTCTAAATGACATTAAAGAGAAAAAAGAGGCTGAACTTGACGAAGAGATGGTTAAAAAGCTTATTCCAAATGATGAAAATGCAACAGCTGAAACAGTAAAAGAGAAAATTTCTGAGCAGATTAAGTCTGAAAAAGTTTCTAAACTTTACAACGATACACTGAAACCAGAACTTATTGAAGCACTTGTAGCAAAATATGATTTCGCACTTCCTCAAAACATTGTTGACCAAGAGATTGATGCTCAAATCAACAACAAAGCAAAAGATATGAGTGAAGATGAATTAGCTGAATATAAAAATAATGAAGATAAACTTAATGAACTTAGAGAGAGCGTAAGAGAGATGGCAACCAACTCTGTTAAAGCTACTTTCCTAGTTGATTACCTTGCAAGAAAAGAAGGTGTTGAGGTAAACGATCAAGAGGTATCTCAAACTATCTATTACGAAGCAATGATGTCGGGTCAGGATCCACAACAAGTTATTTCATATTATCAAGAAAACAACCTTCTTCCTGCTGTTAAAATGGGAATGATTGAAGACAAACTCTTTTCAAAAATCATTGGTATTGATCAATAGTTTTTTATAAGTTATAAAAAGTAACCCTACTCCTATTTGTAGGGTTGCTTTAACAAACAACAAACTCCAATTTCTTACACCACTTATACTTTTCTAAGTAAAAAAAGTGTATTCTCCTAACAATTAAATTTTATACTAAAAGGTACGATTAATGAGTTATATTCCTTACGTTGTAGAGCAAACAGGTCGTGGTGAAAGATCTTACGACATCTACTCAAGACTATTAAAAGACAGAATCATCATGCTAAGTGGAGAGGTTAACGACCAAGTTGCATCAACTGTTGTTGCACAACTTCTTTTCCTTGAAGCACAAGACCCAGACAAAGACATCTACTTTTACATTAACTCTCCAGGTGGTGTTATAACCTCTGGTCTTTCAATGTTTGACACAATGAACTACATTAAACCTGACATCGTTACCATCTGTATTGGTCAAGCAGCATCAATGGGTGCATTCTTGCTTTCATCTGGTGCTAAAGGTAAACGATATGCCCTTCCAAATGCAAGAATTATGATTCACCAACCATCAGGTGGTGCACAGGGTCAGTCAACAGACATTCAGATTCAAGCACAAGAGATTCAACGTCTAAAAGACATACTTAACGAGATTATGGCTGAAAACTGTGGTAAAAAAGCTAAGCAACTCGAAAAAGACACAGAGAGAGATAACTTCATGTCTTCAAAAGAAGCGATGGAATACGGACTTATTGACCAAATCTTAACGAAGAGCTTCAACTAAGGCTATTGATGGTTCATGATATAGTTATCTATCCTGATAGACGTTTAAAAGAAATATCGTTAGAAGTAACAGAGTTCAATAATGAGTTACATACACTCCTATCTGATATGTATGAGACAATGCTCAGTAAAAAGGGTGTTGGGCTTGCTGCTATTCAAATTGGTATTGCTAAACGTGTACTCATTATTAATCTTCCAGAAGATGATTCAGATGATGCACTTATAAAAAAAGAAGATACGCTAGAGATTATCAACCCTATTTTTAAAGAAAAAAATGGAGTGTGTAAAAACCAAGAAGGATGCCTTAGTGTTCCTGGTTTCTACGAAGATATTGAACGTGCAGAACATATTGTCATGGAGTACCAAGACCGTTTTGGAGAGAAAAAAATTATTGACAACAAAGATTTTCTAGCCATAGCTCTCCAACATGAGATGGATCACCTTGATGGTAAAGTATTTATTGAAAAACTCTCTATTTTGAAACGAAAAAAGTTTGAAAAAGAGTGGAAGAAGAAATACAAATAATAATGCTTAAGAGAGGCTTTTAAAATGCTTCTCTTGCACTAACATCAAACATGCTCACCAGCCCTAAGCCCACAAATCCAAGCAAAATACAAATTAAAGCCCCCTCTGTCACCATCAACATCTAAAACTTCACCCGTAACATACAGTGCTTTCTGTTTTTTTGACTCCATTGTTAAAGCATTGACCTCTCGTGTATCAACACCACCTGTTGCAACTTCTGCCCCTTTGTAGCCTTTACTTCCATTTACCTCAAAAGAGAACTTCTTAATAGCATCTACAATTTTTTCTAATGTTTCAAGGTTTAAAAAAAGTGAACCAACTATCTCATCTTCTAGTTTTAAAGGCTCTAGAATGGGTCTTATAAGCTTTTTATTAATGAAGCCTTGCATCCATACCTCTAAGGGCTTTCTACTCTTTTTAATCAGACTTTTCTTCATGAGTGATAAAAGTTGCTCTCTACTCATTTTTGGCATCAAATCAATCTCTAATGTTAGAGATTTTTTTCTTGATAACTCCTGCATAACAAATCGACTAATATCTAAAATTGCTAAACCTGAAATACCATAATTTGTAAAGAGTACATCCCCTTGTTTAACAATGAGCTTATCAGCAGTAGAAAGCGTTACTCTACTCTCCACTTTTACACCTGACATAGCTTTTAAAGATTGTTCTTTTAGGGGAGAGGTTAACTGAACTAAAGTAGGAAAACCTTTTACTAGCTTGTGTCCAAAACTACTTGCAAAAGTTAGACCATCACTAACCCCACCAAGCTGTGGTGCAGAGCAGTGTCCTGTAGCAAGTACCAAGCTTTTTGCATGAAGAGTCTGTTCAGACAAAGAGAGTGAGAAATTATTTTTAGTAAAACTTACCTTTTTGACCTCTGCATCGCAAATAATCTTAACACCAAGTTGTTCACATTCACTACGAAGCAACTCAACCACAGAAGAGGCTTGAAGTGACATAGGAAAAACTTTTCCCTCTTTTGCCTCAATTAACTCCAACCCAATGGATTTAAAAAACTGTTTTACACTTTGGTAGCTATAGGAGGAGAGAACATCAACAACAAATTTAGAATTTTGTGAATAAAAACGCTCTTGTGTAGGGTGTTGGTTAGCAATGTTACATTTTCCATTGCCTGTAGCAAGTAGCTTTTTCCCTACTTTATTATTTTTCTCTATAATAAGAACTTTTTTACCTCTTCTAGCAGCAACAATGGCTGTAACCAGCCCACTTGCTCCTGCACCTACAACTACAACATCAATCATTATTTAATTTTTTTTTCAAGTTCCTCTATTTTTTTCAACATTTCAGTCACGCGTATGTCTTCTTTTCCATGTGTTTTTTCTTTAATCTCTAATGCTTTTTTCAAATACTCCACAGAAGCACTATAGTTCTTATCTTTTTCATAAATTTCTGCAATATCTTCATATTCTGCTAAAACATCGTCATGATAAGCACCTAAACCAACTTTATCAATTTCTAGTGCCTTAAAATAGTAAATTAATGCACTCTTATTTTCACCTAAGGCATCATATGAAGATGCAACGTTGTAGTAGGTTGTAGAGCGTTCAGTATTATTAGATTCAAGAGTTACTTCATCAATTTTCATTGCTTTTTCATAATATTCTAAAGCTTTTTTATAGTTTCTTAACTCATCATAGTCCAGACCAATATTATTATAATCTAAAGAGATTTCAACACTCTCCTCTTTGTAATACTTAAAATCTTCTTTCAACTGCAAAAGGTCATACTTCAGTGCCTTTTCATACTCCCCTTCAGCAAAATATTTTTGAGAAAGTTCATAATTACTTTGATCAGGTTCACCTTTTAGAAATTTCTGTACGCTCTCTTGAACTTTTTCAGCATTATCAAAACATGCTGTCATAAAAAAGGTTGAGCTCAGTAGCAATATCATTATTATTTTATTTTTCATAAGTTATTTCCTAAATTAAAATTATATTACTTATTTTATCATAAATAAACTCTCTTTTAGGAGGAAAACTAAAACATTCAGTCTCTAACTATAATAATGCAAAAGTAAGATTTAGCTATAATGCCAAAAAAATTACAGGAGTCTTTTATGTGTGTTGAGAAACTACAAAAAATCATTTTAGCATCAACCTTGGGAATTGTTCTTATGTTGGCTGCCATGGGGTCAATAAAACTTGCTTTTCTTCTACAAGTAATGATTATGGGTATACTAATGATGAGTGGATTAACAGGTTTTTGTTACATTACAAAAATTCTTAATTCTGCATTTCCTCTCTGTAATGACAACAATAAGGATACAAAATAATGGAAAAAGTTTCATACAAAGATGCTGGAGTAGACATTGATGCAGGAAATGATTTTGTGGAGGCGATTAAAGCCGATGTAAAATCAACCTTTGACAAAAATGTTATTGGAGGCATTGGCTCTTTTGCAGGTGCTTATGCGTTACCTACTGGCTACAAAGAGCCTGTTATTCTCTCAGCAACTGATGGTGTAGGAACAAAACTTAAACTGGCAATTGACAGTAACAAATTTGACACTGTTGGAATTGACCTCGTTGCCATGTGTGTCAATGACCTCATTTGTAACTTTGGAACACCAATGTTTTTCCTTGACTACTACGCAACAGGTCGTCTTGTTCCTCAAAATGCAAAAGATGTAGTTGCTGGAATTGCTGAGGGTTGTAGACGTTCAGAGTGTTCTTTGGTAGGTGGCGAAACAGCTGAGATGCCAGGTATGTACTCAGATGACGACTTCGACTTGGCTGGTTTTGCTGTAGGTATTGCAGAGCGTTCAGAGATGGACACGGTCTCAAACGTAAAAGAGGGACAAGTTATCTTGGCTCTACCAAGTTCAGGTGTTCACTCTAATGGTTATTCACTGGTGAGAAAACTATTTTTCGATAAATTAGGAATGAGTCTAGACTCTGACTTTAACGGTAAACCTCTCATCGATACCCTTTTAGAGCCTACCCGTATCTACGTAAAAGAGTTTAAAGAAAACAGAGACAAGATTATTGCACTTGCACACATTACGGGTGGTGGAATAGTTGAAAACCTTCCACGTGTACTTCCAGATGGTATGAGAGCTCAAATCTCAAAAGATAGCATCAAAGTACTTCCTGTCTTTAAATTTATGTCAGACTATGTAGAAGAAGAAGAGATGTTCAGAACCTTTAACATGGGTGTTGGTATGGTTTTAGTGGTCAATGCAGAAGATGCAAATGCAGTATGTGAAAACACAGATGCGTATGTTATTGGTGCAATGATTAAGGGTGAAAAAGGTGTAGATTTAATCTAAATAGAACCTTGTCACAAGTTATTAAGTTTTTTTGATGATTATCATAAAAATTAACTATTTTTCTGATATAATCGATTTATGAAGAAAGAAAAAAAAGATAAACTAACCCTCCGTCAACTTGAGATTTTTCTAAATGTTGTCAAAGAGGGTCACCTTACCAATGTAGCAAAAAGTATGGGGCTAAGCCAATCGGCTATCTCTATGGCAATCAAAGAGCTAGAAAAAATCTTAGGTAATCCTCTTTTCGACAGAATCAACAAAAAACTAATTCTCAATGAAATGGGTCGTGCCTTCGAACGTGAAGTTGCACCTATTCTTAAAAAAATCAATGACATTGAGTATGAGTTTAAAAATACTGTCAACAAAGGAATGGTACGTGTAGGGGCAAGTACAACGATTGTTGACTACCTTATGCCTCCTATTATCTGTTCCTATATGAATACTTACCCCGATGTAAAAGTTGCCCTAAAAGAGGGAAATACTAAAAACATTGTTAACCTCATAAAAGAGGGAGAACTCGATGTTGGATTCATCGAAGGAGTAGTGAACGATGCAGATATTATTAAAACCATTGTCGGTGTTGACGAGTTGGTAGTAGTTACTACAGATCTCTCACTCTCCAAAGAGTGTTTCATAGACACCATTCAAGATAAAAAATGGGTACTAAGAGAAGAGGGTTCAGGTACACGTGAAGTCTTTCTTGACTACGTTAAAGACAAAGTGGAACATATCAATATCTTTTTAGAATTGGGACACACTGAGTCTATTAAATCTCTACTCATTAACCACCAGTGCTTAACTTGTATCTCAAAAATTGCTGTTAGTAAAGAGATTGAAGAGGAGCGACTTATTCAAGTTCCACTTAAAAACTTTGAGTGTAAACGTAATTTCTACATGATTTATCATAAAGATAAATACAGAAGCGAACTCTTTGACAAATTTGTCACCTTTACACAAAGTATGATGCAACAGATGATACGTGAAAGAAAATAGACTAAAGCTCCATTTTCCTCTTCGCGTCAACATACTCTTCTGGATAATTTAAATTCAAAAACATCTCATCTTCTTCTATTGGCACTTCAATCACATTTAATTGATCAAAAAGAGTTTGCAGCCGATGTCTATTTTGAGACAATGCCTCTTCTGCCTTTTCAAGAAAACTTCGTCGATAGATAGCACAGAGAGGTTCAAGACCCCTGCTTGACTTAGCCACAATAATATCGGCATGAGCAGTTGAAGCTTCATAGAGTTTTTCAATGACTTCTCTCCCCACAAAGGGAGCATCGACCGACAAAACAAACACTTCATCAAGAGTCAAACTTTTAAAAACAGAAACCAAAGCAACCAGAGGAGAGGCATCTTCATATTTATCTACTATGAGCCGAATATCAAAGTCAAACTTGTTGCCCTTTGCTGAAAGATAAACATTCTCAAACATCTCTTCTAGTCGAACACATTGAAACTCAGCTAAAGAGTTAAATTTTCCAAAAGGAAGTAGGGCTTTATCTCTTTGCATTCGAGAACTTTTCCCTCCTGCAATAATAATCGCTGTAGATTCAAATTTCATTACAGGCTAGTCACAACCCATTTAATGACTCTATTTGCTAATTTTGCACCATATTTATAGGCATACTTGTCATTCACCAATACTACAACTACATAGCGTCTTCCTGATGAGCCTTCAACATAACCAGCAATATTTTTTACTTTTTTAATAGTTCCTGTCTTCATCCATGCTCTACCAAAAACAATAGAGTTTGCAAAACGTCGTCTTATGGTTCCATCAATTCCTGCTGTTGCTAATGTATCCATCCATCTCTGTCCATAAGTTCTAGCACCATGGTTAAGAAGATTTGCTAAAGATTTAGCTGTCAACTTAGAAGAACGAGAGAGTCCTGAGCCATTTGCAATAAAAGTACTACCTTTCTCTAAAATATAATGACGATTTAAAATATTTTCAATCGCTTTTCTACTCTTATACGTGGTACTTGGTGGAGTGTAACTCTTCGCCCCCAAGGTTAGCATAAGCTGTCTTGCCATTAAGTTGTCTGACTTTTTAGCAATGGTAGAGATAACTTGCTCTAAAGGCTCTGAGTAGTGAGAGAAAAGATAGTTTGCTTTTCTTGGAACTCTTTTTAATTTCAATCCACCTGTCATATGTACACCAAGACTCTTCAAACGTGCTCTAAATGCATAATAAAAAGCTCTATGAGGCATACTAATAACCTTACAAATAGTTCTTTTTCCACAGCGTTTAGAGAGTTTTCCACTTAAATAAACTGTCGATCTAGACGATACATTGGTCTTAATGCGTACCTTTGGCCAAGATTGCCCTCTTCGACATGAACCGTTTACCATTTTTAGTTTATTGACTACTTTGTAACTCTTGTCTGGTACATCTTTGTGTATGGTTGCTCTTTTTGAGTGAGGAGTAATACAAACGGTACTCTTTCTCTTGTTAAACATAATTGCATCAGGCATTGCATTGTAAGGGCTGTAGATATTATTGTCAAAACCAGAGTTGTTTTTTGAGCTCACTTTAAAAAGTGTACGGTCAATAATAATGTTTCCTTGAATCTTAGAAATTCCTGCTGCTCTTACCTGTGAAGAGATGTCATAAAGATGCTCCGTAGCCAACGTTGGATCACCCGATGCTTTGACATATAAATCCCCTTTTAAAACTCCATTTATGATTCTTCCTGTATAGAAAAATTTAGTCTCCCAACGATAGTCAAACCCTAACTCCAATAGAGCTGAGTAAGTAGTAAGTAGTTTCATAACAGAAGCTGGTGTACGTTTTGTATGGGTACGCCAATCTGCCACAGGGTTCTCTGAATCTACAGCCTGTATGTGTATGCTATAGTTGTTTTTATTCAGAGGAATATCTGAAATCTCTAGTGCCAAACCATCTGGAATACTTGATGCCAACAAAGAAGCAGTTGAAAACAGTACCCCCATTAATATATTTTTTAAATATCTACCCATATCCTATTATCCTATTCTCTTTTTTTGATAATAGTAAAAAAGGGGTTAAACGCCTATAAAAGTAGACTCAATTCTTTAGCAAACCATCCAGTTTTCCATTTTAAACACATCTTCGGTACACGGCATCCCTTTCCATCCTGCTGTTTCAAGATACATCATCTTTCCACCAAAGTAACCAACCACATACATCTCTTTATATATGGGGTACATTCCTCCTGCAAACATTGCAAAAATATCTTCATAGTTACTGGGGTGTTCATAGTGTTCCAAATCAAGAGAGTGTAGAGCAATAAGGGCATAGTGCAACATCTCATTTTTCAACATTGAGTTACTCAACACATAGTAAGAGGGGTACGACACAGCTGGGTCATCGTCTAAAAGTTCAGAGACATAGAGTCGTTCTTTTTTTTTATTGTACATAAAGGTATTATAAAATATTATCTTGAAATTAAGTCGAAATATGTCAAATTGTAATGTTTTTATTTAAAATGAGATAACACGTGAACCCTCTTCAAAGACTTTTGCAAAAATTTCTGTAGAAATCACCATCTTTACCCCATCAATAAAATCATCTTCATCAAGGTTCATCTCGTCTGTATTTGCCGAACACATATGAATGACTGCACCACTTTTAACAGCATCTTGAAGTAAAGCTCTTGCTGTTCTACCTTTGGCAAAATAGACATTTTGTTCACCCTCTTTTAGTGCATATTTAACAGCATTAGCACCAACAACAATGGTCACATCTGCCCCTTGTTTAGCTGCACTCAACGCAATTCCAAATCCCATACCTGCGACTTGAAGGTCTCCATTACTCACAAAAACTACCAACTTTTTTCCAGAGAGTGTTTTTTTCTTTTTTACCTCTTTTGTTACATTGCTATCTACAACTTCATTGGCAACAGAAAAAACCGTTGCAGAGAGTAACATGGTTAATAAAAAAAACTGTTTCAACATTAACTATCTCCTAAATATTTTTTATAATTTATTATAGTATTTTCTTATAGATGTCAGCTTAAGCCTAGTGTGTAAAAATAGCTTTTAGACTATTTTAGTATACTTCATCATAAATCAAAAAAAGTAGAAGTAAAACAATAAATTTATGAAAAAATCTCTAAAACCCATAAAAAAGAAAATTCAAAACAAAGACAATGTCTACCGAACCATTCGTCGTCTATATACACATCTATCAGAACTTTCTAATGAGGAGATTTTAGACTACTATAATGTCAACTCAATCAAAGAGCTTAACAGCCACATAGAGCATATTAAAGAGATACTAAAAAAGAGAATAGAGAACTACAAAGAGGAGATAGAAGAGCTAGATGCCTGTTTCTGTCAGGACTCACGAGGAGATTTTAAGTACCTCTACCCTAACAAAAAAGAGGCTGAAAAACAACTAAACTACAGTTGGCAAACCAAACGGGTAAAACTCTCTCTTTACACCTGTCCTTACCATTGTGGATGGCACTTGAGCAAGGTATCATAG
>Ga0256844_10001050_pt1 | contig 10480 bp, 5 predicted proteins | sample MusselsmetaG_FD_189100 | JGI IMG/M metagenome (GOLD analysis project Ga0256844, IMG submission 189100) | Mussel associated microbial communities from hydrothermal vent at the East Pacific Rise, Pacific Ocean - Mussels | ecosystem: Host-associated > Mollusca > Shell > Unclassified ... | reverse complement strand
CTTGATGGTGTAATTGGCAACACACTCAGATCTGATTTGGGAGATTCTTGGTTCGAATCCTTGTCGGGCAACAGTATAAAGGCGCTATCAAACAATTTGATAGCGCCTTTTTTTATTTCAAGCCAATAAAAATACGTCGCGCTAATCAATATCATATTCCAATTCCATATATTATTTGTATCTTTATCGTCTCAAAATGTTAAAAGACTATTAATTCACAAACATGGAAAATTTATTACCTTTTCTCTTAGGACTTATTTTTTTAGGTGTCAAATATTATAATAAAACTCAAAAAAATAAAAAGGCTGCAGCAGAAGACAAACCTACTGGAAGTGGCTTTATGGAAAACACACAGACTTCGTTGGACGACTTCGTTAATCAATTTATTGGCCAAGAGAAGGATCCCTTCACACCGGTTACTGCAACCCCTTCATATCAAGGAGGTGAGCTCGATGAATGGGGTGAGGAGATAATAACAGATGAAGTTGAGAGTATTGAATATAAAGAAGAGGCTATACGAGCCCCAAAGAAAAATAACCAATTTGAAACGATTCAAAATAAGCCTATGAAAGAAGTTGAAAGCACTGATTTTGACTTAAGAAAAGCCGTAATTAATGATGCTATTTTAAATCCACCTTATTTATAAGTTTTAATTATAGTTTTTTATTTTTTCATGAACTATTTTTTTCTAATTTTACGCGCTTAAACAGTACAGGACATTTATAACATAAAATTATACGTATGATTCGACGATTACTATTAACTTCAGTACTTGCCTTTATTAGCTTTTTTGCTTTTGCGCAAGATGGTGCTCTTAAAGGGCGCGTTACTGATGCCGACACAAAAGAGGGAATTTATACAGCTCAGGTTGTTGTTAAACTTGGTGGCAAATTAATCGGTGGTGCTACAACAGATTTCTCTGGAGATTATACTATCAAGCCAATTCCCGCAGGAAAGTATGATGTTGAAGTTTCATTTATGGGATATGGAACACAACGGATCACAGGAGTGGTTATTACTGCCAACTCAGACCGTTACCTTGACCTTAAATTAACAAACTCAGCAAAAGACATTGAAGGTGTTACCATTAAGGCTTATAAAATACCCTTGATTAATATTGATCAAACAAAACAAGGAGGAACACTTACCAAAGAACAGATTGATAAGATGCCGGGTCGTAATGCAAACGATATGGCAGTTACTGTGGGCGGTGTATTCTCTAATGATAATGGTAAAATGGGTGGTATTCGTGGTGCCCGTGATGGTGGTACTGCTACCTTTATTGATGGTGTTCGTGTAATTGGCTCTGCCAATCTACCAAAGGCAGCTATTGAGCAGGTTACGGTAATCACAGGAGGTACACCAGCCATGTATGGTGACCTTACTGGAGGTATTGTAAATATTACTACACGTGGTCCTTCTCGTTATTTTGGCGCAGGAATTGAAGGCGTTACTTCCGAGCTTTTGGATGGTTACGGATTCAATTTAATTGGCCTAAGTGTTCAAGGACCTCTTTTAAAAGGAAAAGATTCAACAAAATCTACCTCTCTTTTAGGTTTCTTTATCTCTGCTGAGGGGCAAATGGTACGTGATGCAAGTCCTGCTTACGGAGGAACTTATCAAGTAAATGATGCTACACTTAGCGAATTGGAACAAAACCCACTTCGTTCTTCAGGAACTGGAGCAGGAGTTTTCCCAAATGCTGAATTTATTTACGGTAATGACCTTGTAAATAATCACGCTCGTATTAATGCTGCAACTTCTCGTGTAAACGCCTCAGCAAAAATCGACGTTCGTACTTCTGACCTTACCACCTTAACATTTGGTGGTTCTATTAACTATGGAAAGGGAGCTAATTGGTCCATGTTTAACACGCTATACAATGCTAATAATAATGGTATTTATAATAATCTTACATGGCGTGCTTATGGTAAATTCTCACAACGATTTGAGAATAATGAAAAAAGCCTAATTCAACATGTGTTTTATAGCATTCAAGCAGATTATTCTCAATACAAACGTACTTTAGAAAATGATCGTCATGGTGACAATTTGTTTGCCTATGGTTACGTTGGAAAATTTACTACCTACAATCAAAAATCGTATGAATTAGGAAGTGATACCGTTTTAGGATATAATAATGTATGGATTCATAATGGATGGCGAGATACCTTATACGATTTTCAACATTCAGATGTAAACCCCATTTTATCAAATTATACCGATCAGTATTATGGATTGTACGACCCTATCACTGGCGCCTACCGTAATAGTTTAACTGTTCAAAATAATGGTGCTTTACTAAATGGTCAGTTACCAAATTCAGTATATGGCTTATATGCAAATACAGGAACTCCTTATAATACCTATTATAATGAAAATAATACTCGTTTTGGTATCAATGCGAATGGCTCAATGGATATTGGTAAACATGAAATTAGTTTTGGTATTCAATATGAGCAACGTAAAGATGCTGCCTATGGATACAATCCTGCAGGATTATGGTTACTAATGCGAAACTCTGCTAATAGACATATCCTTCAGCTTGACTTTGCTAATCCTCATGCTGTATATGATGCCAATGGTGTATTCCAAGATACGGTATATTACGATCGATTATATGATGGAAACACACAAACTTTTTTTGATAAGAGTTTACGTAAAAAATTAGGTTTAGCCGAGAACAGTACCGATTGGATTGACGTTGACAACTACGATCCCGACATGTACAATATTGAAATGTTTAGTGCCGATGAATTATTAAACAGTGGAAAACCCTATGTTTCTTATTATGGATATGATCCTTATGGAAACAAACAAACATCTAGACCTGCTTTTAATGATTTCTTTACTAAGCAAGATAAAAATGGCAACTATACAAGAACAGTAGGAGCCTATGAGCCAATTTATATGGCAGGATATATTCAAGATCACTTCTCTATTCGTGATTTGATTTTCAATATTGGAGTTCGTGTTGACCGTTTTGACGCAAACCAAAAAGTACTTAAAGATCCTTACCTATTCTCTCAAGCTAAAACGGTAAAAGAGGTAGAAAATCTAGGTAGTGTTCCTTCTAATATGGGTGATGATTATGTAGTTTACGTTAATGACATCCATAACCCAACAGCAATTGTAGGTTATCGCGATGGAAGTAATTGGTATAACGCAGCAGGAACACAAATTACAGATCCTACCACATTAGAAACCGCATCAGGTATTGCCCCTTATTTAGTAGATCCTAACCAAACACATTTACAAGCATCTGCATTTAAGGATTACGATCCTCAAACAACGATATCACCTCGTATCTCATTCTCTTTCCCTATATCAGACCAAGCAAACTTCTTTGCACATTATGATATTTTGACATCACGACCTACTAATGGAAATAGATTAGATATGATTAATTATTACTTTATTAATCAAGTAGGAACTAAAGTAATAAACAATCCAAATCTTAGAGCTGAACGTACAACAGATTACGAATTAGGATTCCAACAGGTACTAACCGAATCATCTTCTATAAAGTTCTCTGCATATTATCGTGAGTTTAGAGATCAAATTCAAGCTTTCCGTTATACTAGTGCATATCCCGTTTCTTATATTTCATATAACAATATTGACTTTGGAACAACAAAAGGTATGACAATTATGTATGATTTACGTAGAACAAATAACCTTTGGATGACCGTTAGTTATACATTACAATTTGCAAGTGCAACAGGTTCAAGCGCTTCTTCAGGAATAAACCTAGTTCGTTCTGGACAACCAAACCTACGTACATTGAATCCAACAAATCAAGACCGTAACCATCAAATTTCTATTGTTTTGGATTATCGTTTTGGAGGACAAAATCGTAAATATAATGGTCCAACATGGTCACGAAAAGAAAAAGGAACTAATAAGGTAAAGGTGATTAGGCTACTTGCTAATACTGGTTTTAATACAACCTTCTCCGGAGGTTCTGGTCTTCCTTACAGTCGTCAGAGTAACGTTACTTCTGCACTTCTTGGTGGTGGTAGTCCTGTTCTTGACGGTTCAATTAATGGATCGAGACTTCCTTGGCAATTCCGTATGGATATGAAAATTGATAAAGATATCTTCATCAAACGAAAAGATGGAGCTAAAAATAAAAACCCTCACTACTTGAATGTTTACGTTCAAATATTGAATGTTCTTAACACGCAAAACGTGATGAATGTATATCGTTATACAGGTAACCCTGATGACGATGGATATTTGACTGCTGCTGAACATCAAGCAGCCATTAACTCATATAATGATACACAATCATTTAGAGATTTATATTCAACAAGTATTAATAACCCATATAACTATAGCTTACCACGAAGAATACGTCTTGGTGTAGTTTTCAGTTTCTAATTTGATATTAAAAGATTCGATTATGAAAAGAATATTATATAGCATATTTACACTTACTTTGATAAACTTCCTCTTCATAGGGCAAGTTTATGCAGACAAAGTACATGGCGAAGGCAGTAGCGCCAAGAAAACAAATACTAATGCAAGAGTTGGTGGTGTAGGTTGTATTCCTGCAAAATCGGCTACCGACCTTAATCTTAACAACGTTAGAGCCCGTATCAATACAGGTGGTGACATGTGGTGGGACTTACAAAGTATTGGTCAATACGAAATACCTAAAGGATCAACCAAAACTTCTATGTTCTCAGCCTCACTTTGGCTAGGAGGACTTGATGTAAACGGTCAGCTAAAAGGTGCTTTCCAAAGATATCGAAATAATGGTAACGATTATTGGCCAGGCCCTCTAACTGATGATGGAAAAGCAGCTATTGATCAGGAGACTTGTTCAAAGTACGACAAGCATTTTGTTGTATATAGAGAAGAAGTAGATGAGTATATTGAAAAATATGGTAAGACTTCTGAATATCCTGAATATACAGTACCTAACTCGATACAAGATTGGCCAGGTAATGGTGATGTTTCCAAACATCAAAACCAATTTTTAGCTCCCTTTGTAGATAAAAATGGCGATGGTGTTTATGATTGGCAGCAAGGAGATTATCCTTACTATGATGTTGAAAACGAACTTTGTAAGCCGAAAAAAGATGCTAATGGCGAATATTTTTATGAGCCTACAGCTGAAGGTAATGGTATTTTAGCCGACCAAGTTCTTAAAGGAGACCAGACATTATGGTGGGTATTTAACGATAATGGTAATTCGCACTCTGAATCTAGAGGTAATGCTATTGGTGTTGAAATTAGAGCTCAAGCTTTTGCTTTTGCAACTAACGACGAAATTAATAATATGACTTTCTATACCTACGAAATTATTAACCGTTCATCATTCCGATTAACGGAAACTTATTTTAGTCAGTGGGTTGATACTGATTTAGGATACGCATATGACGATTATGTTGGTTGTGATGTACAACGTGGATTAGGATATTGTTATAATGGTACTGCAAAAGACGGTTTGGGAAAACCTGACCATTACGGATTGCAGCCTCCTGCTATAGGAGTTGATTTCTTTCAAGGTCCTTATATGGATGCTGATGGAATAGACAATCCTGATACAAATGTATCAGGTGGTATCATGTGTGACGAAAGTATTAATGGAGTAAACTTTGGTGATTCAATCGTGGACAATGAGCGATTTGGTATGCGTAAGTTTGTTTACCATAATAATACAGGAGGTAATGCCGCAATGACAGACCCTGATCTTGCACCAGAATACTACCAATTGCTTACAGGCTATTGGAAAGATGGAGTACGTATGCGTTACGGTGGTAATGCACACCCTTCAGCAGGTGGTAATGGTCCTGAATGTGATTTTATGTTTCCTGACGAAACAGACCCATGTAACTGGGGAACAGGAGGCGTACCTCCATCTCCAAAAAAATGGACAGAGCAAACTGCAGGTAATGCGCCTTTTGATCGTCGTTTTATGCAGTCAGCTGGACCTTTTACATTGGAATCAGGTGCAGTAAACTATATTACTGTTGGTATTCCTTGGGCACGTGCTTCTTCAGGAGGCCCTTTCGCTTCTGTTGAGTTACTTCGTACTGTGGATGATAAAGCACAAGCTTTATTTAATAACTGTTTCAAAGTACTTGATGGACCTGATGCTCCTGAATTAACTATTCAAGAAATTGATCGTGGTTTAATTCTTTATATTAAGAATATTAAAGCTTCGAATAATGCTAAAGAAGATTATAAGGAAGAGGATGTTACTATTTCGGCACTGAAAAAAGGTTACGATCCTTATTATCGTTTTCAAGGATATCAAATCTATCAATTGAAAAATGCCAATGTATCAGTTTCTGAAATTCGTGATCCTGATAAAGCTCGTCTTATTGCACAATGTGATTTTAAAGATAGCGTTGCAAACCTGATCAATTTTGTTTATGATGACAACCTTGCTGCCGTAGTACCAAATCTAATGGTTTCAGGTGAAAATAAAGGAATCCGTCATTCATTCCAAATTTTAGAAGACGAATTTGCTACAGGTGATACGCGATTAATAAACCAAAAAAAGTATTACTTTGTTGCTATTGCATATAGCTTTAATGAATATCTTAAATATTCTCAAGATCCAAATACTATTGGAGGTCTATATGGACAAAAAGCTCCTTATTTAGCTGGTCGTAAGGCTGCAGTTGGACCAATTAAAGTACAAACAGGTATTCCACATATTCTTTCTCCTGAAGCTAATGGAACAATAGCTCATTCAAAATATGGAGATGGTCCAAAAATCACTCGCCTTGATGGTCGAGGTAATGGTGGTAATGCTTTAATACTTACAGCACAAAGTTTCAAGTACATCTTTGAAAACAACCAAATGGAAGACCCTGAATATATAAATGGGGCAGGTCCTATTAATGTAAAAGTTATTGACCCTTTACGTGTTGAAGGTGCTGAATATATTTTACGTTTCGAAACTGCCACCTCTGGGAATCTTAATCAAGCGGGTTGGGTACTTACAAAGAATGGTGATTTATTAGATTCATCAGAAGCAAGTATTGAGTTTGCTAACGAACAATTATTTTTAGATCAAGGAATTAGCATTCAAGTTGGACAAGTACCTGCTTCAGGTGAAGCAGAAGCATTCCAAAATGGAGTAATTAGTGCTACTATAAATTATAAGGACAGTTCATCGGCATGGTTATCAGGTATTCCTGATATTGATGGGGTACGATATCTAAACTGGATTCGTTCAGGAACCTTAGAGGATAAAGCTGATTCGAAAAATAATGATTATGATCCAGCTCCTTCAGGAAAACCAGCTCAATGGTTAGATGGAGAAGAGCATTTTGAAAAATTATTAAGAGGAACTATTGCACCTTATCGTTTAGCATCAAAATATACAGATGGCCCTGCAGGTACAGCTACATTTAGTAGTTATAAATTAAACATTATTGAAAGTGTTGATATTGTATTAACCTCGGACAAGTCAAAATGGACACGTTGTGTTGTTATAGAGACTGGCGATGATCAAACAGCAAACCAAGGTCAAGCAAAGAAATTTGAATTAAGAAAGCATTTTTCAATTGACAAGGATGGTGCATTTGCTACCTCTGCCACAGGATCAAATAATGAGGAAGACGCTAATTATATTTCTGGAGAAGGAATGGGTTGGTTCCCAGGTTATGCTATTAGTCTTGAAAGTGGCGAACGCTTGAATATCATGTACGGAGAATCATCATGGCTAGTTGGAGAAAATGGCGCAGATATGCAATTTAATCCAACATCAAAAATCACAACAGCTCTTGGAGATGTTCTTTTCGGAGGTAAGCACTTCTTCTATATTTTACGTCATTCACCTGAAAACAATGGATGTCCTGCATATGATGGAGGAGAATGGATTTACAACACCTTGAAAGGCAATCCTAATGCTATTAAATTAATGCGTGTTCATCGTGAGATCATGTGGACTTCTATTCCTATGTCTATGCAAGGCGAAGCGTGGTTGAATAATGATGCAATCATTAGTCTTAGAGTAAACTATCCTTATAAAAAAGGTATTTACTCGAAAGGCTCTACTGTTAGTCCAAACAATGGACTTCCAATGTATAAGTTTAATACAGGTGATTTAGCTGTAGAAAAAGGAAATAATGAAACTGCTAAGAATGCTTTAGATATTATTCGCGTAGTACCTAATCCTTATTATGCATTCTCTTCTTATGAGAAGAACCAGTTAGATAATCGAGTGAAAATCACAAACCTTCCTGAGCGCTGTACCGTTAGTATCTATAATACTGCTGGAATATTAGTACGTAAGTTCAAGAAAGATGAAGATGTAACATTCCTTGATTGGGATTTGAAAAACCATGCAAGTATTCCAATTGCAAGTGGTATCTATTATATCCATGTAGATGCTCCTGGAATTGGCGAAAAAGTAATTAAGTGGTTTGGAGTTCTTAGACCAGTCGATTTGAACGCATTCTAAATTTAATAATCAATAAAATCCCGAAGCAACAAGCTTCGGGAACAAGAAATAAATAAAAAGACATATTATAAAAATTATATACATATGAAGCATTTTTATAAACTTCTAATAAGCGCCATAATACTTACATTTGTATTAGCACCAGTTAGTTCATTTGCTGGAAATAAAGACCGAGCAGGTGAAGCTGGAGCTGGACAATTATTAATTAACCCATGGGCCAGAAGTAATGGATTAGGTGGATCTAACTCGTCGATGGTAAGAGGTCTTGAAGCACAATTTCTTAATGTTGCTGGTATTGCACATACGCGCAAAACTGAGATTATATTTTCACACACAACCTATCTTCGAGGTACTGGTACAAGCATCGCCGCTTTTGGTATTTCCCAACGATTAGGCGAAAATGGTGGTGTTGTTGCTCTTTCAGTAGTGTCATTTAGCTATGGAGACATTCCTATTACTACCGTTGAGCAACCTGAAGGAGGTATTGGTACTTTCTCTCCAAAGCAAAGTAATATTAATATTTCATATGCTAAGGCTTTTTCACATAGTATATATACAGGAGTAAATATTAAAATTGTTAGTGAATCTATTTCTAACGTATCTGCTAGTACCGTTGCTATAGACGCAGGAATTCAGTATGTTACAGGTAAAAAAGAGCAGCTAAAATTTGGTGTAGCTCTTAAAAATGTTGGTCCAAACTTACAGTATCAAGGTGATGGTCTATCATTTCGTGGTTTTGTGCCTGGTCAAGCAAATGCAATGACTGTAAACCAACGTTCAGCAGGATTTGAACTTCCTTCACTGATTCGTTTAGGCGTTTCATATGATATGCATATTGCAAAAGATCACATTATCACACCTGCATATACATTTACTTCCAATTCATTTACAAATGACCAGCATGCAGTAGGTATCCGTTATTCTTTTGCAAAATTGCTTATGCTTCGTGCAGCTTTTGTATATGAAGAAGGTATATTTGATGACACGCAACGAATGACTGCAAATACAGGGCTCACAGCTGGTTTATCAATTGACATCCCCTTGAATAAGAAAAAAGGTAGCGGTGTTTCAATTGATTATGCTTTTCAAGCATCAAATCCTTACGGTGGTACACACAGTATCGGCGTACGAATCCATTTATAAGAAAATAAATTGCATTAGATATATTTTATCTACTTTTGCAAAATAATATTGAAGAAGACTCCTAATACGAGTCTTCTTTATTTTAATACTAATACGATACACCGATCAGGTGTTTTTTTATAATAAATAATCATGTCAGATATACAATACTTTTCGGAAGAAGGATTAGAAAAACTACGAGCTGAGCTTGAGGAATTAACAACAGTACAACGACCCGATATTTCTGCAGCAATTGGCGAAGCTATAGATAAAGGTGATTTATCAGAAAATGCCGAATACCATGCTGCAAAAGATGCTCAAGGTTTATTAGAATTAAAAATATCGAAACTGCAAGAGATTGTACGTAACGCACGAGCAATTGATGAAACTAAAATTGACATCTCAAAAGTGCTCTTATTATCAAAAGTTACGATTAAGAATACAGCTAATGGTACTAGTATGCAATATATGATTGTACCTGAAAAAGAAGCAGATATGAAATCCGGTAAAATTTCGGTAAGCTCTCCAATTGCTAAGGGATTACTTGGTAAAAAGGTAGGGGATACAGCTCAAATTAGTGTGCCCGTTGGAAATCTGACCTTTGAAATAGTTGATATAAAAAGATAATTATGAGTAGCTTATTCACTAAAATCGTTGCTGGTGAGATTCCTTCCTATAAAATAGCCGAGGATGACCGCTTTTATGCATTTCTTGATATTAATCCTCTCGCTGTGGGGCACACACTAGTGATTCCAAAAAAAGAGGTGAACTATATACTTGATATGGAAGATGATTTGCATGCTGACTTATGGAATTTTGCTAAAAAAGTAGGCAAAGCTGTAGAGAAAGTGGTTCCATGCAAACGAATTGGAATTACCGTAATTGGGCTTGAAGTACCTCATACACATATCCATATTATTCCAATTAATA
>Ga0256844_10001049_pt1 | contig 10483 bp, 11 predicted proteins | sample MusselsmetaG_FD_189100 | JGI IMG/M metagenome (GOLD analysis project Ga0256844, IMG submission 189100) | Mussel associated microbial communities from hydrothermal vent at the East Pacific Rise, Pacific Ocean - Mussels | ecosystem: Host-associated > Mollusca > Shell > Unclassified ... | reverse complement strand
CCCACTTAAGCGGGCACTCATCTTTTCTACTGTTTTTTTGCTTATCATACTTCTTTACCTTTGGATTATGAAAAGTTTAAGACCTTTGGCTGAGCTCAAGAGCAAAATACAGACATTTTCAAAAGGTAACCTAGACATAGACTGTAAAAGCGATAAACAAGACGAGATAGCTGAAGTAGCCAATGAATTTGACCATGCAGTGACTATGATACGTGAACTTTTACACTCTCGCCAGCTCTTTCTACGTGCCATCATGCATGAACTAAAAACACCCATAGGGAAAGGTAGACTCGTAGCTGAAATGCTCCCAGATGAAAAGAACAAAGCCCGTATGCATAGCATATTTGAACGTCTAAACCTTCTTATTGATGAGTTTGCTAAAATAGAAAAAATTACTTCTAAAAACTTTGACCTTACTATCAAACCATACAAAATGTCTGACCTTGTTGAAGCAAGTATAGATTTACTTATGATAGACAATCCTAAGCGTCTCATAGACATAAAGATAGAAGAAGACTTTACGACAGAGGTGGACTTTGAGCTCTACACACTCACATTAAAAAACTTACTTGATAATGGTATCAAATACAGTACAGATAAACACATCACTGTGCGCATAGCCGATAATAAATTACAAATCATCAACAATGCTGAAGCACTCACAGAACCATTAGAAAACTATTTTAAACCATTCCATACTTCTAAAAAAGGTTTAGGCCTAGGACTGTATATTGTAAAAAGTATTTTGGATATTCATAAGAAAGAGTTACTCTATATGCATGAAGATGGTAAAAACATCTTCACGGTAGTTTAAAAGGATTTATACTTCCTTGATAGTATCAGAAAGCATAAATGAAAGCTCAAGTGCTTGAGAGGCATTGAGTCTTGGGTCACATTGTGTATGGTAACGACTAGCTAGACCTTCATCATCAATAGGTGAAGATGTGCTTCCTGTACACTCTGTCACATCATTTCCTGTCATCTCTAAATGTATACCAGCAGCAACGGTTCCCATCTCTTTATGAATGTTAAAGAACTGCTCTACTTCAGAAAGGATGTTATCAAAGTTTCTTGTTTTATATCCTGTAGAAGATTTTTCTACATTTCCATGCATAGGGTCTATTGTCCACACTACATTTTTACCAGCATCTCTTACTTTTTTAAGTAATGGTGGGAAATACTCTGCAATCTTACTTGCACCCATACGTACTATAAGGTTCAGTCTTCCTTCTTCGTTTTCAGGATTCAGTGCATCTATGAGTTCTATAAGTTCATCTTCACCCATAGTTGGACCTACTTTACACCCTACAGGGTTTTGAATCCCTCTAAAGTATTCTATGTGTGCTTCTGTAAGCTCTCTTGTTCTATCACCTATCCAAAGCATATGTGCAGAACAGTCATACCACTCACCTGTCTCAGTGTCTTGTCTAGTAAGCGCTTCTTCATAGTTAAGTAAAAGTGCTTCATGAGATGTATAAAGTGTTGTTTGGTGAAGCTGAGGCATTATATCAGAGTTAAGTCCACATGCTTCCATAAACTTCATAGAGTGATCTATCTTTGTACTGAGCTCATCATAACGCTTTCCAAGTGGATTATCTTTAATAAACTCTAAGTTCCACTGATGTACTTTTTTCAAATCCGCTAATCCACCGCGTGAAAATGCACGAAGCAAGTTCAATGTAGCTGCTGATTGGTTATAGGCTTTAAGCATATTTTTCGGGTTTGGTATACGCGCAGTTTCATCAAACTCAATACCATTGATAATGTCCCCACGGTAAGAGGGAAGTTTAACACCATCTATCTCTTCAAAGTCAGAAGATCTTGGTTTTGCAAACTGCCCTGCAATACGCCCTACTTTTACCACAGGTTTTCCTGTAGAGTACATAAGTACCATATTCATTTGAAGCATGAGTTTAAAAAGATTTTTTATATTTTTTGCATCAAAGTCTGAAAAACTTTCAGCACAGTCTCCACCTTGAAGTAAAAATGCTTCTCCGCGTCCAGCTTTTGCTAATTTTTCTTTCAGTTTTCTAGCTTCACCAGCAAAAATAAGTGGTGGGTATGAACTTAACTCAGCTTCTATTTTGTGAAGAAGTTCTTGGTCTTCATATGTTGGTTGTTGCTTTATAGGAAAATTTCTCCAGCTACTTGGTGTCCAACTCATAGTCTATCCTTACATAGGGCAATTTTATGCCCAAAAAATTATTGCAATGATTATAGCTTAAAATGTATGAAAAGAGGATGTATAAAAAATATTTTATAAAATATATTATTTTTTGAGGTAAATTTAAGAATAAATATGCCTTTTCACATAGTGAATAAGGTGTGAATAACTCATATTAAAAAATGAAACCCGTGTTTAAGGGCGTGAAACATTTTTAACTATTTTTTCACGACAAAGGTGACAAAATTTGCCCATTGAAAAACCGTTTCTATTTTTGTAAATCCTGCATCTTGACACATCTGTATATTTTCTTTTATAGTAAAAGGGATGAGTACATTCTCTAGTGCCTCTCTCTTCTGCGCTATCTCGTATTCTGAGTAACCTTGCTCTTTTTTGTAGTCATAATAGATGTCTATCATCTGCTTATCTAAAACCTTGTCTTCAAAAACCACTTTCTCAGAAAAGATGAAAATACCCTCATTATTGAGTCCTTCAAAAAGCTTCTTCATCAGCTCCAAACGCTGCATAGGGCGTATAAACTGCAGAGTGTAGTTTGCAACGATGACATCTTCTTCACTGTAGTTATACTCCAACATATCTGCAAGTTCTAACTCGATGTCTGCTCCAAAAGCCTGACATTTTTGTTCTGCTCTGTCTAACATCGCTTGAGAGTTGTCTAGGCCTTTGAGTTTCATAGGTACTTCCATCTTAGCGTGAAGGTCAAGTAAAAACTTTGCCGTAGAAGAACCTAAGTCTAGTACTTTTTTACCCTCTTTTTGTTCAGCCAAAATAAGAGAAATGACTAACTTTCTAACCTCATCATAAAAAGGGACTGAGCGGCTTAACATATCGTCAAATACTGATGCTACTGCTTCGTCGAACTCAAACTTCTTACTTATCTTTTCGGTGAATACTTTATCTTTTGCCATGCTTACCCTTCCCCTATAAAATCTTGCATTATTTTATAATATCTTTCATCTGACGAGATATCAATATGCCCTCTATTTTTAATCACTGCCGTGCTAAGTTGCTCTTTTTTAAATGCTTCTATCAATTTTAGCGTATGCTTTTTAGGTATTACCTTATCATTTTCAGCCATCACTATGAACGTTTTGGCTTTTATTTTTTTTACATTAGCTATAGAGTTATAGTTGTCTTTTAAAAGTAAAGACATTGGGTAGACAGGGTATCTATCTTGTGCTACTGCTTCTATGCTATCATAAGGCGTAATGAGTGCTAGTTTCACCACATCTCTACGCGCAGCTACATAGGTGGCTATGCCAGAACCTAAACTACGCCCTCCTATACTTATACGCTCATGCTTCGGCTTCACCTTGTCATAGAGAGCCAAAGCATCTTTATAGAGTGCCTCTTCGCTTGCTACACCCGTACTACTTCCATAGCCACGATAATCCATCAAATAACACGTAAACTCTGGGAACTGCTGTGCTATATAGTCTGCACTTTGCGCCATAGACTCTGCATTCCCACCGAAATAGAGTATGGCATTTTTATGCCCTGAGTTGAGTACATGTACATAGACAGAGACCTCTGCATCTTTTAACACCAACCCTTCATAGTCTGTCTTCAAGTCAGGTGTAGGAAAATACAACATGTCTTTTTGTTTCACATACAAGATGATGCCTAATGCCACATAACCTACTAGCAACATAATAAGTGCCACTTTTAACATAAAACCTCTTTTGCTTTTTGTATATCTTCTGCTATCTGTCTTTTTAAAGCCTCTAAGCTCTCAAACTTTTGGTTGGCGCGTATAAAGTCTGCAAACACCATCTCTACCTTGCCATGTACTTCACCTATGTCACGTTCTAGTATATGTGTTTCCACTGCAAAAGAGTCATCGGTAGTGACCCTATGTCCTAAAAAGCTCACAGAAGGCATCCATTCACCCTTTACCTTGGTACGCGTAGCATAGACACCCTCTAGTGGGAGTTGATACGCTTTTACATTGAGGTTGAGCGTAGGTACAAGTTCTTTCTTCCCTAACCCTTGTCCAGAGACTACCTCTCCATCTATACTGTAGGTTCTACCTAGTAGCTTGTTTGCCATAGCGATGTTACCCTCACGCAAGTACTCTTTTATGGTACGAGAGTGCACAGAAACACCTTCTATGCTCACCTCTTGGACTACTTCTACTCTACCGCTAAAAAGCTCTTGTAGTGTCTGCGCATTACCCGCTTTGCCTTTACCAAAACCAAAGTCATAGCCCACTACGATGGTTTCTAGTTTGGGGAAGTCTGTTTGTAGTTTCTCTATAAACGCTTCGGGAGTTAAAGCCTTGATGACATCAAAGTGGTAAAAACAGCACACTTTGTCTGTAAAAAAAGAACGTTTATGTCCTGGAGTTAAGTACCCACCATCACGCTCTATGATGACAAGTGCCTCTGCTTTGTCTATGAGTGTTTGATGAGCTATGTGTATGCCATCAAATGAACCAATGGCAATGGACTTAATGTTGTTTGTATATGCCAATTATTTGTCCATCTTTACAAAATGATACAAATACTCTTGGTTACCCTCTTTACCTTGCAGACGTGAAAGTGCTTGGTACTTCTCTTCCCAACCCATTTTTGCTGCTATGGCTTCAAACTCTTCCTTGCGTCTAGCAATGGTGTCTACATCTTGCACCACACCCTTGCTGTCACGCTTCACATCTTTACCCACTTCAAACTGTGGTTTATAAAGTATGATGATGTCTGTACCATCTTGCGATAACCTGTCTATGTCATCTACTATTTTCAAAATAGAAATAAAAGAAACATCACAAGTTACAAGCCCAAACTTCTCTTCACTCTCAAAGTCACGGATATCTGTCTCTTCAAATAAAGAAACTTTATCATTCTCACGCAGAGAGATGTGTAGTTGGTCTTTCCCCACATCGACACAGCTTAATGACGCTACTCCATTTTCAAGTACTATCTGAGCAAACCCACCTGTACTAGAACCTACATCTAAAGCTCTTTTGTCTTTCATGTCTACAGAGTACTCAGCCAAGAAGTCTTCTAGTTTACGTGCTGCACGGCTCACATAAAACTTTGCATCTTTTACTTCTACTACTGTGTTTTCATCTACTTGGGCAGAAGCCTTAGGCTTCTTACCATCCATAGTCACAAGCCCTGCCTTTATAGCATCATTCGCACGATTACGACTCTCGTAATAACCCTCATCTACTAGGTATTTGTCTAGTCTCATTAAAATCCATTCACTAAAAAATCTAAAGCATCTACAATCTCTGTACGATACTCTTCTATATTTGTTACTTTAACACTTAAGACATCTTGCATTACACTTGTCATATCCATCGTATACATCACAACACTCTGACCTTCTATCTGAAATACTGGTGTCAAATGACGTACAGGTTCTACATTTAATGCTAAAGGTACTACTATTCTACTATCTAAGCGACTATGCAAGGCATGTTGTATCTCTAAAAAATAAGGAAATCGTTTTTTTGTCCGTGTACTAAGGTTTCTATAGACATCAAACTGAGCCATTAAAATCTCCTATACTCATCAGAAAACAAACCCTCTTTTTCTATACGCTCATTTACTGCATCAAAAGCTGATTGATTTTCTTCTAACCACTGTTTCTCTTCTCTTTTTCTTACTACCTCAGCCAAATAAGCTTCAAAATTTTTAGAGATATTGATTTTATAACTCTTGGCTTTTTGAAGCAAATCAGAGTTAATAGTCACATTGGTTGCTTTTTTCATAGCTGTTTCATCATAGATAGCTGACATGTGTATCCTTTATGTGGGTATAATATGTGTATTATAGCATATACTTCTAGTTTTACAGCTCATGCAGTGAGACTTGCCTTGTTCCAATTCATCCCACCCTCGGTGGAGCAAGGTAAGAACAAATTACTGTCCGTTTTTAACACAACGTACACAACCGTAATCGCTCTTACTATTGTAGTACCTAGCGCCCATGTCGAAGGCGACTAGCCATGCGTAATTACTATTGGTGGCATCTGTACTAGATGACCAGTAGTTATCAGACGCAATGAACCCTTTTCTTTGATAGCAAGCTTGGTAGTTAAGGTCTTCTCTGTTTTCAATCTGTGCAGATATCAATAAATTTGCCTTATTCCCGCCACAGTCTGTGACAACCTTTATAAGTTCCTGCACACTTGGTAGTCTACCACCACTAGCCCCGCAGATGTTTTTAGCTCGTTGCCAATTAGTATTACAGATACCTTTATGGAGTATACCACCTTCACTTCGGCAGGTACTGTTGCTAGGAGTTATCCATTTGTTTTTGGGCTTACCTGTGGTTGTTGTCTTATTTTGTCTATCACAGATACTGTTTATCTCTATTTTACTAAAACCTTTATCTATGAGTTTTATCAGCTCTTGTTTCGTACAGGTGGCGTAGCTGTAGGTGCTTAGTAAGGCTACTACGATAAGTATTTGTTTTAGTTTCTGCTTCATTATGTTTCCTTCTTTTTTGTTGGAGTTATTGTATCATAGGAGAAACTCCTCTCAACTAAATACCTATAATATTTTAGACTTTATTTGGATAGGTATTGATTGTATCATTAAATTTAAAGTATGAATTCCCACCGAGGACGGATGGGAACTAGCAACAACCAATTGACAATATTTTTATTAAGTGCTAGAATATTACAGATTAAGCAAAAATGGACAATAATGAATATGCTAAAACTCTTTAATTTATTTCTTATGGGGCTATTTATTGTTGGATGTGGAACTACATCTGATAAAGATTTAGATTCACATACTGAGCCTGTGCATAAAAAAGAGGTACAAAAAAGTAATTCTATCACAATAGAAGAATCAAGAATTAACCATTTGAAGATTTCACAACGTTCTAAGTGGAAAAATGAAGACTGGTATAGAGCAAAAGATGGTGATTGGTTTGGTAATTATTTAAATTGGTTTAGACATACAATGCAAATATCTAGTGACAATTCAATCGGAATACTTTTTGGAAATCCACTCTACCCTAGCTTTGTCTTAGAATCATACAAAAAGGCGTTAACTAAAAAAAATAAGATTGAGCGAATTTTACACTTGACTATACTTGCAAATAAAAAATCTATAAATTCTATTTCAATCCAATTTGATAATGGTAAATGGGAATTGTTTAAGACAACAACAAAACATAATATTGAAGTGCACTTTTCAAAAAAGGATACAGATATAATTATTAATAAACTCAAAAATGCAGAAACATTTGCAATAAAAGTTTCCACAAATACTTTATATTTTAATAATAAAAATTTTAAAAAATACTTTAAATAGATTATCTGAAATAATACATGAAATTATACAGTCACACCATCCCCCTCATCTCATCCTCAGTAAGCGTAGCCACACCCAGCCCCTCTGCCTTAGTCAGCTTAGACCCAGCATCTTCTCCATAGATGACATAGTCCGTCTTCTTAGACACCGAACCACTTACCTTAGCCCCAAGTTTCTCTAACATCTCTTTCACCACTCCACGACTCACAGACATAGAGCCTGTAAGTACCACTGTCTTGTCTTTAAAAGGGTTCTCTACAGCTTCGACTTTCTCTTCTACCGTAGGTTCGATAACATCAAACAACTTTAGTACAAAGTCATGGTTCACTCTCATAAACTCTAACAAAGAGTTCGCCATCTCTTCGCCTATACCATCTATGGCTACTACTTGTTCTAGTGTGGCATCTACTATGCCAAGTCCAAACTCTAAAGCCAAAGACTTCCCTGCTACCTCTCCTATGTGTTCTATACCCATGGCAGAGATGAGTCTGTGTAGTAGTACTCCTTTGGTATCGGCTATAGCATCTAGTAGCTTGTTGATACGCTTCTCTTTAAAACCTTCCATGCCTTCTAAGTCTTCATACTTTAGATGATACAGTCCTAAAATATCTGTAATTTTACCCTCTTTAACAAGTATCTCTACTATCTTAGATCCAAGCCCGTCTATGTTCATACACCCTTTTTTAGCAAAGTGTATGATGGAGTTTACCACTCTGTCTGGACAGTCTAAGTTTTGACACTTGATGAGTGTACCTTCATCTAAGACTTCAGAGTGACAAGTAGGACATTCTGTAGGGCGTTCTATAGCTACTTCTGAGCCATCACGTCTATCAGTCAAGACTTTGGTTATCTTAGGTATCACATCGCCAGAGCGTATGAGTATGACGCTGTCACCTATCATCAGCCCTTTACGTTCTATCTCATCAAAGTTATGTAGCGTTGCACGAGCTATGACTGCACCATCTAAGTCTACGGGTTCTACTTCTGCTACGGGAGTGAGCACGCCTGTACGCCCTACTTGTATGGTGATGTCATTGACTTTGGTGACTTTCTCTACTGCTGGAAATTTGTAGGCACACATCCACTTAGGGACTTTGACTGTATAGCCCAAGTCCTCTTGTAGATGTACATCATCAACTTTGAGTACCATACCATCCATCATCATAGGTATCTCATCACGTTTAGAGATGAGAAATTGATAGAACTCTTCTATCTCCTCTATGGTATTACAGTCTTTATAGTAAGGTGGTTTTAGAAAACCTTGCTCATAGACAAAATCCATCTTTTCAGAAAGTCTGCTTTGCATTAAGCTATTTTCCCCAAGTCCCCAAGGGTAAAAAACCAACCTACGCTTCGCGGTTATAGAACTGTCTAACTGTCTAAGGCTTCCTGCTGCTGCATTACGTGGGTTAGCAAAAGGTTGTTCACCCTCATCTAGTCTCTCACGGTTGATGATTTCAAAGTCATCTTTACGTATGACCACTTCACCACGTATCTCTATCTGCCCATCATACTCTATGGTAAGTGGTACAGAGCGAATCGTACGTACATTGTCCGTTACCTCTTCCCCTATGACACCATCTCCACGGGTGATGGCACGCACGAGTTTGCCACCAATGTAGAGCAAGTTCATACTCGCTCCATCAAACTTAGGTTCGCAAAAGTATTCACATTTACCTACGTTTTTCTCTACCCTGTCTAACCACTCTTGTACTTCTTCTGTAGTAAACACATCTTCCATACTCCACATACGTTTGATGTGCTTTGCCTTGCTAAACTCATCACGTACCACACCACCCACACGCTTGGTAGGCGAGTCTTCAAGTACCTCAGCAGGGTTAGCCGTCTCATAGTCTAATACTTCATGGTAAAGCTTGTCATACTCTTCATCTGTGGCAATGGGATTGTCATCTACATAGTAAGCATGTGCCCATTTTTTGAGAATGCTGATTTTTTCTAGGTATTGTTTATTTGTCATTTTCTATAATTTACTTTCTCTTTTTTTCCATAAAACTTAGGCTCTGTATGTAAGATGTATACATCTAAAAATGCCTTTGCCCTTGCTAGGTATTCTCTAGCTTTCATCTTGTACGCTGCGGCTGTACCTGGGATGTCTTTTGCCACAAAACCTATGGCTTTTTGTCCCTTAGCTTTGGCTATGAACAAAGCACGTTCTAGGTGGAACTTTTGTGAAATGATTATATAGTCTTTTAGGTCAAAAATCGCTTCAGCACGCACCACTGAGTCTAAGGTTCTAAAGCCTGCATAGTCTTTGCTAATGTACCTCTCTGGTACACCTGATTTAACTAAGTCATCATACATCGTAGTAGTCTCATCATAGTACTTCGTACCGTTGTCACCAGAGACTACGATGGCTTTGACCTTACCTGCTTTCCAAAGTGCTACGGCTGCACGTATACGGTAGGTATAGAAGTAGTTTTTACCTCCACCTCTCATATATTTGGCTGTACCTAGTAAAAGAGCTGCTTTTTTTTGAGGTATTTCTTTTGTACTGCTGTACATATCATTACCCACTTTGACAATGTATCTGTCAATGCTATAAAGAGTAAGTATTCCTACTATAAAAAGTAGAAATATCCATTTTATTTTACGCATCTATGCGTTCAATGCTTCGGCTACAGCCAAAGCTTGCACATGTTCTTTCACATCATGACAACGTACAATGCTCGCACCATTTTCTACAGCTTTTAGGTGTATGGCAAGTGTACCAGCCAAACGCTCTTCTACTGGAGTAGGTAGTATCTTGTCTATCATAGACTTACGGCTAGCACCTACTAAGACTTCACACCCAAATACTTTAAAATGTGACATATTTTTAATGAGTATAATGTTGTGTTCTAGTGTTTTTCCAAAACCAATACCAACGTCAATTATAATGTTTCTTCTCTCTAACCCTAACGCTTCACATTTAGCTATACGCTCTTCAAAGAACTGACTTACCTCTACCATGACATCTTCATAACTAGGATTTTTCTGCATAGTTTGTGGTGTACCTTGCATATGCATGA
>Ga0256844_10001048_pt1 | contig 10485 bp, 10 predicted proteins | sample MusselsmetaG_FD_189100 | JGI IMG/M metagenome (GOLD analysis project Ga0256844, IMG submission 189100) | Mussel associated microbial communities from hydrothermal vent at the East Pacific Rise, Pacific Ocean - Mussels | ecosystem: Host-associated > Mollusca > Shell > Unclassified ... | reverse complement strand
ATACGGCTAGGGCAACTATTTGTTCTAGTGTGGCTGCAAATAAACCTATCACATAAGCTGCTAAAAAGGCGGTGGCTAAGTTAATTCCTAACCATAATGCTCTATCTCGGCTAGTTCTTAGTATGGGCGCAAACATGTCGTCTTCTTCGTCTAATCCTGCTGCTCCCATTAAGTTATGATCTGCTTCTGCACGAATTACGTCAACTACATCATCAATTGTTATACGCCCAACTAATATTCCGTCTTTATCAAGCACTGGTGCTGAGACTAAATCACGTTGTTCAAATAATAGTGCTACTTCATGAGCTGACATCGAGGCTGGAATTGCTTCTATGTCGCTGCACATAACTTGTTGTACTGTGAAGTTTGGTGATTGGGTTAATAAATCTGTTATTGATAATACGCCATGATAATGATTTTTACTGTCCACTACCATTAAGACATCAGTTTTTTCTGGTAATTCGTCAAAATAACGCAAATAACGGAGTACCATTATTAATGTCATGTCAGTTCGTACTACTAAAAAGTCTGTATTCATTAAGCCGCCGGCTGAATCTTCGGGATAAAACAAGACTTGCCTTAAACGCTGATAGTGTTGTCTTTCCATTTTTGTTAAGACTTCTTCTACCATTTCATCTGATAAATCTTGTAATAAATCTACGGCATCATCAGTATCCATTCCCTCAGCAGCGGTGGCAACTTGAGCTGCTGGCATGTCTTGCATGAGTTCAACACGAACTGTGTCGCTAAGATATGGAAGAACTTTATCTTGTTCAATATCTTGCCAGAAATTATCTCGCTGCTTTTGTGGTAAGGATTCTAAAATATCTGCCAGTTCTGAGGGATGTAATTCATTGAGCAATTTATCAATTTCTATTTGTGAACCTTGTTCCAAGGCATCATGTAGGCTATCTAGTGTGGGCATAAGAGTTCTCAATTTTAATAAAATATATATATTTTTTATTTATGGGTATTATATAGAATAGTTATTTTTTAGCGGTATTAATGCAATGATATTTAATTTAGCTGAAAAATATTACCGAAATTTGACTAATTTAAATAAATTGAATCTATTTCCTTGACAATTTCATAGAATATTTGGCAACATAAAAACTCTTTATCAATTTCATATAAGGATTAACGTTAAATAATGTCAAAAAATTTCCTAACACCTGCTGAAACGGCACAGTCATTTTTAAAGTCTAGTGACTATAAAATAAAAATGCCTATTCCCAAAACTCTTGTCTCTGGTTTTCTGGCAGGGGCTTATATTGCCTTTGCTGCCCAATTGATGACAACTGTCACTCATGATATGGCTGGGCATTTTGGGTTTGGATTTAGTGCTTTTATTGGTGGTAGCGTTTTCGGTATTGCTCTCGTACTTGTTCTTGTTGCTGGTTCTGATCTTTTTACTGGTAGTAATCTTCATTCAGTCGGTTGGTTAAATGGAAATTTTTCCACTAAGCAGGTTTTAAACAATTGGAGTTTGGTTTATATAGGTAATTTCATTGGCAGCTTATTTTTGGTTTGGATGATATACACTAGCGATGTTTGGGGTGGACATGGTAGCCAGATAGGAGCGCAAGCGGTGGCTATTGCCTATAAAAAGACTCATCTTACCTTTTGGGAGGCTTTTACTCGTGGTATGGGATGTAATTGGTTTGTTTGTTTAGCTGTCTTTATCGTGGCTGCGGGGCAAGATACAGCTGGTAAGATTTTAGGCGCATGGTTTCCAGTGATGGCATTTATCGCCAGCGGTTTTGAGCATTGTGTTGCTAACATGTATATTATTCCTGCTGGGCTTGTCGCTGCACAAGATCCTGCAATTGCTGAGGCTGTCATGTCGAGTCATCCTGCTTGGGATCTCAATTCATTGAATATGTACAGTTTCTTGGTTGGCAATTTAATTCCAGTTACTTTGGGTAATATTGTTAGTGGTTCGATTATGGTTGGCGGCGTTTATTGGTATTTGTATGTTAAAGATTCAGCTTTTGATCCCAAAAACATAAAAGAGGCCAAAACTGTAACTGCATAAAGATTGATTATTCTCGCTTAAAAGTTTAGACTATGAAACTTAAGGAGAGAGTCAGGCAGTCGCTATTTAAGAATAGAGGAAAGTCCGGGCTTCATAGGACAAGGTGCCAGATAACGTCTGGGGGGCGTGAGCCTATGGAAAGTGCCACAGAAAATATACCGCTTTTTTAGTTTTTTTAGTTTTTGGATTAATTAAAAAAGTAAGGGTGAAATGGTGTCGGTAAGAGCGCACCGCATTGATGGTAACATTAATGGCAGGGTAAACCCCACCTGAAGCAAGACCAAATAGAAGAACATATATCTGTGGTCCGCAGAGTTCTCGGGTAGGTCGCTAGAGGTGCTTGGTGACAAGCATCCCAGATGAATGACTGCTTAACAGGTTCGCCTGTGGACAGAACCCGGCTTATCGACTCTCTCCTTTTCAGTTTTTCTAGTTTTTAAGGGCAATCCGTAATGGTTGCCCTTTTTTTTTGTTTTTTTTAATCAATTTTAAAAATAGGATATTTCTATGCGTATTAAAAGCCGTTGGAACAAACGTGCCAAAAAGCAATCTATTGAAGATATTGCAGGTGCATTAGCTTATATAAGTTGGAGAATTGCAGGGAATGGTGTACTTGAACTTGAAAGTAAAGGTTATGAAACTACAAGTAATAACCATAGGCTTGACATTATAGGAGAATTTTTAGCCTTTTTACTCCAAGTTGGAGACAGATTAGCTTATGAGCGAATGGAAGATGAAGAACGGCAACGTTTTGTTAGTGCTTTGGCTATGAAGATGGCAGACACTTTTGCAGAAAATAAACTTGATTTATTAGGAAAAGAAGGAGAATATCGTAGAGAGTTTATTGATTTAATTAATCAACAAGCAGAAGATTATTCAGAATTAAGTTTTAGCAATGGAGAGGCAGGATTTGATTTTTTGCGTTATTTTGGGGAACGAGTTGCATCTGTAATAAGCGATAAACACTTTTCTAGTCAACAAGTTATGGATATAGAAGGACCTAATGCAATTGATACATTTAAAAAAGGAATGGAAGATTTGTTTAAATAATAAACCAAACCTGACAGGTTTTAAAAATCTGTCAGGTTTAATTTTTAGAAACTATAATGAAGAAGTGTATTAATTCTATCTTTGTACAATTCCCATGCACATTCAACATTGCAAGATGAACGGCTTAATTCAGCATTCCGTGATGTTATCCAGTTACGTTGATCGTTTTTAAACTCTTTGCGTAGTGGTTTATAAAGTTTTGCAACTATCCCATCTGCATGTCTTAATAAACGACTGCCACAAATCTTCTTTTCAGTCTTTGTAGCTGCTTTCCTGCAATTAAAACTAGCGTTTTTTAGAGGGCTAAGTTGTTTGAGTCGGTTTTCGTAATAACCTAAGTAGCACATGGCGGTATTAGTCCACTCACCTTCCACGCCTCTGGCACAAGCTGTAAATGCACTCTTCCGCTCTTTTAACCATTTGCGTTGATCTTTTTTTAAGATTCTACGCTCTGAACGTGGTAAAGCTCTACGCAAGCGAGAATAGGCTTTACCCAGTTTTGAATCGGCTTTACTAAGCGCAGAGTCATCACAAATGGTATGCTCAACACTTGTTCCAGCTTTGCGACAATCAAAACTTGCAGCAGTTAATGGCATACTAATAATAAGAGCAATTACAGCTAATAGATTGTATTTCATAAATAATTTATCCTAGTTTGATTAAAAAAAAGTAAAAATTATTGTATCTGATTATTAATTGGAGTGCAAGGTTACCTTGCATTCCGAGATTTATTTTACTTCAAAATAGCTTCTCATTTGCTCTAAAACCTGTTTAGAGATATTCGCATTTGGCGTATTTCTTTTTTCCTTGGCGACGTTTGCGAGTTTTTGTAATGTTTCTAGGCGACGATCAGAAATGGTTTTGCTAATGGTTTCCGCAAAACTTTCGTTTTGGTTTAACAATGGTGTAATATCGTCTTTTGAAATTTTATAAACAACTGTATCTGTCGCAGCTATCGCTGTGGCTGAGCGGACTTGTCCTGTTAACATTGACATTTCTCCAAAAAATTGGCCGCCAATGATTTGTCCAACTTTTACTTTATGAAGGCTATCTTCTAATTCGGTATAGATATTTAATAAACCTTCGGCGACAATAAACATTGTCTTGCCATCATCTCCTTGTTTAACAACCGTTTGACCTTCTTTGTATAATCGCCGTTTTAACTGATTAGACAATTGATTTAGCTCCTTTTTTTCCAAAGACGTAAATAATGGAATTCTGGATAAAAGATCAGTACGATCTGCTGTGGAATCTTCAACACGACCTGTTAAAATTGGAGCATGATAAATATATTGCTTGGGATAAGCCGTAGAAATACCTGCTTTTTGTAAATGTTCTACAAGACTTATCATAACTATATTGCGCCCTAGCTCAGGGGCAAGGTTGCCATTCATCCAGAACCAGACTATATATTTAATTCCCGATGCGCTCATCTCAGAAATTATGACTTTGGGTTCAGGTTCATCCAATAAATCACCCTTTCCAAGTACTGCTTTAGTCCCTGCTAATAAGGTGCGGATGGCACGTTCTGGTGGAATGTTAATATCTAAAGTGAAGCTAAGTGTTTGACGGCTTGCTAATTCTGGTTTCATATAATTAGTTACCATCATCTGTCCTAAAAGCCTATTTGGTATCACTATTAGATTGTCTTCTCGTGTTCTAATTCTGGTTGTACGCAAGTTAATTTCAATAACGCAGCCTTCAATATTTTCAGATGAGTTATTGTCGTGTACGGTAATCCACTCGCCGACTTTATAAGGGCTATCTAAATCAATGGCGATACCTGTTAAGGCATCTAAAATCAGGTTTTGTAGGGCAAAACCTAAAAAAATACTTAATATACCAAGAGTTGCCCAAATCCATGTCACTGGTTGTTTGAAAATTATGCTGATAATACCAAGTATGGCGATGAATAAAATTATTGTGGTGACGATATTTTTTACCAGTTTATGTGCCTTGTCACCCCGTTTTCTCTCTAGTAATCCTTCCCAAAAGAAAACTACTATAAATCTGGCTAAAAGCCAAGCTGCCGATAACCAGATGCTGCATTGAAATATGTAGTCAATACGAGTTATCCATTGATTCGATAATTTTATCCCATAGGAACTAATTAGTTCGGGGCTATATACTCCTATATATAAAATCAACATCAATAAAAGAAATGGGATGCCTAGTTGTCTAATCACTTTTTTTCTCCTGTATTAAAAATTAAATATGAATTATAAACGACTAATAAGATTTTCTCACAAGTTAATTTCTTTTTTATTGCCGCAAAGCTGTTTTCTATGTGGAGATAATAGTATAGAGTGTCTTTGCCCAGCTTGTTTGGGAATATTGCCTTTTCGTGAATCTTTACAGCCCTGCATAGATTGCAGCAATATTCAAGTACAAGCAGTTTTTTCTTATATTTATCCGATAGATAAGTTGATTATTGCGGCAAAATTTTCTAATAATCTGGCTGTTTTGAACTTATTAGGTAATCTGATGGCACAACATTTAACAATTGAAAATCGCCCTGATGTGTTAATTCCTGTGCCACTACATTCTAAACGTTTACGCAAACGCGGCTATAATCAGTCACTGGAACTGGCTAAACGCATTACTAAAAAAACTGGTATTCCTTTAGCCTACAAAAGTTGTAAACGTATAAAAGAAACGCTGCCACAAACTAGTTTATCTGCTCAACAGCGTCAAAGTAATATTGTCGATGCCTTTCAAGTTATAGAATTAAAAAAAGAATGGCAACATATCGTTTTAATTGACGATGTGATGACAACTGGTGCGACGGTTAAAGAGTTAGCAAAAGTATTTATGAAAAATGGAGTGCAGCGTGTTGATGTTTGGTGTTGTGCTAGTCGTTAAGCTGTTCAGGTTTAGGCGGTGGAGGAATTATTACAGGAATTGCCTCATAATTATATCCATGTAATTTTATAGGGCCAGGTATAATTAATGTTTCGCCTGGGCTAATTGTATAAGGTGGAGAAATGCCATTTGATCTTGCTAGTTCTGTTTCGGTATAACCATAACGTTTTGCAATATTCGCTAAGGTTTCTCCTTTTGAAACAGTATGAGAAATTTCTTTGTCTGGTTTTGGTGTTTGTTTTGGTGTTTGTTTTGGTTTTTTTTGAGAAGCATGGATTTGAGAGGATTGTTTAATTGGTAGCCTAGATGGTAGCGTTTCAGAATGATGGTTTTTCGCACATGCATGGAGTAGCATAATTGTAAGAATGATTAAGCTTAGGTTTATAGAATTGTATGACATATTAGTTATTCTAAAGTAGGGGCAACCACAGGAGGTTGCCCTTTACTAATAATTATTTAGGTGGCTCTAGCTTTAATTTAAACCCTGGATAAACAGTGTAAGGTTCATCCATGCCATTCCAATCGGCGAGTACATCAACTGCTATACCATACCTTTTGGCAATACTTTTAAAGCTGTCTCCTAGTTTTACAATATATTCGCTTGGTGTGCTTCCTGAATGAGAACCTCCACTAGTTTTAGGTGGTTTGCTAGTTCTAGGTGGTTTGCTAGTTCTAGGTGGTTTGCTAGTTCTAGGTGGTTTTGGAGTTACTCTGGTACCAGCTGGTCGCGTGACTCGCAGTTTTTGGCCCATTGAGATATTGTAAGGCCGTTCTAAATTATTCCACGCCGCAATATCAGCAGTCTTCTTACCATAGTGCTTAGCAATGCTTGATAAACTATCACCATATAAAACAATATGATAATTGGTATTCCGAGGTTTTGGCTTGCTAACTGATATTTCAGCTGCTGGTGGTGGAGTTAAGCGTAAAACTTGTCCAATCCTCACATGGAAAGGTGCTTTAATATTATTCCAAGCCGCGACATCAGTAAATCTTTTGCCGTATTTTCTGGCAATAGCATATAATTGTTCACCTGCTTGAACAATATGAGTACCTTCCTCAGCTTGTGGCTTTGGCTCGGTTACAATAGGGGTTGGTGGCGTGACAGTTTGTGGTACTACTGGAACAGCAGTTGGTGCTGTTTGACGGCAAGGAGGGCCATCAATCAATAAGCGTTGACCAGAATTGATGTTATAATCAGGTGCTTTCAAATTATTCCAACAAGCCACATCTTTGTAATTCCGCCCATATTGTGCAGCAATCCTCCTTAAAGTCTCACCTTGGAGAACAGTGTGATATTGTGTATTAGTGTTAGCTGGTTGTGGCTTTGGGTTTGGCTTTACAATAGGTACAGCAGCAGATGGCTCAGGCTGTTCTGGGGCATCACGCACAGCAATTTCTGTACAACCGCCCATAATCAGTACTAAACTGATAGCTGTACATCGTTTTATAACAGACATTATTTCAACTCCTAAATTCAAGCATTATAAAAAATGACTAAAAAAAATATCCTTGATGGACAAATTGTTTCTACTTTAGCAGGGTTATTTCGTGAACGTGTTAAACGTACACCGCAAGCTCTTGCTTATCGTTATTTTGACAAAAATAACAAAAAATGGCAAAACTTTACATGGGCGGAAATATCTGAACAAGTCGCACATTGGCAAGCAGCCTTAAAAAAAGAAAATCTCGCCAAAGGTGAGCGCGTTGGTATTATGCTACGCAATTGCCCACAATGGGTTATCTTTGATCAGGCAGCTCTTGGCTTAGGTTTAGTCACAGTTCCCTTATATACTGATGATCGTCCTGACAATGTTGCTTATATTATAGCCCAAGCAGAGATAAAACTCTTATTAGTAGAGGGATTACCCCAATGGAAACGTTTATATACAGTACGCAAGGATATTTCCACTTTAAATAGCATTGTAACAACACAAATATTTGATACTAAAGATGTTTATGATGAAAGATTGCAAAATTTAGAGCAATGGCTGCCTTCTGATTCTGATCAGCAATATTCCCTACATGCAGAAGAATCTTCGCCAGACGATCTCGCCAGTATTGTTTATACCTCTGGCACGACAGGCCGCCCAAAAGGGGTCATGCTTAGTCACCATAATATGCTTAGTAACGCTCAAGCTGCTGCCAGTTGTTTAGATTTTAACTCAAAAGATCGCTTTTTATCTTTTTTACCACTGTCACACACTTTAGAGCGTACCGATGGATATTATTTACCAATGGTTGTAGGTGCAACAGTTGCCTACGCTCGCTCCATCCCCCAATTAGCTCAAGATTTAATAACTTTACGTCCAACACTATTAATCTCAGTTCCACGCATTTATGAACAAGTATATGGCAAAATCCAAAATCAGTTAGAAAAAAAATCAGCTTTTGCCCAAAAACTATTCGCATTAACGATTGACGTAGGATGGCGACGTTTTGAACACAGTCAAGGTAGAGCAACTTGGCATCCTAAGTTATTATTATGGCCACTATTGCGCCGATTAGTAGCAACACCAGTATTAGAAAAATTAGGCGGACGGATGCGCTGTGCAATTAGTGGCGGTGCAGCTTTACCGCCAACTATTGCAAAGCTATTCATTGCACTGGGCTTGAATTTATTACAAGGCTACGGATTAACCGAAACCAGTCCAGTGATTAGCGTTAATCGTCCCGAGGATAATATACCTCACAGCATTGGCACACTACTACCTAGTGTAGCAATAAAATTAGGCAAAAACGACGAATTATTAACTAAAAGCCCTTGTGTAATGATGGGCTATTGGAATAATCCCACAGCAACCAAAGAAGCCATTGACAAGGATGGCTGGTTTCATACAGGAGATAAAGCCCGTCAAGATGAGCAAGGACATTTATATATTACAGGGAGAATTAAAGAAATTATTGTCATGGGCAATGGCGAAAAAATCCCACCTGCTGATATGGAAATGACCATCAGCACAGATAGCCTATTTGATCAAGTAATGATTCTTGGAGAAGGAAAAGCCTTTTTAAGTGCATTAGTCGTCTTAAATTTAGAACAATGGCAAACTTATGCCAAAACTTTGAATGTCAACTATGATCAAATAAACTGCTTAAAAATTAAACCAGTACAACAAGCCATCTTGAAACGCCTCAACCAACATCTCAAGGAATTTCCAGGTTACGCCCAAATTCGTCGCGTGACATTATTTCTAAAACCTTGGACAGTGGACAATGGATTATTAACACCCACCCTGAAAATGAAACGCCCACGCATCCTAGAATTTCATGCAGCAGATATTGAAGAAATGTATAAAGGGTTTTAAGACAAGGACTCTGGGGGCAATCCCCCCCTGCCCTTCTTTTAAAATCCAATATCGTTTTGCCACTTGGATACTTGGAGCTGGTTTTTTATGGAGTTAATCACATAAATCACAGTTCAGATAATTTATAATTTTATTGCCTGAACTGTGATTTTATACCAATAATCAAAAATATACTGTAGGTTGCCCTTAAATAATTAAATTAACCCGTACTCCACATTCTAGGTTTTCTCATCCCAGAAATTTTACACGCCTGTTTGACATATCCATAAGGAAATAAATCAAATAAACGCTTCTTGGCATCCTTTTTAGCAATTCCAAGTTCATTAACTAAAAACTTAGTCGTATGGCGCACATCAGCTGGGGTTAGGTGTTCATTATAATATGCTCGCATGAAGTTTAGCACTTTCCAGTGAGTTTCAGTCAGTTCTATTTCCTCTAGTCGCGCATATTCTTTTGCTACATCTTCATTCCAATCTCTCGGCTCAACTAAAAAATTCTCGTAATCCGTCTCAAGCGAGTTTCCATTAACTTCAATAGGCATTCTTAATTCTCCTCAATGATTCGTTTGACTGCTTTTTGCTTTTAATTAGTTCAGTTTTTAATTGTACTAATTGTGGATTGAGTATTATATCACTTATTTATAATTTCCATTATTAATTACCGAAAAAAAATCTAGCCATTGGAGTTGCAAGGTTACCTTGCAACTCCATTTACTTTACAGCAATGACATTTCTTTTTCTTTCACTACTTCAATACGCGAGATAATTTCATGCACAATGCTTGCATCTTCTGAATCTAAGCCTTTACACAATTTATCCCCTTCTCTATCGCCATTCAATAATTTACGAATAGCTGCAATCAAACCTTGCCAGCCTTTCTTTTCCCGTTGTTCTAGCATGGTATCCAATTGCGCTCTAAGCCCTGGATGCCCTATTGTTGCCACTACAGCATCAATGAACTGTTTGTGTTTGCCTAACTTTTCGCTCCTATTTTCGCTCCTTTTATTGCTCCTTTCACTTTCAGTTGTTGTCGATAGTTTCGCTAAGCGGCGGTATTCTTTTACTTGGGCTGTATCCTTTAGCTTTTCGGCAATTTCTGCCATGTGTTTATAAGTTCCTAGAACTCTTGGATCATTTGAATCTGCATTTTTCTCAATACTTGCTTTGTAGCATTCTATCGTATTGTGGTAAGCCATATTGGCTTCTTGGCTATTACCAATGTTTTCACTTA
>Ga0256844_10001047_pt1 | contig 10485 bp, 10 predicted proteins | sample MusselsmetaG_FD_189100 | JGI IMG/M metagenome (GOLD analysis project Ga0256844, IMG submission 189100) | Mussel associated microbial communities from hydrothermal vent at the East Pacific Rise, Pacific Ocean - Mussels | ecosystem: Host-associated > Mollusca > Shell > Unclassified ... | reverse complement strand
GTTTGTCATCATTGCTATTCATGTCACCATTATGGTCATATTTGCTAAACTTTTCAAACTTGACCTTTTCTCTTTAGGTGTGGCATCTTTGGCAAACATTGGTGGTGTTGCTTCTGCACCCATACTCGCTTCTGCTTACTCAAAAGCCCTTATACCCATAGGTGTTCTTATGGCGATGATGGGATATATACTTGGTACGTTTGGTGGATTGATGGTAGGGAAAATCTTGGAAGGAATAGGATGAAAACAATAAAAAAGTTTAAATATAAATATATCGCAAAAATTACATCGGTATATGATGGTGATGGTGCCTATGACAGTGTTATAGACATGGGAATGAAATTATATATAGAAAGAAAAGTAAGACTGTATGGCATAGATACCCCTGAACTTAAAGGTAAAGAAAAAGATGCAGGAAAGAAAGTGAGAAATTTTGTTAGAGAACTCATCTTAAATAAGAATGTTGTACTTTACACAAAAAAAGACAAGTCAGGTAAATATGGTAGGTTACTCGCAAGTATCAAGCTTGAAAATGGTACTGATTTAGCAGAACTACTTATAGCCAAAAAATATGCCAAACTTTACCTTGGTGGGAAAAAAGAGAAATGGACCCAATCTGAGTTACATACTATTATTACATCTGAATAAAGGGTCAAACTATGAAAATAACAAACATCCAAACCAAAACACTCAAAGCCCCACTCAAAAACCCTTTCATCACTTCTCTACGTCGTGTTGATGCCTTAGAAGACTTAGTCGTCATAGTAGAATGTGATGATGGCACGGTAGGGTATGGTGAAGGTGCGCCCACACCTCAGATAACGGGAGAGACGATGGGGTCTATGATGGCAACTGTTGCCTACATAAAGCCTCACCTCATAGGACGTGAGATAGAAGACTTTGATGCCATTATAAAGTTAATACACTCTTTAATAGTTAAAAACACTACAGCAAAGTCTGCCCTAGAGATAGCCCTTTATGACCTCAAAGCAAAGTCTAAAAAACTCCCTCTTTTTCGTATGCTTGGAGGTACACAAACCAAGTTCAGCACCGACATTACCATAAGCATGAGTGAAATAGACAAAATGATAGTGGACTGTCACTCTGCGGTAGCTCTAGGCTATAATACATTAAAAATAAAAATAGGTGATAACCCACAAAAAGATGTAGAACGCGTGATAGCAATACATGGAGCGTTAGACAAAAACATCAAACTACGCCTAGATGCCAACCAAGGCTGGAGTGCCAAACAGTCTGTAGAACTACTTCATGCACTAGAAAGACAAAACATCATCGCAGAATTTATAGAACAACCCGTAGCTGCTGATGATATAGAAGGATTAAAGTATATCAAAGAGAGAGTACAGACACCCCTACTTGCGGATGAGAGTATATTTTCCATAAATGATGCTAGACGACTATTAGAGATGCAAGCCATAGACTACGTGAATATCAAATTGGCTAAAACAGCAGGCATTACCCAAGCACTAGAACTAGCAGACTTGTCAAAAAGTTTTGGGGTAAAATGTATGATAGGATGTATGTTAGAAGGGCCTATATCTGTGGCCGCTGGAGTCCATGTGGCTTCGGCGAAGGCAGACATCATTAGCATGCTTGACCTTGATGCTGTGAGTCTTTTGGCATCACACCCTATGGAAACTTCCATCGACTTTAATGAGAGTAAAATACTTTTGAGTGATGCGCACGGTTTAGGGATAAAGTACACACTAAGTACACCAACCATTAACTAAAATAGATTATCATAAATTAAAAATAAAGAACCTAAACAATGTATAAAAACCTAACACTTGTAACCTTACTATTATTCTCATCTTCATGCGTGCATGCAGACTATACACTCAAAGCAAGTAAACGCATGCATAGTAAAATAGACAACATGCCAAAAGGTGTTGTAGCAGATATGAAAACCATACCTCAAGACCCTGCTTTTTATGCCAAACAAATCAAACCTTTTTCTAAATCTGAACAAGAAGATTTAGATGAAGAATTTAATAAAAAGTATTTTATGCCTTGGACACTTTCATCACTTGATTTACCACGTCAAGACTTTGGTTGGGAAGTCCGTTTTGTTCGTAAGAAACCTATATATAGGTCAAGAGGCTCAGTTATATCTCCTGCTATTTATGAAAACTGGATTGACAATGCTGACTATGAAAATATTGATACTAAAAAATATAAGGCTATTACTATTAAGCGAACTAATGTAAAGTCACTTCCTACTTCTGCAGCTTTTTTTAGAGACCCCAAAAAAATAGGAGAAGGCTTTCCTTTTGATTATAACCAGAACTCTGCCTTACACATCAATGTACCTCTACACATTTCACATTTTTCTAAAGATAATCGCTGGGCATTTGTACGTGCTTCTTACTCTTTTGGTTGGGTAAAGACATCCGATTTGGCATTGGTAGATAGACACTTTATAAAAACATTTAAAAATGACAAGTATGCCATGGTTATAAAAGATAATATGAGACTTTATGACGAAAACAAAAAAGCCCTTTCTATCGTTAAATTAGGAGCGCTCTTCCCCATAGCTGACAATGGCAAGTCCTATCTTGTTGCAAAACGTAATCAAAAAGGACAAGGAAGCCTACACAAAGTAAACGTACAAAACCCTAAAAATATCGCACAAAAACCCTTGGCTTTTACCTCAAAAAATGTTGCCATGCTCGCACGTGAATTTTATGGTGAGCCATATGGTTGGGGTGGTAGTTATGAGTGTCGTGACTGTTCTGCAACTACACGTGACTTTTTAGGTGTTTTTGGTATTTTCTTACGGCGTAACTCTTCCAAGCAAGCCCAAGATGGAAACTCTATTAAAATAAAAAACTGGCCCAAAGCCTATAAAAAGAAGTTTATCAATCAAAAAGCTGAACCCTTTAAGTCCCTACTTTATGTTCCTGGACATATCGTACTTTACTTAGGACAGTTTAAAGGTGAGCCTGTCATCATGCATACCTACTGGGGCGTACGTAAAAAAGATGGAAGCAAACTTGTGACTGGGCGCACCATCATCACGACTACTGAACCTGGCAAAGAACGTCCTGATGTCAAAGAACGTGCAAAACTCATTAATACAATCAAAAATATCATAAATTTTTGATTTTATTTAGATAAAATAGCTTTATGAGAAATAAAGAAAAAATAAAAATATTTACAACCACCATAAGTGCAGGTAGCCATAAAGGCAAAAAGATAGAGATACCCGATATCTTTACCACAAGAAGTTCAAAGGGCATCCTGAAGGAGTCACTTTTTAACACCCTACAATTTGACATCATCGATAAAAACTTCGTAGAAGTCTTCTCTGGTTCAGGATCCATTGGTCTTGAAGCACTCAGTCGTGGGGCAGGACAAGCCTACTTTATGGAATACAATAAAACGGCCTATAGATGTTTAGAAGGCAATGTAAAGCGCATAGACTCCTCTAAATCTCATCTTTTTTATGGAGATAGTTTTGAAAAATTTGCATCAGTGTATGAAATGGTAAAAAGAAGTGATGAAAAAACCTACTTCTATTTTGACCCTCCCTTTTCTACACGCGATGGCATGGATGATGTTTATGACAAAACTATTGCCATTATAGAAACCATTGAACCTGAGGTATGTGAGATAGTCATCGTAGAACATATGACAAATCTAACAATGCCAGAGAACATCGGTGCATTACAGCAGACAAAACGTAAAAAGTTTGGACGCAGTGCACTTACCTATTATAAGCCTAAGGAGTAATTATGGCAAGAACAAAGACCGAAGACCACATAGCTCTATTTATAGACTGTGACAACATATCGCATCGTTCAATAGAGGGGATTATTAATGAGCTTAGTAAGTATGGTGTAGTCAATATACGCCAAGCCTATGGTAACTGGACAAAAGACAACCTCAAAAACTGGGAAGACAAACTCCTAGAGTTTGCCATCAAACCCATACAACAGTTTGACTACTCTAAAAATAAAAATGCCACAGACATACTTATGACCATAGATGCCATAGATTTACTTCATACCAAAGACATAGATGCTTTTGCTTTTGCCACCTCTGACTCTGACTTTACACCTGTCGTAATGCGTGTACAAAATGAAGGTATAAAAGTCTTCGGTTTTGGAGAGAAGAAAACACCTAAACCCTTTATGGCTGCATGTTCACAGTTTATTTTTACAGAAAAACTTATGAAAACACAAAGACAAGGTACTGAAACAGTAGATGTTATGACTGCTCCTGTGCGTAAATCTGGCAAAGAGATGCGTCAAGATACTTGGCTAGTCAATGTATTGAGAACAGCCATAGAACAGACGATGGATGAAGATGGCTGGGCAAACTTAGCAAGCATTGGTCAATACATCAACAATTCTACTTCATTTTCGCCTATTAACTTTGGATATAAAAAACTCTCAAACCTCATATATGAGATAGATTTGTTCGATATTTATGTAGATGAAGAGAGTAAAATGATGAGTATTCGTGATAAGAGAATGGGAAATTAAACTTCTTCCTTTTTCTTACGGGGCTTCTTCTCTTTCACTTCAGGTTCTATAAATTCACCTTTAATGAGCCCAGCTTCATGTAAAAACTGTGAAGGCTTGTAGTCTATCTTTTTCACCTTGTCAAACTTAGCAAGAGAAAGATAGAGTTTATCTTTAGCACGTGTAACAGCGACATAAAAAAGTCTGCGTTCTTCTTCTATACTGGACATCATCTTTCTATTTGGAAAACGACCATCCACTAGGTCTATCACATAGACTTCTGGGAATTCAAGTCCTTTAGATGCATGGACAGTTAGTAAATTAACACCCTCTCCTTCACTCAGTTCATTCCCTCCAAGTACCATGGCATTCACAAAACGTCTCAGCTCTTTGTATTGTCCAGATATTTTAAGAAGTAAGGCTGCCTTTTTTTCTATACGTTCTTTGGCTATTTTCTTTTTATCTTCATCTATCTCCCCTGATTTTAAACGTCCTCGTTGTGTCGCCAAAAGCTCAACAATACCTTTATAAAGACTAGAGTGAATAGCATTTTGTAGTATGTCAGCAGGGTTTTCTAAGTTATGTACTGCATGCATCAAAGTATGAAACTCTCTAAAATAATTCACCGCATCAGTACTAAGCTTAGGATGTTTAAGTAAAGGATGTCCCATAAGGCGTGCATCTAATCCTAATGCATTAAATCGTGCAGCAGACCCTATCTCTTGGTCATCATCAAACAAGCCAAGCTGGATATTTTTGTTTGGGTTTAGTTTGGGTAAATCATGGACTTTAGGATACAAAACACCTTGCATTAAACGTCCTTCTCCAAAGTGTAAAAAACACTGAAATAGCTCTTTTGAGAGTGCTGAACCTACCCCTCTGGCATATTCAAATACATGGATGAATGCCATCATATCTTTGGGATTGACCAAAAGTGACATTAAATCTAGTAAAAATTTTATCTCTTTGGAGTCAAAAAAACTTGTGCCCCCTTTACGTTTACAGGCAATGCCAAACTCACGTAAAGACGCTTCAACACCATCTGCCGAAGAGTTGTTACGAAAAATAACAGCTATCTGGTCATTGGGTACATGCGTATGCTTTATGCTCCCTGCTATAGACTGGTACTGTTCAAAAAGGTCATTGAACATAAGCAGTCTAGGTGGATGCGTTTTCCCATGTCTTCCTACTTCTAACTTTTTAGGGTAGATACGTTCATTTCTTTCTATAACCCTGTTGGCAAGTGAGAGTATAGGTGCAGTAGAACGGTAATTTGTCTTGAGTGTATAAACTGTGGCATTGGGGTAACGCGTAGAGTATGTTGCTATATTTTCTATGTTCGCACCATTAAATGCATAAATACTTTGATCATAATCTCCTACACAAAAAAGCGATTGTGGCTTCAATGCATCTATAAGTGCTGATTGTAAGGTGTTAGTATCTTGATACTCATCAACTAGGATTTCTGTAAAAGGAATAGTCTTCTCTTCTAAATGGCTTTTCATTCGTAAAAGTAAATCATTAAATGAAGCAAAACCATAGTCCACTTTTTCACGCTCAAATTCTTGGGCAATGTCCATATAAATGTCCATCACAGGTTCATGCTCTTCATATTTTTCTAAAAACCATGTATCAAACCCATCAAGTGATGCATTTTGATAAAGTGAATATTGCTCATATAAAAAGGTTGCAGAAAAAGGTTGCATCGTTAAGTTCATACGTTCAAAGTTACGTTTCTCATAAATGCTTCTAAAAAGTGTTTTGAGTTCACTAGGCTGTTTAAGTGCTAAGTTTGGATGAATTTCTTTCAGCCAACGGTAACTCACTGCATGAAACGTTCCAGACTCTATCTTTTTTACAACCTTTTTAGGAAAGAAGCGTTCCAAACGGGCTATCATTTCTCCTGCTGCCTTGTTAGTAAACGTAAGAAGCAAGATACTTGAAGGTTCTACTCCAGAGTGAAGTAGATGGGCTATACGCCCTACAATGGTAGAAGTCTTGCCTGTACCAGCACTCGCTATGATAAGGTTATGTCCTAGAGGTGCAGTAGCCGCTGAAAGCTGCTCATCATTGAGAGAGGAAAGTGGCAACTAGTTTTGACCGATAATGTAATAAGTATTTTTCTTGTCTAATTTTTTAAGTTCGAGCTTGTATTTATCTGCCCAATGAGTTACTAACGCAGTAAAGGCAGTCAAGTTATCGGCTGAAGTATCTTCATTGCATTTTATTTTAAGATATTTTTCTGAGTTTGACATCGCTATAAATCCTTTTTCAACAGATAAGGCATCATTAAATGAAGGGATATGCTGTGAGAAATTCTCAAAGTTCTTTGTATTTTTAATAATATCATTGATTTGATTGATAGTTTGTTCTGTTTGTGTGTATCCAAGTTGTGCTAAAAGTGCTTTTGGTGTAAGGTCGAGATGCATGTCAATCCTAAGTAGTAAATTAGAATTTGATTGTAACAGATTTTTGTTTAGTCTTCGGTAGCTATAAGCACCGAATTGAGATAGAAAGAGTAAATATTAAAATAATGTTTCACTTGGTGTTTCAACTCTTGCAATAAGATCTTTGTAGTGTTCCACATTTTGAAATGCTTTTTCATAACGCCAACGTAGGACAAATTCTATAATCTCATTTTTAAGTGTATCATCTAACGTTTCAGCTTTTCCAAAATAGCCTAAAGAGATATTTTTTGCTTTCTTTTTACCATTCTTGTCTGGTTCATAGGTAATAGCAATAATCTGAATATATTTACCTTCACGTACTTGTGCAAAGTCTTCATCTTTCAGACCAATCCCAGAAAGGTTCATTGCTTTATAAATGAATATATTACTAAAATCAGGTGATTTTTCAAATATTTTTAGCTTTTCATAGAGTACTTTAACACGTACTATATTCTCTTCTCTTACTTTATCACTAGAGAACACTTTCTTTTTTACAGCTTTAGGTTTGGCTGTTTGTGTAGGTTTTTTTTCTTTTTCAACCCTTGTAGCAGAAAGCTCTGTAGGAAGCTTTTCTTTTTGCTCTAACTTATCTTCTAGACGACTTGTTAGTGCTTTTAGCTTATCTAAACTACTCGACATGATTTCCCTTCAAATGGGGGGTCTGAGCCCCTTTTAAAATACATATTAGAAAATATTCTACATCATATTTATTAATAAGTAGATTAATTATACTCAATAATATCAATTTTTCTATTTTTTAATGTGAAAAATATAATATGTTTTAATATTGAAATAGGCTTCTCTTTGACTCCTCACCTTAACCATTCTTACGATAAAATCTATTTCAATATACATAAGGTAGGAAGAGATGGATTATTTAGAGATTGTAGGTGGGAAAAAGTTAAGTGGTACGGTCAACATATCAGGTGCAAAAAATGCAGCATTGCCCATTATTGCGGCAACGATACTTTCAGATAAGAAACTCACTTTAACCAACTTGCCCAATGTAGTGGACATACGTACCCTACTCAAACTTCTTAGCATGTTAGGTGGTTCTGTAGATCATGACAAAACTGTAGCACATATAGACAATGGTTCTATTACTTCTACCAAGGCTGTGTATGAGATAGTTTCACAAATGAGAGCTTCTATTTTAGTCCTCGGGCCTTTGCTTGCTCGTTTTGGAGAGTGTGAAGTTTCTTTACCAGGTGGCTGTGCCATTGGTCAGCGTCCTATAGACTTACACCTTAAAGCCTTAGAGTCCATGGGCGCACATATAGAGATAAAAGGTGGTTATGTACATGCCATTGCCAAAGATGGACTAAAGGGTGCTAAAATCATCTTCGATAAGATTACCGTAGGTGGGACAGAAAACATCGTCATGGCAGCAGCACTGGCACATGGAACGACTACTATACTTAATGCAGCAAAAGAGCCTGAAGTCGTACAACTCTGTGAAATGATACGTGATGCAGGTGTCAAAATAGAAGGTATCGGTACAAGTGAGTTAAGCATAGAAGGTACTTGTGGAAAGCCATTAGAATTTAAAACTGTAGAGATTATCCCTGATCGTATTGAAGCTGGAACCTATCTGTGTGCAGGTGCTATTACCAACTCTAGCATCACACTTAACAAAGTGAACCATGGACATATACGTGCTTCCATCGACAAACTAGAGTCTATGGGCTGTAGTTTTGATTTACACGAAGACAGTATTACTATTCACCCTACTAAAGACTTGAAGCCTGTGAGTCTCATTACCATTGAGTACCCTGGTTTTCCTACAGATATGCAAGCACAGTTTATGGCTCTTGCTGTCATGGCAAAAGGAGAAAGCCTCATAGAAGAACGCCTTTTTGAAAATCGTTTTATGCATGTAAGTGAACTAAACCGTTTAGGTGCAGATATCTGGCTTAAAGGAAGTACTGCTGCGGTTAAAGGTGTAGAAGAGCTTTATGGTGCCGATGTAATGGCTACAGACCTTAGAGCGTCTTCAGCCCTTGTACTTGCAGCTTTAGTGGCTGAAGGTACTACTAACGTAAGGCGCATCTATCACCTAGACCGTGGATATGATGATTTAGAGGGGAAACTCTCTGCACTAGGTGCAGATATTGTGAGAAAAAAAGAAGTGTAACCTAAGTGTTAGAAGTCTATTTGACTTCTAGCACTTCTACTACTGCAGGCGCACCTGGACCTATGGCTTTTCGAATAAGCTTTGCTTTAAGCTTTACCTTGTGCTTTTGTTTTTGCATTAAGCCAAAACGATTTGCATTTTTTATTTTGTAACTTTTTTGACTCTTTTTATCTTCTATGACCAAATAGCTATGGACAGAAGAACCTTTTACATATAACTCACCCTCTAACTCCAAGTCGTTGCTCTGAGTACACCCAAGTATCATGACAAGAGACGATGACCAGAGTAAAATATATTTTTTCATCTGCTTCTCCTTATTTTGCAATCAATGTTGCTTCGGTTGTACCATTTAAGTTTAAGTCAAGCGTCACCGTACCTGAGAGGTTATCTCCTATCTTGTAGTAGTAGTTACCTTGTGCTTTTACTTCTCCTGCTGTCGTTTGAAGGTTTGGCTTAGGACTGTAGTTAAAGAAGTTAATAGAACCTAAATCATAGGTAACTCCCTTATAGGTATCAAGCGTAAAATCTCCCGTGTTATAGGTAGGTGTATCTGGTGCTAAATTATCATGGTCTGAAAGTAAGACAGCCACACCCCACTCTTTTAGTAATTCTCCAAAGTTTTTACCTGTTGCTTCTTCAACTGCATCTTCATGCACCTTACTGTTATGCATGATGTCATGCAGTACTTTTGCTCCCCCATAGTTACGTGTAAGAAAAGTACCAAAGGCATTGACCTGCGCATAGTCTGATAAAGAGTTTTCCCATGCTGTTAGAGAACGTGTATTATCTTCATTAAATTTCGTATACCTACCTTTCTCGTTGGAAGAATCTCCTGCAGAGCCATCGGTATGTACTACACCTCTAGGACCTGTGTGTTTGATTTTTGTAGCTACGAGGTCTTCTGTGGCTTCTGAGAGCATTTCATTAAGCCAAGCATCTGCTTCTTCCTCACTATCTGAAGGTACACGTAACACTGATTTTTGATAAAAGTGAATCATATGCTGAAACTCATGTGCCAGTGTTGCCACCATCTCTTTAGGCCAGAAGTCATCTATGCTCCATGTTGTACCCCAGTCTTCCTTAGCAAAAAGTACGGCATCCGCGTAAAACATAACCCTTTCATTGGAACCCTCTGTTTGAGAAGTATTTTTAAAATTGTCTTTAGCATAGAAAAATCCTACGACTCCCCCATCGACCCTATCATCTTCGTCTATATCTGTCAAAAGAATCGTTATCTCATCATTCTTCCCAATAAACATATCAAATTTTTCTGAGGCATCCTTCCCCCATTCTTCCCCATAGATATGGGTTACCCAGTCATAAACATCGTTGTTTGTACCTGCTTTGAGAAAGCTATCGGCTAGGGCATCGACCATATGTTGAGTAACACACTTGGTTTTAATACATCCACTGTCAT
>Ga0256844_10001046_pt1 | contig 10489 bp, 4 predicted proteins | sample MusselsmetaG_FD_189100 | JGI IMG/M metagenome (GOLD analysis project Ga0256844, IMG submission 189100) | Mussel associated microbial communities from hydrothermal vent at the East Pacific Rise, Pacific Ocean - Mussels | ecosystem: Host-associated > Mollusca > Shell > Unclassified ... | reverse complement strand
CTTAAAAATATCTGTAATGCTACTAACATATTTGACTTCAGGTTGTTGGCGTAACCATTGGGAAAAATCTTCTACTTTATGTAGAAACTTAGGATTATTAATGCTTTCAAGTTCGCCTGCTTTTAAAGAATAATGTATGTCATATAAACCTGTTAAATTTTTGCTGACAAAATCGGTTGCTTGGCGAAATTCTGTAGTTTCATCAAAGTATTTGACAAATTCGTCATTTAATTGGTTGCGTGGCAAAAAAACTACAAGTAGCACCGTTATACTTGCCATACTCCAAAGAAGTGCTTGTCGTTTTGCAACCACAAATTCGCCAAGGCGATCCATGATATGAATTGTGTTGGTGCTTTTTTGTGTAATATGCACTGGTAAAATTGCTAAAAGTGCAGGCAATAAGGTGATAGACAAAAGAAATGCAATAGAAACCCCCATTGCTACAATGTTTCCTAAGTCGCGGTAGGGTGGAACTTCACTAAAGTTTAAGCTTAAAAAACCTATGGCAGTTGTAAGACTAGTTAAAAAAACTGGTTGAAAATTGATATGCAAACTTTCTACAATGGCCTCGCGTTTTTCTAGCCCTGCTGTTCGCATTTCATCTTGGAATGTGGTGAGTAAATGCACACAATCTGCGACTGCTAAGGTGAGAATGATTACTGGTGCAACAGCAGTTCCGCCACTCAAAACAATACCTAATAATCCTGCTAATCCCATAGCTGAAAGTGTAGAAAATGAAATGACTAGCAAGGTGACAAACATTCCAGAAAAAAGTCTCAGTAATAACCATAGCATGATGAGAATTACAATATACATGGTAGGGAGAAGAGTTTCTGTATCTTGTTTGGCCAATTCCTGCATGGCGTTATTCATCACTACTATTCCTGTGATGTAAACTTCAATATTAGGATAACGATTTTTAAGTATATTTGCGAGATCGCGAACAGAATTAACAACTTCAGGCATTTCTGTGTCGGAATGTTTGCCAGGTAGTTGGAGGGTTACATTAATTCCAGTAACATGCGCTTGTGGTGAAATTAGCTTGTTAATCAATTGTGGCTCTGCAAGGGCGATTTTTTTGGCTCGTGCTATTTTCTCTTGGGAAAGGGTTTTGGCATCAATAATTAAGTCTTCAACAATTAGATCGTCTTCATCAGCATAGGTGTATTGAAAATTGGTAATGGAATCCACCCTACTGGAATAGGGAATTTGCCATGCTTCTTTAGTTAGCCACTCTACAGCGTCTAAGGTTTCATTGGTAAATACCTGTTTATTTTTAGGTGCTAAAACTAATATGACGTTGTCATTTTTGCTGTATGTGTTTTCTAATTCATCAAAGGCAAGAAGTTGAGGGTTGTCTTTGCTAAAAAACACCCTGTAGTCGGTGTCAAATTTGAGCGGAAAGCCAAGGGTGGTTAATGCAACAAGCACTAGCGTGGCAAGAATAATTAGGTAACGCCAACGAAGAATCCAGTAAGCATAGCGTTTAATCATGGTTATTTTCCTTTGGTAATTCGAGCTTGGAGTGCAAGGTTACCTTGCACTCCAAGCTCGTGACATCAGTGATTATGAGAATTTTTTACTTTAAAAACTCCAATTTAATTCTGCACCGATAACATCCATACTACCTTCTATTGGTCCTTGTAGTCTTTCTCCAGAAGCTACCAAATTTACATCACGAGTTTCTAAGATAAAAACATGTAAATATGAGAAACCTATAGATAAGGTATCAGAATAGCGATACTGTGTTCCAAAACTTAACCAACCTTGATCATTAGAAGGTACACTTGAATCAAATGTTTCATCAGGAATAGGGCTTTGATCAAATGCTAGACCGAATTGAAAGCTCAAAGGTTTACTATAGGTGTAATTCAGTCCCACAGCAATACGCCAAGTGTTATGCCAATTTTTAGGAAAAAATTGGTCTTGTTGGCTAGGATTATCAAAATCCAATTGCAATTGTTTGTAGCGACTCCAACGTGTGTATTTTAAATCGCTCATAACAGCTAGGCTAGGATTCAACTGATGATGGAAACTAAGGGATATATGTTCTGGAACAGTAATTCCTATGTTGAACTTGCTATCTTGAATAAATGAGGGTGTAAAATCAGCATCGCCTTGAATATTATACTTAATTTTGGATCTATAAGCGATGCCCATGCGAGTGCTTGCATCCAAATTCCACAATAGCCCGAAATTAAATCCCCAACCCCAATCATCTCCATCTAATTTGAGATGTCCATCCGCTAAGCCCAATGCGCTCAAATCAATCGCACTATTAAACTCATATTGGGCATATTGTAAGTTAATCCCTCCTCCTATGGATAGTGTATCATTTACTTTAAATGCTATACTGGGATTTAGGTTAATAGTCTTTAGTGCAGTGTCAATTACTTGATAACGCCCTACCCAATCATTACCATAATCTACTGCGAGACCAAATGGACTGTTCATTCCAAAACCTAAAAACCATTGGTTTGATAAGGATTTAACATAATAAAAACTGGGGGCTATAGCAAAAACTCCTGCATTACCTCCATCCCCACCTGATATAGCAGTGCCATTTTGCTTGGTAGCAGTTCCATGAAATTTAATAGTTGGCACAAAAAATTGTGTAGCTACCACCCATTGACTACCAGATAAGCGCGTCATTCCAGCAGGATTAGTAAAAACAGTGGTTGCATCTTCAGCAATAGCAGCACCACCTGCACCACTACGTCCCAAAGATGAGCTGCCAATATATTCACTTAGGGAAAAAGCTGTGGCATGTAATTGTGTACAAGCACTTATTAGCAATGCTGCACTTGCTCCTCTGACTATCCAACTTGAGGGATTCAAGAAATATTTCATAATTTTTTATCTCCTAAAATTTAGGATTTAGAACCCAAGATATATAGAAATTATTTTATTAAAGCGGTAAATATATAATAATTTTATGGATATTTTTTCACAACATAAATAAATGTTATTATATACATTTTTCAAAATTTGTAAATTTCCCAAAAATGGTATGTTATTTGCAATAATTTCATATAAATGATGTTACGCACTGGATTTCTAAAAGATCAAGCCAAGGGATAAATCCCTTGGCTAAAAACTAAAATCCCCTAAAGGGGACTAAAAACATCAAGTGAGTCGGCTTTAGCCGACTTTAGCTTTTAGCCTTGGGATTTATCCCAAGGCGGGAATGCAGTGCGTAACATCAATAAATAATTAAAATGGAAAACACAACAATGATTAGTATTCCTAACTATCAGGTTCTCAATCAAATTTATGAGAGCAGTAATTCCTTGGTTTATCGTGGAATAAAAAACGAGGATAATCAAGCAGTTGTCCTTAAGGTACTCAAGGAGGATTCGCCTGCAAAATTGGCTAACTATCGTCAAGAATATGAAATAACTCACAGTCTTGACTTAGCAGGCGTTGTTAAAACATACAGCTTGGAAAAATACCAAGATACCTTGGTTATTGTTTTTGAGGATTTTGGTGGTGAAACCTTGAGACAATGGATGACAGACGCTGGACAAAATTGGGAGGAATGGCTACCGATTTTTATTCAAGTCACTGAAATTTTGGCTGAAATTCACGCAGAGAATATAATTCACAAAGACATTAACCCCAGTAATATCCTTTGGAGTCAAAGCAGTGGTCAAATAAAAATCATTGACTTTGGTATTTCAACAGTTTTACCGCGTGAAAATCCTAGCCTAAAAAATCCTAATAAATTAGAAGGTACACTACCTTACCTTTCTCCAGAGCAAACGGGACGCATGAATCGTGCTATGGATTACCGCAGCGATTTTTACTCTTTGGGTGTTACTTTTTACGAATTATTGACCAATCGTTTGCCCTTTGAATCGGATGACGCTATGGAGTTGGTACATTGTCATCTTGCCAAACAAGCGACACCTCCTCATCAGTTAAATCCTGAAATTCCAGAAATACTTTCAAATATCATCATGAAATTGCTGGAAAAAGATGCTGATGCTCGATATCAAAGTGCTTGGGGTCTAAAAGCTGATTTAGAAAAGTGTCAAGCACGCCTAGCAGAAGAGGAATTTGAACCTTTCATTTTGGGGCAAAAGGATATATCTGACAAATTTCAATTACCTCAAAAACTTTATGGGCGTGAGTCAGATATAGAAACTTTACTCACAACTTTTGAGAAAGCCAGTCATGGTTTTAGTGAAATGATGCTAGTTGCTGGCTATTCTGGTATTGGTAAATCTGCACTAATACAAGAAATTTACAAGCCCATTACTGAAAAGCGTGGCTATTTTATCTCAGGTAAATTTGATCAATTTCAACGTAATATTCCCTATTCTGCGATAGTGATGGCTTTTCGTGATTTAGTACGACAATTGCTCACTGAAAGTGAGGCACAATTAACTGAATGGAAAGAAAAAATATTAGCAGCAGTCGGACCGAACGGACAAGTTATAACTGAGGTTCTTCCTGAAATTGAAGCTATTATTGGGAAACAAGCAGTTGTGGCAAACCTAGGCCCAACCGCTGCACAAAATCGCTTTAACTTGGTTTTTCAAAACTTTATTCATGTATTTTGCCAACCAGAACACCCTTTAGTGATTTTTGTAGATGATTTGCAATGGGCGGATTCTGCTAGTTTGAACTTAATGACATTAATAATGGCACAAAGCCAATATATGTTTTTAATCGGTGCTTATAGAAATAACGAAGTGGATGCCTCCCATCCCTTGATGATAACCTTAAAAGACATGCAAAAGGCTAGTATAGAAATCAAAACCATCGATTTGAAGCCTTTAAACTTGTCACACATTAATCAACTCATTGCAGACGCATTAAGTGCTACACTTGAAGAAACTAGGTATCTTGCTGAATTAGTCCAAACTAAAACAGGTGGTAATCCTTTCTTTATGGGGGAATTTTTGAAAACCCTATACACAGAACACTTGTTAAATTTAAACCATCAACAAGGCAAATGGGAGTGGGATTTAACGCAAATTCAAGCATATAACATTACTGATAATGTGATTGAATTGATGATTGGCAAAGTGCAAAAATTGAGTGATAAAACACAACAAGTGTTAAAACTAGCAGCCTGCATTGGAAATAGTTTTGATATAGACACTTTAGCCATTGTTTTGGAAAAAGAGGCAGAAGAAACCAAGGTAGATTTATTAGAAGCCCTTGCTGATGGACTCGTTTTATCTTTTGAAAATGCCCATAAGTTTGCACATGATCGTGTACGAATGGCGGTTTATTCACTAATGCCTGAAGAACAAAAACAGGCTGTGCATTGGCAAGTAGGTAAATTGCTATTGAAAAATACACCCGCAGAACAGCAAGAACAGGGTATTTTTTCTATTGTTGATCAACTTAATGCTGGTATTGCATTGGTTAAGCAACAATCAGAACGGGCTGAACTTGCTCAGTTAAATTTGATTGCGGGTAAAAAGGCAAAAGCCTCAGCTGCCTATCAACACGCATTTAATTATTTAAAGGTGGGGCTTGGATTATTAGATGATAATAGCTGGCAAACTCAATATGATTTGGTTTTAGCACTACATGTGGAAGCGGCAGAAGCGGCATATCTTAGTGGTCAATTTGAATATATGGAAGAGTTGGTTAACGTGGTGCTACAAGAAGCCAAAACGCTTTTGGATAAAATCAAGGTTTATGAGGTTAAAATTTCCTCGTATATGATCCAAGACAAAATGTTAGATGCGGTTGAAACAGCATTGCCTGTATTAAAAAAATTAGGCGTGTATTTACCTCAAAAACCCAACAAATTGCACATTGTGCAAGGTTTGTTGCAAACCAAAATTACCTTGTTTGGTAAGCGTATTGAAGACTTAATAAATTTACCTGAAATGACCAACTCCTCCAAATTGGCTGCTATGCGTATTATGAGTAGTGCCACTGGGGCTGCTTACATAATTAGGTCAGAACTGTTTCCATTAATGGTATTTAAACAGGTCAATTTATCTTTAAAATATGGTAACACTGCAAGTTCAGCAGACGCTTATGGCAGTTATGGGGTTATTTTATGCGGAGTTCTAGGTGATATTCAGGTAGGAAGTAAATTTGGAGAGTTGGCTTTGAAATTATTGGAAGTATTTGATTCCAAGGAAACCAAAACCAAGATTCTTTACGTAGTAAATAATTTTATAAAACATTGGAAAGAACACGCTCATAAAACCTTGAAACCTTTGCAATATACCTATCAAAATGGTTTAGAAACTGGTAATTTAGAATATGCAGCCTATGCTGTAATGAGTCACTTCATTAATTCTTATGTAACAGGCGAAAAGCTGGCAGTCGTTGAACAAGAAGTCATGGCGGAGTATAGTGGTGAAATTGCACGGGTTCTTAATGAAGGTACAGCCTGGTATTTCTTTGGAATGTACAGGCAAGTACTTATAAACTTAAGAGAAAAAACTGATGAACCATGGCGTTTAAATGGTAAATGTTATGATGAACAAAAAATGCTACAGCTTTTTACAAAATCGAAGAATGGATTAGCACTTGCTTATTTTTATTGCAACAAACTTACTCTTTGTTATCTATTTCATGCCTACCCTCAAGCTATGGAAAGTGCTACCGTGGGAGAAAAATATTTAGAGGGTATAATTGGAAATCTTCTGGTGCCTATTTTCCATTTTTATGACTCTCTTTCCAGACTGGCTTTATTTCCTAATGCAAAAAAACCTGAACAAAGGCGTTTCCTTAAAAAAGTCGCTGCTAACCAGAAGAAGATGAAAAAATGGGCGCATCATGCTCCTATGAACTATCTACATAAATTTTATTTGGTTGAGGCTGAACTTGCTCGCGTTTTGGGTAAAGATGAAAGGGCTATAGGAAATTATGATAAAGCTATTGCATTGGCACATGAGAATGAGTATCTCAATGAGGAGGCTTTGGCTTATGAATTAGCTGGTAAGTTTTATCTCCATAAAGGGAATAATCGTTTGGCTAATCATTATTTGCGTGAGGCTATGAATGCCTATTCTCGTTGGGGTGCGGTTGCTAAAGTTACTGATTTGGAAACTCAATATCCGCAACTTAAGGGTAAAACTTCCTCTACTCGTACTACTACAAATTCTTCTCTTACTACTACTGCCACTACATTAATGGGGGAAGGCGGTTCTAGTGTTCTGGATTTTGCTAGTGTTCTTAAAGCTTCTCAAGCTATTGCTGGTGAAATTGATTTGGCTCGATTACTTGAAAATTTGATGAAGATTGTTCTCGAAAATGCGGGGGCTCAATGGGGTTGTTTGATTTTGGAGAGTAAGGGGCAATGGGTTATTGAAGCTGAGGGTAGTGATGAGAAGGTAACAGTGTTGAAATCTCATGCAATTGATGTAAATAAAGTACCTACTATGCTTATAAACTATGTGGCTCGTGCTAAAGAAAGCGTTGTTTTGCATGATGCTATTCACGATGGGCAGTTTACTAATGATAGTTATTTTATTGAAAATAAAACTAAATCTGCGTTATGTATGCCGCTTCTCAATCAAGGGCAATTGTTGGGTTTGTTGTATTTGGAAAACGATTTTACTACTGGGGCTTTTACTTCTGATCGTTTGGAAGTTCTTAGCATTTTGTCGTCTCAAGCTGCGGTTTCTTTGGAAAATGCTTTGCTTTATCGTACTTTGGAGCAGAAGGTGGAGGAGCGCACGGCGCAATTGACTGAAGCTAATAAAAAGGTTATGGATAGTATTAAGTATGCCGAAATCATACAATCTTCTTTATTGCCGAATGAAGAGAAGGTAAAATCTTATCTGCCAGATAGTTTTTTCCTTTGGATGCCTAGGGATATTGTTGGTGGGGATATATATTATACAGAGTCTTTTGATGATGGTTTTCTTGTTGCTATTATAGATTGTACTGGGCATGGTGTACCAGGGGCATTTATGACTATGGTGGTTTCTACTAGTTTGCGGCAAATTACGCGGTCTGAAAATTGCCATAATCCTGCTGATATTCTGAAACGACTTAATTTTATGGTTAAAACGTCGCTTCAACAGGATACTGATTATGCGCGTTCTGATGATGGTCTTGATGCTGCTGTTTGTTGGGTGAACCGACAGGAGAAAACTTTGCTGTTTGCGGGGGCTAAACAGCCGATTTTTTACATTAAGAATAATAAATTGGAAACAATTCAAGGTGATAAACAGAGTCTGGGCTACAAAAAATCTAAGGTGGATTTTACGTTTACCACGCACACTGTTAAGATTGAAGATGGTATGTCTTTCTATTTGACTACTGATGGTTTTATAGATCAATTGGGTGGAGAAAAACGTTTTCCTTTTGGTAAGAAGCGTTTAAAAAAGCTGCTGATGGAATGTTATCAAGAACCAATTGAAGAGCAATCTGAAAAATTGCTTGAGGCTTTTAAGGAGTATAAAGGCGATAATGATAGACAGGATGATGTGACTATTTTGGGTTTTAGGGTTTAACATTATACAAATTCTAATCTGGAGTTCAAGCTTTCCTTGAACTCCTAAAAAATTTAATTTTCCGCTTGTGGAGAATTTGGTGTTTTCAAAATAATAACTTCTACTCTACGATTTTTCTTACGTCCTGCTTCTGTGTTGTTATTGGCAATGGTTCTAGTTGTGCCATAACCTTTAACAACTATGCGTTTTGAACTAATTCCTTGTCGCATTAATGCAAATTTGACAGATGTTGCTCGTCGTTCGGATACGCCTAAGTTATGTTGATGGCTACTCTTATTATCTGTATGTCCTTCAATTCTTATCCATAATTGCTGATGTTGGTTGAGGAAGCTGGCTAGTGTTTTTATATGAGCTGTAGCTTTTGAGTTTAATTCTGTTTGCTCTGTTTCAAATAAGTCGTCTTCTAATGTGACTGCTAAATAGCCATTAGTTCCTGTAAACCATTGTGCTAGGCGTGTTTGTAATTGGCGAAGTTGGGGTTGTTTTTGTGGAACAGTTTTTGACTTTTGTCTTTTTTTGATTGTGGTGTGTCTTTTGCTAGACTGTGCCTGTTTAAGTAAGTTTTCTGCTTTTCCTAAGACGCTTTGGGCTTGTTTTATGGCGGCTTGTGCTTGTTTTTTCGCTGTCACTGCAAAATTTTTTCTTTGTCTACTATTTTTCGCCCGTCTTGCTTTGCCAAGTGCTTTTTTAGCTTTGGTAAGTGCATTTGAATTGCTGGTTGCGCGAATATTGCTTGGTACTGGCTGTTCTGGAACGCTACTACAACTCATAAGAAATATACTAATATTTATGATAATTAGTAATGTTTTTATATTCATTGTTTTTTCTCCTTAATTAGTTTTATTGTTGCATAATAATTAAATGCCGTTGGGCTTGTAGTTGGGGAATTTTTAATGCTATCGTTTTTATTTGTACCCCTGATATTTTGGCGATTTCTTGTTCTGGATAAATCCCTTTCATTGCTAATAAACATCCTTTGGTGGCGCATAAGTGTGCGCTTTGGGTATAAAAATTATATAAATTAGAATAAGCTCTTGAAATTATTGAGCTAAATTTATATTTTGGTTTGAAATTTTCTATACGAGTACAGACAACTTCTGCATTTGTGATTTTTAATTCTAGAATGGCTTGTTTGACAAAGCGGATTTTTTTTGCGCTACTATCTAATAAAATACAGTGCCAGTCTGGACGTGCTATTGCTAATAATATTCCTGGTAAACCTGCTCCTGTGCCAATATCTAATATCTGTTTGCCACAAACATGAGGTATTATTGCTAAACTATCTAAAATATGTTTTGGTATCATATCTGATGGTTGGCGCACACCTGTGAGATTATAAACTTTATTCCATTTGTTCAATATTTCTATATAATCTAATAGTTGCGTTTGGGTGGCATTAGGTAGATTGAGTTGTAGCGTTTGTAAACCTTGGCTTAGATTGTTTGCTAAATTCATTTTTGGTGTGGGTGTATAAAAAAAGGGTTAGTATAAGATTTTATACTAACCCTAATAATTATTTGGTGGGCGGTACTGGATTTGAACCAGTGACCCCTGCCGTGTGAAAGCAGTGCTCTACCCCTGAGCTAACCGCCCTATAAGGTTTTGGTTATCCTAAAACATCATTTGTGTTAAGTCAAATTTTTTTATAATTTATTATATATATATATAACATGACAGTTCGTACTCGTTTTGCACCTAGCCCTACGGGCTATTTACATGTTGGTGGTGTCCGCACCGCTTTATTTTCATGGCTATATGCTCGCAAACATGGTGGGCAATTTATTTTACGCATTGAAGATACTGATCGTGAGCGTTCTACAGATGCCTCAGTTAATGCGATTCTTGATGGTATGAAATGGCTTGGTTTAGAGATTGATGAGGGGCCTTTTTATCAAACTGAACGTTTTGAGCGTTATGGTGAGGTTATTGAGCAATTATTGGCTAATGGCCAAGCATATTATTGCTATTGTTCCAAAGAGCGTTTAGAAAATCTCCGCAATGAGCAAAAGGCGCGTAAGGTAAAGCCGCGTTATGATGGTCATTGTCGT
>Ga0256844_10001045_pt1 | contig 10492 bp, 15 predicted proteins | sample MusselsmetaG_FD_189100 | JGI IMG/M metagenome (GOLD analysis project Ga0256844, IMG submission 189100) | Mussel associated microbial communities from hydrothermal vent at the East Pacific Rise, Pacific Ocean - Mussels | ecosystem: Host-associated > Mollusca > Shell > Unclassified ... | reverse complement strand
AAAATTATTTTTTTCATAGATTTTCCTCTCTTTGTTGTTTTCGTTTTTTATAATTATAATTGGCTTTAAAAATATAAAATACACCAACCAATAAAGTAGCAGTTCCAAGCATTAGTCTAAAAAATGTATCTTTAGTAATCTCCTCAAATGGGATTATGCTAAAGCCAAATACTGCAAATAATGCTCCTACAAAAATTTCTACATAATTATCTAAGTTTTTTTCAAAATCATTCATTATTTATCCTATGGTACTGGTACATCATTATTGGGATTTGTTAATCTCTCTTCTTTGTAATCTTTGCCTTTATCACTACAACCCACAGCCACAATAGACATTCCTAGTATTATCAATAATATTGTTATTTTTTGTTTCATCTATTTTCCTTTTATGGTACGGCTATATCATTATCTGGGTTGGTTGTTGCTCTATTTAGCATAAACGCTTCCCTACCTGCTTGTTGCATAGTTTCTTTTTCATTTTGTGCCAACATGAACTGTCCTTGCATATTTGCTTGACTCATAATTGTTTGTTGGAGTTTTTTAAAAGTATGTGTTTGGTGTGTGGCAATGGCATTAGCTGCTTGAATTGCACCTAACTGACCAGTTGCACTTTGGCTTAAATTTTGTAGCTGTCTCATGGTTGCTTCATCATTCTGCATATCATTTGCTTGTAAGCCCAATGATTTTAAAGCCCCATTTATGGAGTCTTTTGTAGAAATTCTAAGTTGCTTATATTGATCTTGAAAGCTTTGATGAGCATTGTCGCCTTGTGCTTCACTTAGATAGTTATCATAGCCCTTAAAGAGGCTATTGAAATCAGAATTATAACTGCTTGACGCAAAGTTGATACCCTCTCCAAAATTTACTGTTTCTCTCAATTTTAAAACAGATTGGGAGAATTGATCCCATTGTTGTTGTGGTAGCTGTCCAATATTTTCTAACATGTTTTTATAACTATCAAATTGATTTCTATACTGCATTATTTGCTGTTGATATTGGTTTATTTGTGTTGCATACTCTTGTAGTTGCTTGGTGTATGAATATCCTCTATCTATGCCATCGGCAAGGAGTTGTCCTATTTGAGTCCACTCACTAGCTCCTCCTGCCGCTGCACCTGCGTTAAGTGAAGATGTTAAAAGCATTGCTGCTAAAGCTGTTGATAATCCGATTTTCTTTAATGTTTTTTTCATGTGTTTTCCTTTTAAGTTAAAATTAGAAGAGCTGTCATATAGCCCACCGCACCAGTCATTGCCAAAAGCACCCAATAGATCATAGGTATTTGTGTTGAAGATGATGGATCATCTTTTGCCTCATCTTTAAACTTTTCCAATTTTTGGTAAGCATCCTCTACGGCTTTAGAAATTTTTATCTCTGCCAACTCTTTAACTTTAGATAGATACTTTTCTGTTGTTGTCTCTACATTGGCTTCATGTTGAGTAAACATGAGATCCATTTTTTTCATGTATTCCCTAAAGACAATTTCAGATATTGTCACCAATGAAAAGATCGGATCTTTTTCTGTAGTAGCAATACCGTGAGTTTTTCTAATAGCATTTAAAATCTCTTCTTTTTGTTCATGGGTCATGGTCTGCTCCTTTACGTATCTTTAGCCAGTTTTGTTGGTTGTTCTAGTACCAGGTTCAACTTGCCCCAAATGTCTTTTTTGACAATACCTATTCGTGACTTATCAAGAATATTAAAATTAGGATCTTTTAAAACATCATCAAACGTAGCTTTAGACTTTTTCATTTTTTCAATAGCCAAGGTAATAAGTTCTGGATTTTTGGGTAAATATACGAGTCCGTGAATATGCTTTTTGTTTTTGGTGTATGCTTCCATTTCTTCAAAATGCTTACCATCTTTATCAGTCAGCTTTCCAAAATGTTCATTAGCCCATACGATATAGGTACAACTGTCTTTAAATGCTCCTATAAGCTGTTCTAAGCCATTAAGAGTATCAGACATAGCCTCACCACCAACGACTGGTATATGTAGGATAATGTTATATTTATTACTGAGTATTAGATTTATAATATCACTCTCTAAAAGATAGTTCACGAGAGGAAGAAAAGTTGTAGCTCCTGCATCCATAACAACATCTTTATCTTTTAGCTCCAACAAGTACATCGTAAGATCATCAAATTTAGCTACAGATATTTGATTATCCTGCATGAGCTCCAATGACATTACATCTAATGATTTTATATCTGCTAAGGTTCTATTGTTACTATCTGTATCAACCCCGACTATACAATTTCCTTTTTTATCTTTTATGTACTGCATCAAAAGTGCAGAGATATAAGATTTTCCTACTCCACCTTTTCCCTGGAGAGATACATGCAAATTCTGTTTTTTCATTTTTTTGTTCCTTGTATTATTTGTTTTAGTGCTAGGTCAGCTTCATTTTTTAAAGCAACATAATTGTCAATTTCTAACTTTTGTGCTATCATTGCAGTATGCAAACTTCTAATTTCTGCTTGGTCGTGGTCTTTATCGGTTTGCTCTTTTAGTTTTATTTCTCCTTGTAATAAAGTTATCACTCTTATTGCTAGATTTGGTATCTGAATATCTCCAGATAAAAAATCACTCAATTCATTTTCATCTTCTAAACATAAATGAACTATTGCACTATCCCAGTTATTGCCACAATAATCTGTGACAAATTTCTGAACACTATTTACTTTTTCTTGATTATCTAACATGCTTTTACCTCCTTATGTTTTGGCATGATTGCATCTTGATTAGAATACATCCATGCCCACACTCGTTTTGCATCTTCGGCACTAATGTCTTTTGCTGATACCTCATTATGAAGATAGCCAGTAGAAGAAAGACTAATCACCGTATTTTTTAAAAATAGCCCAGGTACTCCTTGGACAAGATTTAATCCTAGATATTCATTTTTCATTCGCTCTCTAAAAGCATTAAAACTTTCTGTCTTCTTAGAAGAGATTTTTTTATTTATGTTTTTTTGTTTATGTTTTATTATTTGTGCCGTATTATCCACATGTGGCTCATCCACATCTGGATTATCCATATGTGGATAATCCCCATATGGTTGAATACATTCAAGAACTACACCCTCTGAGTCAAAATGCCATATGTATAAAAATAGACCTTTTTTGTTTTTATCTTTTTCAATAAATAGAAAGTTAGAGCCTTTTAGCTCATTTACTGCAGCTCTAACAGCATCTTCACCTTCTTTCATGTTTTTAATAATAAATTGATAGTTTAATTCAAAACCATCTTCATGTAATTCAAGCCATGCACCTAGCCCTTTTGCTTTTAGCGATATTTCTTTATCATTTAAAAGGTTTTTATGTACTTGTGCATAGTCTCTTTTCTTTTTTCTAAGTCTAATCTTTGCCATTATGCTTGACCTTTAGATCTTTGATATTGATTACCCAGTTTTTCTCGTTTATTTGTCTAAAGCCATGCTTCTTAGCAAAACTTGCAGCAGCATCATTTGTCATTTCAATACCAATTTTTTCAAAGTTTAAAACTTTAGATTGTGTAACTAAAAATTGTAATAGAGATGTACCATTACCCACACGTTGATCTTTAAAACCAATATTGGCAACAATAAGTGTCTTATCATCCCAAATTCTGTGTTTTCTATCTTTTGGGAGAGAATGTCTAATGTAGAGATTAAACATCTTAGAAGATGCAAGTAGTGTATGCGTGTCATCAATTAATCTATCAATGTCATATCTATGTATGAGATATTTTTCTAGGTTATCTTTGAATTTGTTTTTTGGCATTTAATTAGCCTGTATAGTAGAAGATTGTTCTAACTTTAAAAGTAGTTCTTGAAGATACTCATATTTATAATATATTTGTCTACCAACTTTAATAAATTTTAACAAACCTTTTTTTCTATAATTACTTTGGCTTCTTTTTGGAATTGGTAGAATTCCTTCTATACCTTTTTCAGTTTCTTCTATTGTGTAGAAATCTTTCATTCTTATCCTTTTATAGTAAATAGACTATTTTTTATTAAATATATTAAATAAGCTATAGTATTTGTAGTATATTAGCAAATAAATGTATTTATTGTCAAGTATTTTGTATTAATTTATATAAAAAGCATAGAAAAAAGGGTTAAATGCTATAATTGCTATAGTAAAAGGATGTATTTATGAAAAAAGATGAGTTATATGCAAAAATTTTAGGTACTAGTGTTGGAACTTATTATAATTATCTAAAAGAAGAAAGAAAAATTATCAAATTTTTAGGTCAGTTTACCTTAGATGAATTAGAAGAGTTTTATAGTACTGGAAAAATCAATAGTTTAGTACATTATAAAGTATGGAAAAATAGTAATCGTCCTAAAATAAATATTGCTTTGAAATTACATAATCTTCTAACTGGAAAAAATGGAAATTTTATTTATAATGAAAAAATGATAGATGTAGTATGTGAACTATTGATTACTTTTAAACAAATGAGAAATGAAAGTTTGATACCGACCAAATATGAACAAGTTATTTGGAATCCCAATGAAATTACTTTCAATGAGTTATATAATTTATATTTATTAACAAGAGATAAAGGTAATCTATTTGAAAGTTTAGGTGAAGAGAATACACCAAAATATATTTTTGAAGATCTTCAAAATTTATCATCAATTACAGATGATGAATCAAATCATCTGGCATATTTACTTGAAGATCAATTACTTAGTTTTGTTACTTGGATAATTGAACATGAACATTTATATATTTCTCAAGTAAAAGGTTTAGTAATATTATCTTTAATTATTATGTCTTCAGAATGGTTTGAAGACCTTAGTATAAAAGAAGTTGTTGATCTAGCTATACCAAATGAAGTTATAGAAAAAATTACTAAAACATCTAGCTATGCAAAACTTTTAAAGATTTATGAAGCCCAAGTCAAAAACTTGATGGAGCATGATTTTAACCAATTTTCTTAATTGAATGTATTAAATAGTTTTACTTGGGTCTTTTTCTGTAGTATTTGGATTGTAATTAAATCCTTTTGATATAGTCGATGGAGGGATAATAGGGCTATTATTATCTTCTTTTGGTGTTGCATCTTTGCTACTCATTTCACTATCACTTCTTTTGCTAACGGTTTGTGTATCTAGCGAGTGTTGTATAGCATTAGTTTCAAAAGCTTTTTTGAAATGGTACTTAAATGACTCCAGAGACATCTTCCAACCTAGTTTTTCTTTTAATGTTCTATACAAGTATGCTTTTTTTCTATATCCTTTTTCTTGGTAATACTCTTCTATAATTTTGATTGAAGAGTAAAACTCTCTAACAGCTTCACCATTAGGAAGCTTGGCAGCTACATTTTGCATATACAACCTTTTTATCTATATTTCTTAATGTATCTTACTGTTATTTAACTTATACTACCGAAACTTACCGTTTTTAATCTTTTCAAGATAAAGTTAAGTTTTAACAAGTTTTGAGGGTATAATAGTAATTGAATTAAAAGGCAGGTAGGGTCTATGTGTCACAAAATATTAAATTTTGTACCTCCTAGTCGACCTGAAACTTATTCGCACCTTTAGGTGACTCAACGAAAAAACTTATTATAAAGAAGCTAGATTATGAATACAAGTAAGATGATTAGTGTCCTCCAATATTGGCATATTGAAGAATTTTTATTGCCACAAAAACTTGAAGATACAAATAAAATTAATGGAAAATTCCAACAATCATTTAGGGGTAAATTTGACGAAATATTTCCTCAAATAGAAAAATATATAAAAGAAAATCAAAAAACGATAGAAGCTTTAAATGCACAAAAAAAACCAATAGATACTTCTAATGAATATGTATGGGAGTTTTTTATCTATGGTGGTATCTATAAGCAAAAAAAAATTAAAGATATATTACTAGAGGTTTTGAATGCTACAGATGATGAATTTGAGGAAAGACCATTAACGGGTAATGCAGCATCCTATGTTTTATCTTTTAATACGAATCTAGACTTTAAGGTAGATGGTGTGCAAATATCCACAGCACCTTGGGCTATTAAAGATATTGTCAAAAATAAAAAACTTTCAAAACTTGATTACGATGTATTTAATGAAATGCATGAAAACTTAAAAGAGTATTTGAACGAATTATCAACTTTGGATGATTATGATTTTGAAAATTTTATTAAAAATATTGATAAGTATATAAAAGAACATTTAGGAAGTAGTTTATTAGACAAAGATGACTACTATCAGATTACTGCTACAAAAAAAATGTTAAAAAATATCCAATCAGATGCTACAGATACAGATATGTTAAATAGTTTTTATATTGAAGATTTAGACAAGACAATTAGATACATAGAAGAGGGTCATTCTAATAAGTTATTGAATCAATATCTCGAGATGGACATAAAAGGAAATCGCATAGATGTTCGTAAAAATATTGATTATGTGTATGATATGTTATCTCCAGATAAACTACCTGATGCATGTTGGGCAACTGTAGGAGGATATCCTCTTGTGTATAGTCAACAGTTTGCAATTAACTCTATAAAAGAAAAAATTTTAGGTAATGGTGGTATTTATGCTGTAAATGGTCCTCCTGGTACAGGTAAAACTACATTACTTAGGGATCTTATTGCAATGGTTATTACCGAAAGAGCTAAAGTGATAGTAAAATTTAATCACCCAAGTGAATTATTTGAAGGTAAAGAAGATGCATGGAAAACAAACGACTATGAACAAGAATATTATAAATTAAAAGATGCTTTTTTAGGACATGAAATTGTAGTAGCTTCAAGTAATAATGGTGCTGTAGAAAATGTGACAAAAGAGATACCAGCAAGTGATAGTATTGATGAAATGTGGCTAGATAAAATTGATTTTTTCAAAGATTTAGGAAGCGATCTTATTGGTAGAGATGCATGGGGAAGTGGTGCGGCATGTTTAGGTAAAAGCAAGAATAAAAGTGATTTTATAGGTAGTTTTTGGTATGAGAAAGAAGATGCAAAGTTTGGTGGACTACTCAAATATCTTACTTTACTTACAAAAGAAAATAAACTACAAAAAGAGCAAAAAATCATAAAGTGGAAAGAAGCAAAAAAATCTTTTTTAAAGGCTCTTTCAGATGTAGAAGAGTTTAAAAAAGAAAAAATAGCATTAAAAAAAGAAATTGACAAATTAAAAATATCAATGGATAGACTCATAAAAAATAAGGAAATATTAGAATCATTAATAACAGAGCTTCAAAATAAAAAACTTACAATATTTACCCTTATTTTAGAAAAGCTACTTCTATTTAAAAAAAGTCACAAAGAAAAAATTGTTGATTATCAATTTGAGCTAGTAAGTATTGATAACAATTTATTAGGGGTAGAAGAAAAATATTCAACTAAATTGAAAATATATTTACAATTGGAGAAGAGAACGGAGAATGAAGAAAAGAGAGAAAAAGATTCCCCATGGACGCATGATAAGGATTTCCAAAAAGCACGTTCAAGGGTATTTGTAGAGGCATTAAATTTACATAAAGCACTTATAGATGCAAATGCATTTGAAATACGTAATAATTTATTTAGAATTATGGAAGTACTTGGTAATAAAATTAGAAAAGATACTCAACATCAAATAGCAGTACAACATGCTTGGGCAACATTGTTTTTATGTGTACCCGTTGTTTCCACTACATTTGCTTCATTCAGTAGATTATTCCCTCAACTCTGGGACAATAAAATAGGTTGGCTTTTAATAGATGAGGCGGGTCAAGCGTCTGCTAAACAAGCGGTAGGAGCTATGATGCGTTCAAAAAATGCTATTGTAGTTGGTGATCCATTGCAGCTTGAACCCATTATTGGATTACCTGGATCTATACAAGCTATATTACATAAAGAGATAAATGCACATAAAGATGCTTTATCAGATTATAGTTCGGTACAAAAAAGAGTAGATTTTACAGAAGTACATGGTACTTATCTTGAAGCTGATGAAGGAGAACCTATTTGGGTAGGCTCTCCATTGCGTGTACATCGCCGTTGTTGTTCTCCTATGTTTGACATATCTAACAAAACCACATATAAAGGATTAATGATTCAAGGTAAAAAACCTGATAAGGGTACACTTCCTATTAGTAAATGGATAGATGTGATATCTACAACTAATGAAAATCATTGGATTAAAGAAGAGGGTACTGAAGCAATTAGGTTAGTACATGATCTATGTAAAAAGCAAAATATAGAAGAAGATGATATTTATATTATAAGTCCATTTCGTGATGTAGTTAAGGGTCTTAAGGTAATCTTTGAAAAAGAAAACTTGATGCAGAACAAACAAATAGGCACAATACACACTGTCCAAGGGAAAGAAGCAAAAGTAATAATATTAGTGCTAGGGAGTGATCCTGAAAATAATGGTGCACGGCAATGGGCATCTGAAAAGCCTAATTTGCTCAATGTGGCTGTAACTAGAGCTAAGGATAGGCTATATATAATTGCCAATAAAGAAAACTGGATGGATAAACAATATTTTAGTGATGCTATAGATTTATTAAGTTAAATGTTTCTTATATTAGTTGTAGACTCAATAATATAAATTTTAGCTTTCTCTAAAATATCATTTTTATTAGTGGCAGTTGCAATTTTCTCATCCCCGCAATAAAGATTAAAGCTACCAACAAGCTCTTTGGCTTCAAAACAAATATTCTCAATATAAAAATAGAGGTAATCTTTGCGTTCTTCTAAAATAGATATCGAATTCATATCTATTTCTTTTTGATTTACTGGAGAATGTATATGGGTATATTCTATTGGTTCCATATAGAATATATCATGTTTCATATTGGTATACATAAGAGCTTGAATATTGGTAGAAACTCCAAAGTAGCTGTCAATTTCAGTATGAGAATGTTCTTCTATATTTTCTAAAGCAACTTTTATAGGAGAGGAGCATAGTTCAATAAGTTTGAAGTAGTCTAGTCTATCTAGTTTTGTTATAAAATAGAGTTCAAAAATATCGTCAGCTATTTTTATATGAAGTTTTCTATATTTAGATTGGATATAGAGTTGATCCAAGTTTTTATCAAGAAAATAAATCCAATCATTGTAAGTGAAATCAGGTGTTAATCCTACCATAATATCTGCCATATCTAAGTGTTCAGTTATGGTAAATCTTGTTTTCGATAAAAGGTCATTTAATTTATTCATTATGTAGTATCAAATTGTATTATTTAAATTTAATGTATAAAAATATTTAGACATTTTTAAAATCCTTACTAAGCATATTTAACTCATCCAAAGACATATTCATATAATCCATTGTTTCAGACTGTCCTATGCTAGTTATGGCACTAAATAAAAGATCATTTTGTTCTTGTGTCAATGATGATAACTTTCTTGCTTCATCCATGGTACTATCAGAGTCATCACCATCAAGAACTTTTCCCATCTTGATAAACTCCAATGCCAGTAACTTTGTAGTGTTTTTATTATGATGTTGTTCAAGTAGATCTTTTACATTAGTGTCTATAGTAGCTAATAGGGCTTTTTGTGTATCTGTTAATGTATTCATGCGTTTTCCTTTATTGTTGATGTATTTTTTAATAATCTAACTATGTATGATTTTAGATCTTGGTAGGTAGTCATGTTCATTGATGGTTTTTCAATACCCTCTATATCAAATGGATCTTCTTTCTTTGCCTCGATCAACTGTATAATATGCTTAGGTAAATAAGTAATACGATAATGCATAATTGTATCAATAAAATCTTTACCAGTATAGTTGCACTCTTTCATAAGGTAGACTAGATCATACAAATCTCTAATTTTATTTCTATCAAGTAACAAGAGTGATTTTAGTTTGAAGATACTTTCAACAGATGCAATACGCAAATGCTCCAGAGTATGCTTATTATCATCTTTGAGTATCTCACTCTCATAGATATTACTTGAAGGATTAATCACAAAATCGACTTTAACCCCATCGATGATATAACGCTTCATGACTTCTGTAATATCTCCGCCCTCGTTAATAGCTGTATCGATAATACCTTGCTCAAACTCCAGAGGGATAACCTCATTAAAGCTCTCTAAAAAATCAAGCTCTGGTAATTTGTCTGAAAAGGGGAAACAGATGTCAAGATCAAAACTCTCACGGTGTGAAAGATGATAAGCTAGGGCAGTACCACCAATGAGTATGGCTTTATGTTCAGAAAAAAGAGAAACCTTTGTAAATTTGTCCAGGAGTGATTGAGTCTGTTTATTAATCATGTATGAGCCAATGGAGTATGAATATGAGTCATGACACTCTGTATAAGTTTATCTGAAAGCTTATCTCTGTATTTCATAAGAGCAGCGAGTAAAGTCTCTTCACCAAAAAACTCAATAAATTTACGAATTACAAAATCATTATATGATCTTCTGAGTGTTGAGATAATAAATATATCATTTGGGACAGTTTTAGTAAGATTGTTATTCCAAAATATAGCTCTTGGCATCCCTGCATCTATGAGTTGCTTTGCTGTAACTGTTTTAGGGGAAGGTACACTTT
>Ga0256844_10001044_pt1 | contig 10501 bp, 7 predicted proteins | sample MusselsmetaG_FD_189100 | JGI IMG/M metagenome (GOLD analysis project Ga0256844, IMG submission 189100) | Mussel associated microbial communities from hydrothermal vent at the East Pacific Rise, Pacific Ocean - Mussels | ecosystem: Host-associated > Mollusca > Shell > Unclassified ... | reverse complement strand
TTTAGTAACACCATAAATAGTATAAAATGAAAAAGAATATTTTTATATTATTATTTCTTTTGTCATTTTATAATTATGCTCAAGATATTTCATTACAAAATCAATTTTCAGGTACAGTTGATTTTACAATGTTTGGAAATACTCTAAATTATTTCGAAAACGGTCAATTTTTTGCTTGTGATATTCAAACATCATCCTCAGCAGAATTGTTATTAGATAGTAATGATACAGTTTTGGCTGCGTATTTATATTGGGCAGGTTCTGGAACTGGTGATTTTCAAGTAGAGTTAAATGGAAATGTTATAACTGCTGATCGAACTTTTAGTGATAATTATAATGATAATAATTATTTTAGTGCATTTGCAAATGTAACTACTCAAATACAAAATTCAGGTAACGGAATTTATACTTTATCTGAATTAGATTTAACTAATGTAATTAGTGATTATTGTAGTTTTGGAGGAAATTTTGGAGGTTGGGCGATAATTATAATTTATAATAACGATAACTTACCAGATAATTTAATTAATGTTTATGACGGAATGCAAAGTGTTCCAGATAATATATTAATTCAATTAGATAATTTGGACGTAGTTGATAATAATAATGCTAAAATTGGCTTTTTAGCTTGGGAAGGAGATGCTGGTATTGCAAATAATGAATCTTTAAAAATTAATGGAAATGTAATTAGTAATCCGCCTTTAAATCCCGCAAACAATGCTTTTAATGGTACAAATTCTTTTACAGGAAGTTCAGATTTGTACAACATGGATTTAGATTATTATGATATTGAAAATAACATACAGCCTGGAGATACATCAGCGACTATAGAAATAACATCTGGTCAAGATTATGTAATGCTTAATTGTATTGTAGTTAAATTAAATACGCAATTACCAGATGCAACTTGTGAATTAAATAACTATTTACTTCAAAATTGTAATGATAGAATTTTAGAAATAAATTTTGATATTACAAACACTACAGAAGCCACAACAAGCTTAATTTTAGGTATTCCTATTTCTGTTTATGCCGATGATATTTTAGTTGATGTTTTTTATACATCAGAAATTATAAATATTGGAGATACAATTAACATGATTAAAGAAATTACAATTCCAAGTGATATACCAAACGATTTTGAGTTAAAAATAATTGTAGATGATAATAATGGTAATGGAATTGTTTTTGAAATAAATGAAGATAATAATTCAAGTCAATTATCTATTAGTTTACCACAAATTCCAATAGCAAACTTAGTTGATGTTCAATACTCTTGTGAAGAATTACCAGATATTTACGATGGAATATCAAGTTTTGATACATCTAATATTCAAGAAATAATTCTTGGAGGCGTTGGAGAGCAAACAGAAATGGAAGTTTTTTATTTTGATGAAAATGGAGTAGAGTTACCAAGCCCTTTACCAAACCCTTTTATAAGTAAAACTCAAACAGTTGATGTAATAGTTCAAAATCCTATAAATATAGATTGTACCGTATCTACTACAATAAATTTTGAAGTTGTTTCTTTACCTAGTTTTGAAATTAATGATAATATTTATTGTTATGATGCTTTTCCAGAAACTACTATTGTATCTATAGAAAACCCATTAGATGAGTATTTTTACGATTGGTTTGATGAAAATGGAAATATTATAGCTGTAAATCAAGAAAATTTAGAAATATTTATCTCAGGAAACTACAGTGTAACAGCCTATTCTAAAATTATACCTTGCTCAACAACTAAAGATTTTTTTATATCTAAAGAAACTGTAGATGTTTTAATACCAGATGATTTATTACTTTGTGATGAAGGTTTTTCTTCTGCAATTTTTGATTTAACTTCAAATCAAAGTCAAATTTCATCAAATGATAATCATGAAATTAGTTATTATTCTTCAATTGAAAATTTACATCAAGGAAATAATGAAATAATTTCAGCTAGTTACTATTCTAATCAAACAAATCCCGAAATTGTATATGTAAAAGTTTTAGATAATACTACTTTGTGCTATAATTATACAAGTTTTAAAATATCTGTAGAGAAATGTCCACCAATTCCTCCGCAAATTTTTACGCCAAATAATGCAACAAATAATCTTTTTACTATTAGAGGTTTAAGAAATATTTTTTTAGAATTCGATTTAAAAATTTATAATAGATATGGTAGTTTAGTTTATCAAGGGAATAATAATATTAGTGACTGGGACGGAACATATAAAGATAAAAAACTACCAACAGGTACTTATTTTTATGTTTTACGTTTGAATGATAATTATTATGAAAATTTAAAAGGTTGGGTTTATCTTCTTCAATAATATTTTATACAGTTTAAGCTGTTAAATGTTGTTATTTATTATTTGTTAAATTGTATATTTGTATTTCAAATAATTAATAATGAATCGATTTATATTAGTAAGTTTATTATTGGTAAATTCAGTAATATTCTCTCAAATTACAGTAGATAACACACAGACAGCTCAAGATTTAGTTAATTTGTTATTTAATAATTCTGGTTGCGCAACAGTATCTAATTTTTCAGTATCAGGAAATAATAGTTATGGGTCATTTAATAAAAATGGTTCTGATTTTAGCTTTAATGAAGGAATTGTTTTAAGTACAGGTAATTTAAATAATGTTCCAGGGCCAAATAATAATTTAAGTGATGATAATTTAGGAACAGGAACAGATGTGGATTTAGCCTCAATTTTTTCTGACACTTATGATACTACTGTTTTAGAATTTGACTTTGTTCCTCAAACATCTTATATAAGTTTTGATTATATTTTTGCATCGGAAGAATATCAAGAAGGAAATAGTAATACTTGTGAATATTCTGATGTTTTTGCTTTTTTAATTAAATCTAATACAGAAACTAATTATACTAATATTGCAGTTGTTCCAGGTACAGATACTCCTGTTCAAGTAACTACAGTTCATCCTGATGTAACTAGTTCTTGCCAAGCAGAAAATGAAATTTATTTTGGTAATTGGAATCCTCCAAATAGTATTCCAATTAATTTTAACGGACAAACCGCAACTTTAAAAGCAAAGAGTAATGTAATTCCAGGTGAAACATACCATATCAAACTTATAATTGCAGATCATCAAAATTATCAATATGATTCTGCAGTTTTTTTAAAAGCAGGTAGTTTTAATGTAGGTACTAATTTAGGTGTTGATTTTTTAAGAGATACAAAAAACCCTATTTGTGGTGGTGATTCATTAATTTTAGATTGTAATTATAATACAGCTGTAAGTTATAATTGGTTTGTAGATAATATTCCATATAATGATGTTTTTGTCCCAATATCAGGTGAAAATAGTAAGACTTATAAAGTAATTACAGAAGGTAGGTATAAAGTTGAAGTAGATTTAGGTGGCGGATGTATTTCTGAAGGAGAGATTACTGTTGAATTTGATGATTTACCAACTGTTTTTGATACTGAAATAATTGGATGTAATGATGATTTTTCAGATTTCTATGAGTTTGATTTAACTGAGGCTAATTCTAATATTACAGATAATGATAGCGATTTATCAGTTACAAGTTATTATCATTCATTTATTAATGCTGACACTCAAAATAATCCAATATCTAATATTAATAAATATACAAATCAGTCTTTAGATGAAGAAATTTATGCTAGAGTAGAAAATCAAAATGGATGTGCTAGCATTGCTAAAATAATTTTAAAAGTCTATCATAATCCTAAATTATTAGGTGATAAAGAAACTTTTTATTGTTTAAATGATTATCCAAATCCTTTAACATTAGATAGTGGTTTATTATATGGAGATATTGCCGATTTTACTTATAAATGGGTTTATAATAATGGAATAGATGCTCCATTAGATTTATCTCAAAATTCTCCAACTATTGATATTATAAACTCTGGAGTTTATACTGTTGAGGTAACAAGTTCAGATGGTTGTATGGTTAGTAGGGATATAACTGTTACGAATTCTAATATTGCAACTATTATTGATATTGTAGTTGCTGAGGAGATTTATCCTAATAGAGTTAGTATTAAAATTGAAGTTATTGGAGAAGGTGATTATCAATATGCAATAGATGATTATAATTTTCAAGATAGTCCTATTTTTGAAAAATTATTATATGGATATCATATAGTTACCGTAAAAGATAAAAATGGATGCCTACCAAATACACAAAAAGATTTTACAATTTTGAATTATAAAAAGTTCTTTACTCCAAATGAGGATGGGAAAAATGATAAATGGAATTTAAATAATGATAACTCATTACTATTACATTATAATACAATTTCTAACCTTACAATATATGATAGGTTTGGAAAAATAATGGCAGTGATAGATCCAAAAGGAGAAGGTTGGAACGGAAATTATAAAGGTTCAATTGCATTCCCAGAAGATTATTGGTTTTCAGTTAAACTAATAGATTTTAAAGGAAAAACAACTACTAAGCGAGGTAATTTTAGTTTAGTAAGGTAGATTTTAAATAAATATTAAATTAAATATTATGAAAAGTATTATTAAAATATTAGTTTTATTATTATTAACACAATCTTGTAAAATAGATGATGAATGTGGAGAATGTTTTACTCCTCCAAATGCATTTGTTTTTGAATTAGTTGATAGTACTACTGGAGAGAATTTATTTACTAATGGTTATTTTAATTCTAATGATATAAGAGTATTAGATGCTAATACTCAAAATAATATTGAATTTAGTTTTATAGATGAAAATGCAATTAATTTGATTTCAATAAATACTATTGGATGGAAAACAGAAACTGTAAATTATTCAATAATCATATTAAATGATAATATTTTTAATTTATATGTAGATGCCGAAAGATTAACTGCTGATTGTTGTAATTATACTAAATATAACGAAATAATAATTGAAAATAAAGATTTTCAATTAAATCAAGAAACTGGTATTTACAAAATTTTAATTGAATAATAAATTACAATTGTTCTTTTAAGATATTAATTTCATCACGTAATTGGGCAGCAGCAATAAAATCTAAAGCCTTCGCAGCTTGTTCCATTAGTTTACGTTTTTGTTTAATTCGTTTTTCAATTTCTGGTTTTGGTAGATATTCTAAATCTTGTTCAGCTACTTTATTAAGAGCATTATCATAGTGAAAAGAAGTTACAGAGCTTTTAGTTAAATCACTTTCAATTGCTTTTATAATTTGTTTTGGTGTTATGTTGTTTTCAGTGTTATATTTAATCTGTTTTTCTCTACGATAATTGGTTTCATCAATTGTTTTTTGCATGCTTTTTGTAGTTTTATCAGCATACATGATAGCTTTACCATTAATATTTCTTGCAGCTCTACCAATAGTTTGTGTAAGCGATCTATGAGAACGTAAAAAACCTTCTTTATCAGCATCTAAAATTGCAACTAATGAAACTTCAGGTAAATCTAATCCTTCACGTAAAAGATTTACGCCAATTAACACATCAAATAATCCTTTTCGTAAGTCTTGCATAATTTCTACACGTTCTAAAGTATCAACATCACTATGAATATATCGACAACGAACTTGAATTCGTGTAAGGTATTTTGCCAATTCTTCAGCCATTCTTTTTGTTAGAGTTGTAACTAAAGTACGTTCATCTTTTTCTACTCTAATTTGAATTTCTTCAATTAAATCATCTATTTGATTTAAACTTGGACGAATCTCAATAATAGGATCTAATAAACCTGTAGGTCTAATAACTTGTTCAACAAAAACACCTTCGGTTTTTTGTAATTCATAATCAGCAGGAGTAGCACTAACAAAAACAACCTGATTTTGAATTTCTTCAAATTCCTCAAATTTTAAAGGTCTATTATCCATTGCAGCAGGTAATCTAAAACCATATTCTACCAAATTTTCTTTTCTAGATCTATCGCCACCATACATAGCGTGTACTTGAGGTATTGTAACATGGCTTTCGTCAATTACCATTAAGTAATCATCTGGAAAATAATCTAATAAACAGAAAGGTCTTGTTCCTGGTGGTCTTCCGTCAAGGTAGCGAGAGTAGTTTTCAATACCACTACAATAGCCTAATTCTCGTATCATTTCAAGGTCAAATTCAGTTCTTTCTTTTAATCGTTTCGCCTCTAGATGTTTACCTATTTCTTTGTAATAATCTACTTGTTTAACCATATCTTCTTGAATTTGATGAATGGCATTTTGTAAAACATCAGGAGATGTAACAAATAGGTTTGCAGGATAAATAGTTAGTTTATCAAAACTGTCAACAATATCATTAGAAGCAATGTCAAAGCTTTCAATTTCTTCAATTTCATCTCCGAAAAAATGAATTCTAAATCCTAAATCTCCATAAGAAGGGTAAACAGTAATAGTATCTCCTTTAACTTTAAATGTACCAGATTTGAGCTCCATTTCTGTTCTAGAATATAAGCTTGTTACTAATCTATGTAAGAATTTAGTTCTTGGAATAACTTGGTCTACTTCAATATGAATTACATTTTTTTTAAATTCTATAGGATTTCCAATTCCGTATAAACAAGATACAGACGCTACAACAATTACATCACGCCTTCCAGAAAGTAGGGAAGAAGTAGTGCTTAATCGTAAACGTTCAATATCTTCGTTAATAGATAAATCTTTTTCTATATAAACACCACTAGTTGGTATGTAAGCTTCAGGTTGATAATAGTCATAATAAGACACGAAGTATTCAACAGCATTATTAGGAAAAAAATGTTTAAATTCTTGATATAATTGTGCAGCTAAAGTTTTATTATGAGCAAGTATTAATGTAGGTCTTTTAGTTTGTTCAATTAAATTGGCTACTGTAAATGTTTTACCAGAACCCGTAACACCAAGTAAAACTTGATATTTTTCATTTGTATTTAAACTATTAACTAATTGTTTAATTGCTTCAGGTTGATCTCCAGTTGGTTTAAATTCACTATGTATTTTAAATTGCATTGCTTTAAAACTATTCAGAAAACGAAAATAAACAATATTTACGTATAAATAATCGTTAATACCATGGATATATTAAAGAATTGTATATATTTGAATTATATTTTTAGAAAACAACAGAATTATAATAATTAAAATTAAATATTATGAGTAAAAAAGTAATCGTTTTAGGGATAATTGCATTAGCTGTTTTAAGTTTAAGTTCTTGCAGATCAAAAAAGAGTAGCTGTACAAAAGTAGATACACAAGAACAAGTACAAACATTACAACAAAATGTTGAAGTGGCTTGTGTTGAAGTAGAATAAATTAATACTTTTCAAGATATAATTAGACCACCTTTTTGGGTGGTTTTTTGTTTATCCATAAGATAAATTTTACTAGTTGTAATACTTTACAAAATCAATTAAATTCAAAATAGAACTATGAAAAAATTATTATTACTCGCAACTTTATCAGCAAGTTTAATTATTAGTTGTTCATCAGGAATGACTTTTAAAGAACAAATTATTAATGATTTATTAACTAAATTGCCAAGTGGAACATGTGATGGATATCCAAAAGGAACTATAATCTCAAATATCAAAGTGGGAGAAATTGTTGATATTGGTTTAGATGGAATGACTGATGTTTCTTATTCGCTAACTTATGAAATTGATGGAGTGAAAAAAGACACATTAAGTGCAATGCTTTATCTTAAACGTGGGTCAGTATATAAATTAGCTGTAATGGGATGTGAATCGGATTTGACTAATGATTAAGAGCCTTAAATATAAAGTAAATTAATGAAAGTTGTAATTGTAATTAATGACATTCGATAAAGTAAGTAAGTTATAAAACTGATTATTTATTTTTGATTAGAGATTATTTGAATTATTTTTGCATAATATTTTAACAACTTTTCAAGTTTGTATGATAAATACTAACATTAACAATTAAAAAATAAAATAACATGAAAAAAATTACACTATCAATTATTACAGTACTTAGTTTTATCTTTGTGCAATCTCAAATTGTAAATATTCCAGATGCGAATTTTAAAGCATATTTAGTTGGAAATACAGATATTAATACTAATGGAGATGGTGAGATACAAATCACCGAAGCTCAAAGTTATACAGGTTCATTACAAGTTAACGGCCTAAGTATTTCGGATTTAACAGGAATTGAAGAATTTACAAGCCCCTACCTTAGTACTTTAAGTTGTGGTTCAAATCAATTAACCTCTTTAGACTTAAGTGCTAATGACAATTTAACTCACCTATATTGTGAAAGCAATCAATTAACATCTCTAGATTTAAATGCAAATACCAATTTAATGCTTTTAAAATGTGGAAATAATCCAGATTTGACAGATTTATTTTTAAAGAATGGAAATAATAGTAATTTTGATGTTTATGGTTATGTATCTTCTGATTTTGAAAATCTACCTAATTTACAGAATGTTTGTGTTGACGCTTTAGATACAGATTTAACTAACTTTATTACTACAGAAACAGGACATTCTGTTAACTTTACAACAGATTGTTCAACTTTGTTAAGTGTTGAAGAGAATAATGTGTTAGATTTTTCAGTTTTTCCAATTCCAACATTGGAGGTATTAAACATTAAATCAAAAACTGATATTTCAAAAATTGAGGTTTATAGTGAATTAGGACAGTTAATTATTAAAAATGAAAACAAAAACAACATTAATATTTCAAATTTAACAAATGGATTATATTTTGTGAAAGTAGAAGATGTAAATCAAAAAAATGGAGTAATCAAAATTGTAAAAAAATAAGATAGGTTTCTAACATTAACCTTAACTTAACATTAAAAAATATTTTTGGCACGCAAATTGAAATAGGTATATCAGATAGTGAGAAGTCATAAACCTGACTATCTATTTTCATAAAAATAAAATTTGAGTTAATAGAGCATCCAATCCAAAAGATTGGATGTTTTTTTATTTATATATAATTTTTTCCGAAAAACTTACATTGTTTAGCATGTTGATTTTAATAAAGTACAATCCTTTATTCAATGCAAAAAGAGATATAAAATTTTGGATAGGTATATCTTTTAAAACTACTTTTCCGTGAATATCAATAATACTTATGGTCTTAATATTATCTATATCAATTCCTTTAATAAAAATAATATCAGTACTTGGATTTGGAAAGAGTAAATTGTTTTTTTGTAAATGCTCATCAGAATCATCTAGACTATTTTGATATTCGTAAATTCCAATATCTGTATTAGTTCCGTTTGAAGGTATAGTATTTCCTTCGAAATCAAGGGTAGCAAGAGTTATTGTGCCAGAATTAATGCAAGGAGAATTAACAGTTAGATGATAATCCTCATTGTCCGTATCGACTAATAATGGGTCGTCAGCAATGTTGTTGGTTATTTGATATCCATCGTTAGAAATTGTATTAAAAGTAGCTACGTTACTAGTAGTTGTTCTAAAATCACAAGTTTGTGTAGTGTTATCGTTATAGATTAAGTTATTATTAAAAGAATTATCATAAGTACTGGCATACCCATTAGCTTCTATTACGATACTTTTTCCGTTAATATATGTACCACAATTATACACTATATTGTTTCTAAAAGTATTGTTGTAGATATTATAATTATTATTTCCTGAAATTCTAATGGCTGGTCCTTCGGTATTTAGAATGATATTATTTTCAAAAATATTATTGGTAACCTCAGAATTTGAATAGCCTTGTAATTCAATTCCTGCATCTACAACATCGGTTACGATAGGAGTATTTGTAGTTCCTGCAAATATATTATGATGGTAATGGTTTGTTTGACCGTTTAACTGACTTTGTATAGAGGTGTTTATTATCTGATTGTTATAAATTTCCACATGATTGGCATCGTCAACAGCAATCCTTCCTCCGTAGCAAATATCGGGAGAAGTTAGATAATTGTTTGATATTGTAATATTAGATACAAGTTCACCATCAATATTAATACTTGCATGTCCCCAATTTTTAAAAAAACAGTTACTAATTTCACCATTTATAAGAACTTCTGTTCGTATTCCATCACTACTTCCTCTATCTGCGCTATCTTCATAATCAGCTGCCATGGAGTAGTCAAAAGTGAAAAAGGCATCAAAAGTGCAGTTATCAACAAGGATGTTTTCTGGATAATCTACTGGAGAAGTAGAGTCTGTGGAAACAATAATTCCTTCTCTACTATATTTTCCAATATTCAAATTTTTTAATTGAATATTTTTAGAATTAGAAGTAATGTATATGGCTGTCCATCCTCCTTGAAAATCTATATTTTTGATTACTATATTTATTGAATCTCCAATAATTAAAGGTAGGTCACTCGTATAAGAAATAATAGAACTTGTAGGGTCTGTAGTTGAATGTAAATATAAATCATTTGTATTTTTGTTATAAAACCAAAAATAGTTTATTCCATCTAGTTCACTATAAATATTAGCTCTTAGTATTTCAGTTCCATTAATTAATAAACGTTCTGGATGTTCGTTAGGTGAATTGGTTGCTTTCCAAATATTATTACTAATATAGGTCCAATTATGCGATTTAGGAACA
>Ga0256844_10001043_pt1 | contig 10502 bp, 10 predicted proteins | sample MusselsmetaG_FD_189100 | JGI IMG/M metagenome (GOLD analysis project Ga0256844, IMG submission 189100) | Mussel associated microbial communities from hydrothermal vent at the East Pacific Rise, Pacific Ocean - Mussels | ecosystem: Host-associated > Mollusca > Shell > Unclassified ... | reverse complement strand
TGGATTACGCTCATTGTATTCGCTAATGATATTTTTAAATGAAGAAACAAGAAGAGATGGTGCCTTACGTATAAAAGGTTTATCAGGTAGCTCTTTAATTAGCTCCTGGCCAGCTTTGTGGGTTGGGAAGATTGAAATATCAGAAAAAGAGAGATCCACAACAAGATGATACATTGAGTATGGGGTAATGGTTTTATCAAAAGTTTGATATTTGATGGACAGTGGAGGGTGGTAATAGAACGATCCGCCTTTGGCATGCAGAATTTCACCGGTTTCATATTGAATCCTGAAATTTCCACGTTCAATATAGAGAATTGATGTCCATAATTTATCCTCAAAACGGGGAAAAAAAGGTTTTGCTGAAGTAGTTTTCGAATGGCTGAATTCCTGAACTTCAGGAAAATGAGCATTCAATGGGATAGTACGAATTGTCTGCATCGATTTGACATTTTTTTATTTTCGAGTTGCTACTGCCAGTGCAACACCAGACCCAATGAATATGGTCCCAAATACCTTTCCCAAAATCGTTTGTGAGTAATAGTTCCTTTCTTCAAACTGCTTTTTGGCTTTTCTAGCCAAAATGGAATACCCAAGCAGGCAGGAAAAAGAGAAGAACATAAACGTTGACACAAGAATGATGAATTGAGGTGCAAGCGGTAACTCTGGCTGGATAAATTGCGGAAACAGTGCAGTAGTAAAAGCAATAGCCTTTGGATTGCTAAGTGATAAGAATACACCCTGCATATAGAGTTTAAAATTCCGTGGAGCTACTGAAAGTCTCATTGCATCAGAAGAAGTATTACGATTACCTGAAATTCCATTCCGCCACATTTTCAAGCCTAAATAGATTAAATATAAGGCACCAATGATTTTTAATGTGAAGAATATTGGTGCTGAACAGAGAATAAGAGTACTCAAGCCAAGTACCGCCATCAAAGACATACAAAAAAGACCACTGATATTGCCAAGGATGGTGTAGATTGATTTTCTCACCCCATAGCTGCTGCTGTTTGCAGAAACCAGCATAATAGCGGGCCCTGGTGTAATGGTTGCAATCAGGGCAATGGCTGAAAAGAGAAGCCAGCTTTCAAAAGTCATAGTGTAATTATCCTTTTATCATTTGTTGTTTTGAGCATGGATATTAAGTCATACGGATTCTTTCACAATCCGGGCAAATCCAGGTTGGGCCATTGGATATGCCCCATAGGTTTTCTTTAAAACATTCCTCGCAAATCATAAAACCACAGGGACAACTAAGACAATACGGCAATTCTTTTTTACAACAGTGACATACATATTTACCCAGTTTTCTTTGTCTATAGGATAACTTTTTTTCTGGTTTTTTTGTTTCATCACTCATTTTTTAATACTCCCTGCATCCATTCCTTATACTTTTTGCTAATTCCAGAGACTGGTACAGCTATAATCTCAGGAACATCATATGAATGATTCCTTCTGATTTCCAGTTGTAATTCTTCAAATAATGATTGATTACTTTTCATGACCAATCGATGCTCTTTTTCCTGTTCAATTACCCCATTCCACCAATACAATGAGTCAACAGGAGAATCAATCTGCACGCAGGAGATAAGATGTTTTTTAAGAAGTATTCGGCAGAGCTTTAAAGCCTCTTCTTTTTCTTTAAATGTTGTATAGACAAGTATGGTATCAGACATTGCTTTATATAGGTTTCTTTTATAATATTAGCAAAATCATTCACTGATCCTGCTCATGATTACATTTTCAAACCACATTAGCAGGCACTTTAACTATTTAACAAGATAAAAATTATTTACGCAGCAGGAAAAAAACAATGCTTTTCACCATAGATGTCGGCAACTCACACACAGTAACCGGACTTTTTGATGGAGATGATCTGATAGGGCAATGGCGCTTAAAATCTGATCCTAAACGACCAAATGATGAACTTGCCATACGATATCATTCTCTCTTTTCCATGGCTGAGATTGATAAAAAAGATATTGATGGTGTCGTAATCGCAAGTGTTGTACCAGCATTGGAGGCAGCCTGGGTTTCCTGCATAAATTCCTATTATTCAGATCACCTTAAAAAACCTCTTTTGGTAATCTCTGCAAGCAGCATTAAAAACCTCATAACAGTGGAAACAGACTATCCTGAAGAAGTTGGTGCAGACAGGCTTGTAAATGCAATTGCTGCCTGGGAACGATATAAACAAAATCTGATTATTATTGATTTTGGTACTGCTATAACATTTGATTGCGTTTCAGCTAAATGTGAATATCTTGGCGGTACAATCCTTCCCGGTCTTGCAATATCTCTAGAGGCTCTTGAAAAGCGTACAGCAAAACTCCCTCAAATTGATATTTCAAAACCTCCCCCAAAGGTTATTGGTCGCAACACCATCGATGCAATGAAAAGTGGGGTTTTAAATGGCTATGGCTCTATGGTAGACGGACTTACTGAAAAAATACGAAAAGAGCTCTGTCCGAAAGGAGAGCCCTTGAAGGTTCTTGCAACTGGCGGTATGGCACATTTGATCGCACCATTTAGCAAATGTATTGAAGAAGTTGATACCATGCTCACCCTCTACGGATTACACTTTGTGTTCCACAAACAATAATATGAACAGAAGCCTCTTCCCCCCCCCCCTACAACCAGGTGATTGTATAGGAATAATTGCCCCAGCAGGTCAAATACAGAATAAGACAGCGCTAGAACAGGGCATATCCATCCTTAAAGGTATGGGGTTTGAAGTTAAACTTCCTCGAAATCTGTGGCCCGGTACAGGATACCTTGCAGACACTGATAAAAATCGTGCCCTGGAATTCCATAAGATGTGGGCTGACTCTGAAATATCTGCCCTTCTTCCCCTTCGTGGTGGTTTTGGTTCTTTACGTCTTCTTCCATTCTTAAACCCCGACGATATAAACAAAGAGCAAAAACTCCTCCTGGGTTTTTCTGACATTACTGTTCTTCACTCTGCAATACATCAAACAAATAATATAATAAGCCTTCATAGCCCAGTGCTCACAAGCCTTTCCACAATTAGCAGTGAAAGTCGACAGCGTTTTTACGCATGCCTTACTGGAAATTGGGATAAACCGCTGGTGATGAAGACGGTTGAAGTCCTGCGAGATGGTCCACCTGTACAAGGAAAATTAATTGGAGGCAACTTGTGCAGCTTGTTGAGTATACTATCAACACCCGTTGATCAGGACTGGAAAGGAAAAATTTTATTTCTGGAAGATGTTGGAGAACCTCTTTATAAGCTGGACAGGATGTTTACGCAGCTTTGGCATTGCGGAAAATTAAATCAACCAGCGGGAATTATTTTAGGAGATTTTTCGATAAATAAAGAGCAGGACAGTTTAGAGAGAATCCGATTCCATGAAGAAATCTGGAAACGAGTTTTAGAGCTCACAGAATCCAGTGGCATGCCTGTTTGGGGGAATTTCCCAATTGGACACGGAAAAGACAATCTGACTTTGCCGCATGGTGCTGAGACTTTAATGGATAACGCTAAGACTACGCTTTCCTTTAAATAGTCGACCTTATTCTTTCCCCTCAATTTCCAACTGCTAATGCATTTAACCTCGATCACAGGCAAGCTACACAATACTATCCTTACAATTAATAAATTTTCAAAATGTTATTTCATCTTAAGGTGACGACAGAATCTCGAGTTAAAATTTTCTTTGGGTAACTATTTATTGGTTTAGTATCCAGAGTACAGCTTCCATGAGATCTTCAGCTTTAAATGCAGGCTGGATTTCCTGCTTCGGACCGATATACTTTTCATCTCCTCTGCCATATCCTGTTCTTACAAGAATTGATGTTGCCCCGCAATTGGCAGCTGTTTTTATATCTGACCATCTGTCGCCAACAATATATGATTTTTTGGGGTCAAGTCCCATCTCTTTTGATGCCTGTAATACCAAACCGGGTTTAGGCTTTCGGCAGTTACATACAGTACGATAGCGCTCTTCTTTAGCTTCAGGATGATGCGGGCAATAATAGATGCCATCAACATGTGCGCCGGTTTTAGCAAGCAGTTTATTCATTTTGTCATTCACCGCAATGAGGAGTTCTTCAGGGAAATATCCGCGTGCAAGACCTGACTGATTACTAACAACCACCACTGGGAGACCAGCTTCGTTTAGTTTTTTGATTGCTTCTGCTGCTCCGGGAAGCATTTTAAATCTGCAGGTATGGTTGATATATCCCATCTGTTCGTTGATGGTTCCGTCTCGATCAAGAAAAACTGCAGCTTTACCATTTGATGATTGTTCTTTTTCATTCATATACATCTACTCATTTGCATTTGGCGGTGTTGGAAGCATAACTACAAGATCCTCATAGACATCCATGGAAGTTATAGTTTCCAGACAATTCAGGTGTTCAAGTGGACAGTGTGTTTTTAAACATGGGCTACATTCCATTTCACGTCGTATCACTTTAGCGTTTTTGGAATAAGGACCGGTTGCAATGTGATCAGTGGACCCAAAGATTGCAATACTTGGAACATCAAGACCTGCAGCAACATGCATAAGCCCGGAATCATTTGTCACAAAGGCATCGCAGCACTTAATGAGTGCCATGGCTTGTTTTAAATTTGTTTTTCCTGTCATATCCTGAACATGATAGGGAGTCCTGATGGAAAACTTCTTTATGGTCTGTGCAGCTTTTGTATCAACATTAGTTCCAAACACCATGATGACACAACCACTCTCACCATACTTATGGGTGATAATAGCAGCGAGTTGGGCAAACTTTTCCACAGGCCACTGTTTGGCAGGTCCAAAAGCAGCACCGGGATTAAAACCAATAATTGGTATTGATGAATCTGCACCCTTCACAGTCTTTAAATCTGCAATATCCGAAAGCTCTGTTCCCTGCTGCATATCATCTGTACTGAATGGGCTCTGACATTTAAACCCATCCACTAATGCATGGGCCCACTGCATCAGATCGTCAGAAAGAGGCAGGCGAAGATGATCAGGTCCTGGAGTGAGGCCAAGACCTTTAAGCATGTCCTGATAATAATGTACCTGATGTTTTTTTCTTGTCTCTTCACTTATTGTTACGCCATGGGTAAGGAGAAGTCCCCTGCCATCACGTTTGTAGCCAGCCCTAATTGGAATACCCGCTGTTTTTGTTATAAAGGCTGCTTCAAAAGCATTTTGCAGCAAAATAGCTGCATCAAATTTTAATTTTCTTATATCTTTTGCAAGATTAATTGGCCCTTTGACCTTCCCCTGATAACGTGTTTTATCATAAATAAACAGCTTATCCACATCAGGGCTCAGCTCGAAAATATTTGCAACCCATGGCACAGCCAGCATTGTGATTTCAGCATCAGGAAAACTTTTTCTGATTGTATGGACTGCTGGAGTAGTCATCACAGCATCACCAATCCAATTAGTGGATCTAACGAGTATTTTCCTGGGATTTAATTCTTTTAATGATGCCCTGGGAGACATAATATACAAACCTCAAAACTTATTATATGATGGTAAATTTCCTGAACTATTCAGCTACCAGCTCAGCTAGTTGCTGCTGTGCAAATTCGATGTCAGGTTCAATGGAGAGTGCAAGTGTGAAAAAGTGCACAGCTTCATCGCTGTTACCGAGCTTCCGATGATTTACTCCAAGGTTCGCATAATCCATTCCTGATGCGGGGTTAAGTTCCACTGCACGTTCAAAACATGGGATGGCTTTGGCATACTCTTCTTTTTTGAAATAGCAAACACCCATCATGTTATGGATGTCGGGCCGCTCTTCATCTTTCAGGAGACCTTTTTCTAAAACAGCCAAAGCTTCGTTGTACAGTTCCAGATCCTTATACGCACTTCCCATATAGGAATAAATATATGGAAGATCTTCTTGTTCTGGACTCATCTCCAACGCTTTTTCAAAGTGAAGAACAGCCTGCTCTGCATATCCCAGATTAAAAAAATTGCGTCCCCTGTAAAAGGCAAGATAATAGGCATCAGGTATCAGTTCTTCAAGCCGTGCAAGTTTCTCTTCAAGGAGTTCGGGATCTTGCTCCCTTTCAACAAGAAGTTTTGAAGCAAACAATCCAACATCATGAATCATGGAACGTTCACGAAAATGGGCTCCGGGGACAATGGTGTAAATTGCAGGTATTTTTAATTCAGGATGGGTAACATCAAGCATAAAAGTATCCATACCGCGCTTAGCAAGTGCTGTTACACAATTCTCAACTTCTTTCCGAATATTCTTGTCTCCCAGATTATCAATATTTTGGATTGGGATATTGATACCACTTTCTGCGACATGAGCCACTTCATCCATGGATAATGGCTTAGGCAGACCAGATGCAATGTAGTTCGAGCCGCTGTTAAAATCGCCAGCGAGCTGCGCAACTTCTGTGACCGCACGGATTAAGGCTTTTTCAGGATCAGGTGTGGTGCCGGCGGTATAGACTATTTCACTTCTTTCAGGAAAGGTGGATCTATCAATAGCGAGTGCTGCAATCGTACATATCCCGGTATCAAGACTGAAATCATTTAGATAGAGATCAATTTTATTTTCTTTAAAAACGCTGAGCAGCTTTTGGGCAACAGGGTCACTAATGCTGTCATGATTTATAAGAGGCGTTTTAAGCTTTTCATGGGTTACCAATGCACAAACATGACGTTCAACTATCTCGCAAATACCCTGTAAGGCAGCTTCCTCATATGAATTACCGGCAGATGGGCCATTAAACTCATTGATTGCAAAAAACCAGGAGAAAGGCATTAATATATCGTCATTATTAGAGAGTTTTGTTGCCCAGGTCCATTGCATTGGAATGCCCTTTAAAACATCTTCAACGAACTTTGTATCATGGTTCTCGTCATGAACGGATTGTAAAAGATATTTTGTATCAAGTACTGGATAGCCCTGATCACGCATCTCCTGGTAATCTCCAACCAGAAAATTCTGAGGATTGTCTTTAAAAGTAAAAAAAGAAAAACGCTCGCCAAGCTCCATACATGCAGAGGCTTGCGCCTGTATAGCAGAGGCCCCTTTACCCATCTGTTTCTTGGTTCCAGTCATTGCCTTGGCATCTTCACCACAAACTGAGAAATATACGGGGATATCAAGGCGTCCGTTATCTATTCGTTTTACTTCTTTTAAGATATCAAGATTTAAATGTTTAAGTTTTTCTTTAAATCGTGCAACTGTTTCTTCAGGGCTTATTGCCTTATCCTGATCTATTGTATATGTCTTCATACAATCTCGAAGACGAATCACTTTTTTGTTCATAATTGTTTGTAACGGCAGTCAGTTGAAGAGGTTTTCTTATTAGGTATAAAGCTATGGGAGTGCTTTGCAGTGTGTAAAAAAAAAGTGCTAAGCAAAGGACTCCCATAGAAAAAACAACGGTTTTACTATACAAAGCTTAAATGGTTTTTGCAAAGACGGGCCTTTTGCCACAGACAACCATTCAATGAAATTGATTCAGTTGAGAATTCAGTCGTTCTTTCCATGACCCACTGCCAAAATCAAACTCGACGCTTCTAACTGTTTCATCTTCTATGGTCAATTGCAATAACAAGCGAGAATGCGGAACAAGTGCACCTGCCCTTTCAGACCATTCAATCACTGTCAAGCCAGAAAGATAAAAATATTCTTCAAAGCCGAGATCCTCAACTTCAGTTTCATCATAGAGGCGGTAAAAATCCATATGATACAATGGCATCCTCCCTGGATATTCCTGTAGAATTGAGAAAGTCGGACTGGTTACATAGCAGGAATCTGGAACGCCTAAACCTTTTGCTATTTCCTGAGTCATTGCAGTTTTTCCTGCCCCCAGATCCCCGTCCAAACAGATGACATCGCCTGGAAGAGCTAACCTTGCAAGAAGGTGTGCAAAAATGCTGGTTTCCTCTAAAGTTTTGAGTTTTATACTCATTACTGGCATCACTTATTCTTATCCTGTGAAAGGGTAAAAATAATAGAGGTTCCCATGCCCGGTCTGGAGTTTATTTCCATTTTCCCCTTGAGTAATTTCACTCGTTCTGCAATTGCCTGCAATCCTATACCCCTTTTTTTACCGGTAACTTTTGAAACAGCATCAACATCAAAACCACAGCCGTTATCGTGAACCGCAAGAACAACATTATCCCCCACCGGACCTGCATGGATTTGTACATCTTTTGCTTCAGCGTGTTTTACAATATTATTTAATGATTCCTGAAGCAGCCGATAAAGATGTCTTTGTTCCTCCACAGAAAAGTATTGTCCTATGGGTTTCATATTAATATCAAGATTAATTTCTGAATATTTCAGAAATTTACTGATAAGGTTATCAAAAGCAGCATCTATTCCAAGGTCATCAACAGCCGCAGGCCACAGTTCATGTGAGAGATTACGAACATATTTTATCTGAATATTTACATACTGCCTCAACTCCCGGAGTCCTTCTACTGTATCATCTTTCTTGGGTGTTTTCTGACTGAACAATTTGTTCTCCATGGCATGTAACTGAAGCTTAAGAGCTGCCAGGGATTGCCCAAACTCATCATGAAGTTCCATTGATATTCGACGTCGTTCATCATCTTGTGCGGTAATAAGCATGGCAGAAAGATCACTAAGTCGTTTTTCTGAAAGAAGGAGCTGTTCCTCATCTATTTTTCGTTGGGTAATATCACGGATCACCGACCCTACGATTCTTTCACCACCTGTCATGTCCATACAAAAAAGGCTCATTTCCATATCTAGATATTCCTTATTCCTTTTTTGGATCTTCACTTCCATTGCTTGTGGTATTTGATTACTTTGAAGGAGTGTCGTTATTTCTTCTCCAACAATCCTGCGATAATCAGGATGAAGCTTTGTGCCCAACGGTTTATTTTTCAATTCCTCATCATTATAGCCAAGAAGAGTAGTAACAGCAGGGTTGGCGTAAAGACTGTTTCCTTCAACGTCAAAAAGAACGATTATGTCTTGTGATGCCTGAGTAAACTTCCTGAAACGTTCTTCACTTTCTCTCAGTGACGCTTCAAGTTTTTTTCTTCTCTGAACATCTTTTTCCAGAGCGTCATTCACCGTCCAGAGTTCCTGGTTGATAAATTCCAGACTTTTATTATTTTCCTCCAGCTCATCTGTAAGACTGACATTTTCCTTTTTGAGAAAGTAAAGATCCCTTGCACGATCAATTACGCGAATTAACTCATTGGTGTCCCATGGTTTAAGGATATATTGATATATTCTGCCAAGATTAATAGCATCCATAATGTACTCAACCTGACTATGAGCCGTGAGAAGTACTCTTATTGGATCCGGGTCTATTTCATAAATCTTACTGAGCATTTCAGTACCACTAATTCCCGGCATACGCTGGTCTGAAATGACGAGCCCAATGTCTTTTGTTTCCTCAAAACATTTTAATCCCTCTTCACCGGATTTTGTGGTAATGATTTCATACATGTCCTGAAAAATCATTCTAAAATTAAGAAGATTAATGTCTTCATCATCTACAAATAGTATTTTAAACGGTTTCATTGCATTCCTTATCAATCGGCTATGGTATTCATATCTCTACTCCACCATGTCATGAGATATTGATAATGATTATAATATAATGGCAAGATTTCCGGCTGATTGAATTTATTATGATATGCTAAGCGATGCACATTAAGATACCAGTTTGGTACAACATAGTAACCGTACCAGAGAATACGATCGAGTGCCTTGCAGGCTGCAGTTAACTCTTCCTGAGTTGTAGCGTAAATAATTCTATCAACCATTGCATCAACCACCGGATCTTTCACACCTGCAAGATTCCTTGATCCTTTCCTGTCTGCTGATTCAGAATGCCAGAAATTTTTCTGTTCATTGCCCGGCGAGAGAGATTGGCCATACACATGTACAATCATATCAAAATCGAAGTTTTGAACTCTGTCGGTATACAGAGCCGGATCAATAGTTCTGTAATCTACTTTCATTCCAAGTTTCTTTAAATTGCTGACATATGGTGCCATTACGCGTTCAAAGGATGGAGATACAAGTAGAATTTCAAATTGAAAAGGCATGCCCTCTTTATTTTGCAAAACACCGTTTTTAACAATCCACCCAGCTTCCTTGAGTAAATTGCGTGCCTTTCTAAGGTTAGCTCTCGTTCCCCCCTTATCGTTTGAATCAGGTGGGCTTAGAGGCGTTGAGAACACCTCTTCAGGGAGATCCTTTCTAAAAGCCTCAAGATATGATAACTCAAGTCCTGTCGGGAGTCCTGTTGCAGCCAGGTAGGAATTATTAAAATAGGATGTGCTTCTGGTGTATTGATTATAAAAGAGTGATTTGTTTACCCATTGAAAATCAAAAGCAAGCCCCAAGGCCATACGCACACGAATATCCTTAAAAACTGACCTGCGAGTATTCATTAGAAATCCCTGCATTCCCGCATTGTTTTTGTGAGGGTATCGTTTTTTAATAAGAGACCCATCATCAAATCGCTTACCAACCATATCTCTTGCCCATTGCTTAGCAATGTTCACCATCATATAATCAAA
>Ga0256844_10001042_pt1 | contig 10502 bp, 7 predicted proteins | sample MusselsmetaG_FD_189100 | JGI IMG/M metagenome (GOLD analysis project Ga0256844, IMG submission 189100) | Mussel associated microbial communities from hydrothermal vent at the East Pacific Rise, Pacific Ocean - Mussels | ecosystem: Host-associated > Mollusca > Shell > Unclassified ... | reverse complement strand
GCTTGATGTTAATGTTTTCAAAGTTCCTGATTTGTCAGCAAAAGCACTTAAAGTAGAATCAAATGGCGCTATTTCTTTACCACTGATTGGTTCTGTGAAAGTGGCTGGTTTAAACATTGGACAAGCTGAGCAACTTATTAAACAGAAACTGTCGCAATATATGCAAGCGCCAAAAGTTAGCGTAATTCGTACAGACTCAGCCGTATCAAAAAGAGTCACGGTTGAAGGTGAAGTAAAAACTCCAGGCGTTTTCCCTATTAAAGGAAACCTTAGTTTTCTCCAAGCAATTGCGATGGCGCAAGGCCTAACGGATCTTGCAGATTCACGCAGCGTATTGTTTTTTCGCGATGGCGCACAGCATAGCGTTAGCCTAGATCTAGTACGAACAGGCAGAATAGCTGATCCAATACTACGTGGAGACGATCGTATCGTGGTATTAAAAGATAGTGCTAAAGTGAGAGAAAAGAAAGTCATCGATTACCTTCCTGCGGTAATGGCTCCCTTGTCATTATTTGGAATTGGTGGCGGTTAAATATAAGTTAATTGGTAAAAAAAAGGACGCTAATTTAGCGTCCTTTTTTAATAGCCTTGCAAAACTAGGGGGGTGTCATACACCCCCCTAGTTTTGCAAGGCTATTCACCAGAAAGCGTAATAACAAGCGTGCGGCTACCGCCATGATTGCGGTGTTCGCCCTGATAAATTCCCTGCCATGTTCCCATATTTAAACGCCCATTGCTGATGGGAATATTTAAGCTACAACCCAAAATGCTCGATTTAAAATGCGCGGGCAAATCGTCAGAACCCTCAAGCGTGTGTTTGTAATAGGACTCATTCTCAGGCGCAATACGGTTGAAGTACGCCTCAAAATCCTCTCTCACCGTTGGGTCGGCGTTCTCGTTAATGGTGAGCGATGCTGAGGTATGCTTGATAAACACATTCATCATGCCGACATTAAAGTCTTTAAGCTCGGGTAGTTGGCGCAGAATTTCATCGCTAATAATATGATAGCCGCGCGGCTTTGCCTGTAATTGAATTTCTTTTTGAATCCACATAGTTTTTATCTTGTCTATTGTTTGTCATTGTCTTGCTGTGATTATATCCATTTCTTTCTCGTGCAAAAGTCTCATTTTCTCTATAATCGCCTGATGCCTAAAAACCTTGCCACCAAAAAACGATTCAATGCGCAGTAGAAATATCCACATTCATCCTGATATAGCGGATAAAAACTTCATCCCCGTTTCTCGGCGAGAGTTGATTAAAACCATTATCGCGCAAGGTGGGGCAGGTCGTCTAAACAAAAAATATCCTGAGCTAAGCAAATCCACAATCAAACAACTACGCACGCTAATCGAAGTGTTGCAAACGATCTACCACGCACGCTATCACCGTTATTATCTTTCGCTAAAATCTGCCTATCGCCCCTTTAACCCCGATAAAGATGTTGTCACAAAACACCTCTGGGAGAAGGACGAAAAGCATTGTATGCAGAAAAAACTCTTCAGCGAGATGTCGGCATTATTACAAAAAGCCAACTACGAAGAGCTAGACGAAGATGCGATAAATCAGGCGCTTAACAACGAAATGTCGCGCGGATTATCCATCGGCGTAGAGCTGGACGACTATCAACAAGTGCTGATTTATGCCCGTGGTCGCGGCTTGATAAAATTTCAGCAGCGCCACTGGAAAACGCTGTTTTTAAAGAAGCGCGAGATTGAGATTCCTATCTATCGTCGCCTCAATATGTTGTTTCGTTTTCGTGGTGTTGATGAGCTAGAAAAGCTACTAAAAAACAAAGGGCTAAATCGCTTTAACCTGTGGTTACACTTACGCCGTCACAAACGACTAATGCAAGACACCAACTCCGACGAATATATATTTTTACGTCAATTCAGGGATATTCCCTGTTCGGATTTAGAAATGCTCTTCCCCAACTCCACCTTGCGTTTTACCCTGCTGGATAAAATAAAACTCACCGCAACAGGCGGCGCAGGTACGGTCGGCGGCATTATGGTTTTCCTATCCAAAATAGCCATAGCCGTAAAACCACTCACCATTATAATCGCCGTGCTAGGCTTTGGTGGCGTATTAGGGCGACAAGTCAAAAACGTGTTCTACCAACAAAAGCACTATAAAATGGTGCTATCACGCAGCCTCTACACGCACAGCTTAGACATAAACGTCGGCGTAATCGCCACACTATTAGACCAAGCGCTAGACGAAGATATAAAAGAAGCCATGCTCGCCTACTTTATATTACTGCAAGCAGGGGATGAATTTCTCAGTAGCTTCGAAGTAAAACTCCGAGCCGAAGAGTTCTTACAAACCCACTACAACGTCGCGATAAACTTTGAAATATCCGACGCACTCTCAAAGCTCAGAAAAGACGGCCTAGTTAAAAAGAAAGACACAAAATACCAAGCCGTAAAAACAGATGCCGCCAGTGTAAACTTAGAAAAGCACTGGTATGACTTGTATGGCGCAACGCAGAGATTGGCAGAGGTGATGGGGAAGGGTGATTGCTTTGCAAAACTAGGGGGGTGTGAACTCAACAACTAGGTGCAATAAAGGAGTCCAATTTGTTAAACCCTTCGAATGTTAGCATTGCTTTGTTTATTTATATTCTCATTTTATAGCATTGTAGAAAGCACAATATCAGGTCACTTATTTTTTAAGTAGTGAGCAATACGATTAGCCGCCTCGATGCATTCATCCAGCTCTGCAACTAGCGCCATTCTAATTCTATTCTTTCCGGGGTTGATTCCATTTACTTCGCGAGATAAATAGCTACCGGGTACGACGTTTAGATTCTCTTGCTCGAAAATCTCGCGAGTGAATATTTCATCATCCATGCCCGTATCGGCCCAGAGATAAAAACTCGCATCAGGTTTTTGCACATTGATAATGGGCGAGAGTATTTTTAATACCGCATCAAACTTTTCACGGTATTGATTTCGGTTGTCCAGCACGTGTGCTTCATCGCCCCAAGCGGCTATGCTGGCGGCTTGCACAGGCGGCGACATGGCACAGCCGTGGTAGGTGCGGTAGAGCAAAAAGTCCTTTAGCACCTGCGCATCACCTGCGACAAAGCCCGAGCGCAAACCCGGTGCATTGGAGCGTTTTGATAAGCTATGAAAAACCACACAGCGTTTAAAATCTGTATTGCCTGTTTTAGCGGCGACCTCTAATAAGCCAACAGGTGGCTTGCTTTCATCAAAATAAATCTCTGAATAACATTCGTCACTGGCGATAATAAAATTATGCTTTTCGGCTAAACCAAGCAACTGCTTAATCTGATCTTCTTGAATCACTGCGCCAGTCGGATTGCCCGGGCTACATAGATAAATCAACTGGCAGTCGTCCCAAGTCTCTGCGCTTACGGTATCAAAATCAGGCACAAAGTTAGTCTCAGCCGTGCAGGGCAGGTAGACGGGCTGTGCCCCTGCCAGTAGCGCCGCACCTTCGTAAATTTGATAAAAGGGATTTGGCATTAAAACGCTGGGATTTTTCTTGTTCTTATCAATAACCGCTTGGGCAAAAGCAAACAAAGCCTCACGCGTACCATTAACAGGCAGAATATGTGTCGCAGGATTGAGGCTATCGATAGGAAGATTGAAGCGTTGCGTAAGCCAGTCAGCAATTGCTATACGTAATTCATCCGAGCCTTTTGTAATAGGGTAGTTGGATAAGCCAGAAAGATTGTCTTTCAAAGCATCTAAAATAATGGCTGGTGTTGGGTGTTTAGGTTCTCCCATCGCGAGCGAAACCATCGGCTTATCAGCAGGCGTTATGCCTTCTTTTAAAACTGTGATTTTTTGAAAAGGATAAGGTTGTAAATTTGCTAGGTCAGGATTCATATGAATGTATTTTAAATGTGAAGTGCCTTGATTATATTCATTAGTATGAGGGTTTTAAAGAGATGAATTTTGCCAATAAAAATAACAGGGAAAACCTAAGCCAGAAAGCTATGAAAGCACCTACTCAGACCTAAAAATCAAATAGACACCCCCCCACTTTTGCATCGCTATGCAAAAGTGGGGGGGTGTCCTGTAAATTAATTCCAATATCACCTTGACACTTACTGTATTACAAACTAAAAGTCACTTAAGAGGAGTTACCTCATAATTGGATAAAGAAATGACTCAAGCAATAGATAAGAATAATAACAATCAATCACAACAAGGCTCAAAAAACCTTTTACAAGATACGGCGCTTGAGGGCGAAAACGCGGTCTATCTTGAATTGCTTTTTGAACGCTATTTAAAAGATAACACCTCGGTTAGTGAAGAGTGGCAACGCTACTTTGCGGATATGCCTGTGCCTGAAGATTTTTATAATGGCGCGATGCATTCGGATATGCGCGATAAATTTCGCACGGACAAACTTCACACGGGTAAAAGGGGCAAACAAACAGTAGAAGTTTGCTCGGTTGAGTTAGAAACAGAACGTCAGCAAGTGCATGTTTTGCAACTTATAAACAGCTACCGTTCGCTGGGACATTTGGTTGCCTATACCAACCCGCTACGAGGCAACGAGGTTAAGCCCAATTTGCCCGAGCTAACCTTGCAACATTACGGGCTGGGTAGCGTAGATAAAAATAAGCTATTTGACCCCGGCAGTTTCCAAATGAAAGAGCCGCCGACGCTGGCAAATATTTTTCGTGCGCTACGCAATACGTATACTGAGAGCATCGGTATTGAGTATATGCACATTATGGATACCGAAGAAAAGCGTTGGATTCAAAGCCGTTTAGAGCCGTGCCAAGCGCGCCCTAAATATGATTTTGAGAAAAAGAGCGAGTTGCTTGATCACCTTATCGCTGCAGAAACATTAGAGCGTTATTTACACAAAAAATACGTGGGACAAAAACGATTTTCATTAGAAGGCGGAGAAAGCCTTATCCCGCTGTTAAATGAAATCATCCATCATTCAGGTAGTCAAAAAACCCGCGAATTGGTGTTGGCAATGGCGCATCGTGGTCGCTTGAATGTGCTGATCAATATTATGGGTAAATCCCCTGATAAACTATTTAAAGAGTTTGAAGGCACCAATATTGATGAAGAAATCAGCGCCGATGCGGCGGGCGATGTGAAGTACCACAAAGGTTTCTCATGCAGTATTCAAACCAGCCAAGACCCGATGCATTTATCGCTAGCGTTTAATCCTTCGCACTTAGAAATTGTGGGTCCTGTTGCCTGTGGCTCGGTGCGCGCAAGGCAAGACCGCCGCGATGATCAAGGCGGGCAAGTGGTCGGCGTGGTGATTCACGGTGATGCCGCATTTGCAGGGCAGGGCGTGGTGATGGAAGCGTTTAATATGGCGCAAACACGCGGTTATCGTATTTACGGAACGATACATATCGTGATTAATAATCAAATCGGTTTTACCACCAGCACCCAAGTTGATAGCCGTAGCACTTACTACCCAACCGATGTGGCGAAAATGATTAGTGCGCCCATCCTGCACGTTAATGGTGATGATCCTGAAGCGGTCATTTTTGCCGCACAAGTTGCTATGGATTATCGCTTACAGTTTAAGAAAGACATTGTGCTTGATCTAGTTTGTTACCGCCGTCATGGTCATAACGAGGCAGACGAACCTGCCATGACACAGCCAGTCATGTATACCGCAATTCGCAATATGAAAACCACGCAAGAGCTGTATGCAGAGAAGCTTAGCAACGAAGGCTTGGTGTCGGAGAGTGAAGCCAAAGAGCGGATTCAAGCCTATAAAGATCGTTTGTCAGCAGGTAAGCCTGCGGTAAATACCCTAGATTACAGCAGTGTACCTGAACACTTTAAGGTAAGCTGGGATGCCTTTAAAGGGCGTGATTGGACTAGCAAATGTGATACGCGTTTTGATCATAAAAAATTGCAGGCGATGGTCAAACGCAGTCACAAAGTCCCTAAAGATTTTGTGGTGCATAAGCGCGTAAAGAAAATATTAGAAATGCGTGACGAAATGGTGGCAGGTACGCGACCTGTTGATTGGGGTGGGGCTGAAAACTTTGCCTATGCTACCTTATTGTCAGAGTTATACGACATTCGTATCAGTGGGCAAGACAGCGGGCGTGGAACATTCTCGCATCGCCACGCGGTGTTGCACAATCAAGCAAAAAGGCAGGCAAGAATCCCACTCAGGCACGTTGCTAAAAAGCGCGGAAAATTTAACGTCATTGACTCAGTTTTATCCGAAGAGGCAGTGCTGGCTTTTGAATACGGTTATGCCACCTCGTCACCCAATACGCTATTAATTTGGGAAGCTCAATTTGGCGATTTTGCCAATGGCGCGCAAGTGGTGATTGACCAGTTTATTAGCTCAGGCGAAAGCAAATGGGGTCGCTTATGTGGCTTGGTTATGTTTTTGCCACACGGCTATGAAGGCATGGGAGCCGAACATTCATCAGCACGTTTAGAGCGCTATATGCAACTGTGTGCGGAGCAAAATATGCAGATTTGTGTACCGAGTACGCCTGCTCAAACGTTCCATATGATTCGTCGGCAAATGATACGTTCATACCGCAGACCGCTGATTGTTATGACACCCAAAAGTTTATTGCGTAACCCTGCGGCAGTTAGCTCCATTCAAGAGTTAACCGAGGGTAATTTTCATCCTATTATTGATGAAGACCGTTTTAAGAAATCCAAAAAAGAAATCACGCGCATCGTGCTGTGTAGCGGCAAGGTTTATTACGACTTATTGGAAAAATCCAACCAAGAAAATATTACTCATATTGCTTTGATTCGTATCGAACAGCTCTACCCATTCCCTGATAAATTATTAGAAACAATTCTTAAAACCTATCCAAATTTAAAAGAATTGATTTGGTGCCAAGAAGAGCCTCGCAACCAAGGCGCATGGGATAGTATCAAGCACCGCTACAGAAAATTTGAAGATCAATATGAAGTGATTTGTATCAGTCGTCCCAGCGCCGCAGCACCTGCGGTTGGCTCGCACAAAGTACATATATTGCAACAAAATGATTTAGTCTCAAAAGCACTTTCCTTAACACCCTTAACATCACCTAATGGAATTAAAAGAACATGACAATTGAAATCCGCGTACCACAATTACCAGAATCAGTCAGCGATGCCACCATTGCCGCTTGGGTAATCAAAGAAGGTGATAGCGTTAATGAAGAAGAAAACCTACTTGAATTAGAAACGGATAAAGTGGTTTTAGAAGTTCCCGCACCTGCATCTGGCGTGCTAATAAAAATCATCGCAGAGCAGGGTGCAACTGTGCTGGCAGGCGATGTGATTGGTGTGTTGGAAGAAGGTGAGGTAACGGCAAAAACAGAGGCTAAAGCGACGACAAAAGAAAGCTCGTCAACATCAGCTGAAGCCAATGCCAGCCCATCGGTTAGAAAAATAATGGCAGAAAATAACCTCAGCGAATCACAAATTACTGGCACAGGTAAGAATGGACGTATCTTAAAAGAAGATGTTGAAAAAGCACTGACGGCGACAACGGCGGTTGCTTCAGCGCCTACGCCATCAAAACCTGCGCCGTCTGCACCAGCGGTTACTACATCGACAACGGATTTAGAAGGCAGAGAAGAACGCCGTGTGCCGATGACAAGACTGCGCGCACGCATCGCAGAACGCTTGCTAGAAGCACAAAGCACCGCCGCAATTTTAACAACTTTTAATGAAGTAGACTTAAGCGAAGTCGCACGTTTACGCCGTAAATACCAAGAGCGCTTTCAAAAATCGCACGACATTAAATTAGGCTTTATGTCCTTCTTTATCAAAGCTGCAACCGAAGCCCTAAAGCGCTATCCAGAAGTGAATGCGCGTATTGATGGTGGTGATATAATCTACCAAGGCTATTACGATATAGGCGTGGCGGTGTCATCAGAGCGTGGTCTAGTCGTCCCCATTATTCGCAATACCGATAGCATGGGCAACGCTGATATTGAAAAGGCAATTAAAGACTACGCCACCCGCGCACGTAGCGGGCATTTAGAACTGAGCGAATTAACAGGTGGAACATTCTCGATCACCAATGGCGGCATATTTGGTTCGATGCTATCCACACCCATTATCAACCCACCGCAAAGCGCCATCTTAGGGATGCACAATATTCAACAGCGCCCTGTAGCGGTAGATGGTGAAGTCGTCATTCGCCCTATGATGTACCTAGCGCTATCTTATGATCATCGCCTGATTGACGGACAAGCGGCGGTGAGCTTCTTAGTGAAAGTAAAAGAGTTGCTGGAAGATCCTGCAAGTTTGTTCTTGGAATTGTAATATTGCAGAGGTTCACCCCCCCACTTTTGCAAGGCTAGCCTTGCAAAAGTGGGGGGGTGAACCTTCATAAAAATGTTTAATTACTCTCCATTTTACAAAAACAATAAACAAATTTTTGTACCGAGCCATCGGGTGTTAAATGATCTTCTTGTCCGTGTTCAATCAACTTAAACATAGCGCCAAACTCGTCGTGTAGTGAATCATGGCTGTAACGCACAATCGGTAAGCCACTGCATTTGAGTGGTCCATCGGGTCCAAAGGTTGAGATAATGACTTTCCCACCGGGCTTTAGCGCGTGGCAAACTTGCTCGACATAGCGCTTACGGTCTTCTTCATTGGTTAAAAAATGGAAAACCGCACGGTCATGCCACACATCATAATGCTGGGCAGGTAGCTCGGCTTTTAGAATATCGGCACTGCGCCAAGTGACTTTTTCTTGTCGATCACCTAAACGCTTTTGTGCAATGCTCAGGGCTTCGGCAGAAATATCCAGCACGTCAATATGGCTGTAACCTGCATCCAATAAGTCATCGACAAGAGGAGAAGCACCTGCGCCAATGTCGATTATCCGTGCATTTTTGTCGCTTTCATTTTGTTGAATAATGCGCAACGATGTATCGGCATGCTCTTGAAACCAGCTCACCTTGGTGGCATCTTTTTCGGTGTAGATTGATTTCCAGTGTGCGTGTTTATCCATTCTAGTTTGCCTTTTTAAAGTCTCTTAGTCCCATATCATGTCATCTAAGCTGACTTGATCTTCATTTTTATCAGAGCAACCCATTAGCGTTTCATATAGTTCGTCTTGTTCTATGATGATGTGTGAACCATCGGTTTTTTGAATATAAGCCGCCCAAGGCACAAATTGGCTCAATGGGAAATGTTGCCCACTAAAAGGCGAGTAATCAATATTTAAACCTGCAATATAAATAAGATTTTTACCATGATAGCTCTCCTCGCGCACGATGCTACGGTAGGCTTTATCAAACTCTAACTGCACATTGATTTCAGCGGCGCTGAGCATAGGGTTGCCCGATGTGACTACCCAAGGCATATACTCGTGTAAGTTTTTAAGCATGAAATTAAATTCTGATTCATTGCGTTCAAAATGGAATAGCGTGGGCTGCAAAAAGGAGCCGATAGGTTTGGCTTTATCTGAGGATATTTTACAATCTTGCTCTTCAAGAAATTGAATAAGTTCATTAGATGCAGGATAAACACGCGAGGTACTGAGGATTTTAATGGGCTTAACATGACCGCCCATATCATCATCTTGTTCTATTAGCTTTTCAAGGTTGAGGTAAAGACCTTCCTCATAATCTTGGTCAAACAGTTGCTTGTCGATGGTAATTTGCACTTGATCATCGACCATTTGTAGCAAAGTATTTTCTTGTGCGAATTCATATTCTTCTAAATACCATTCTAGCGTGGCATGAATTTTTCCGCAGTTTGAAGAGAAGTGTTGATCCTCTGTTTGCAAACGTCGATAGCGCCCAAAGCGTTGTGATTGAGGCTCGTAGCCAACGTGGCTGGCTTGGATAATCACCATGTCTTTTCCATGATGTGAGTGCGCCGCATGGCGACCATGCGCCATATTCCCACCAACCAAACCATGGTCAAACGGAAAAGCACCAAAGTGTTTGCTCATTAAAATAATCGGCAAGCCCTGACTTTCATCCGAACAAAAAGCGCGCGATGGCACGATTTTGCCAGGCTCCATGCCTTGGCTAATACAGAAGTTATAAAATTGCGCCATAAATTTATGGTAAACAATGGTGTGGTCTTCAATTTGGAAGTTGCCGAGAATGGAGCGTAGTCTTAAGTTTCTAATCATAGTTTTTATAGGGTTTTAGTTGTGTTTAAGTTAAGCCATGCAAAAGTGGGGGGGTGTCGTCCTAGGGGGTAGAAGTCTTTAATACTACCAGTCTTGTACTTTGCTAGTTGATTTAAATACTTTTTCAATATCATGGATGATTTTATGAGCGGCTTGAGGGCGTTGCTCTAAATCGCCAGCGGCTTTTCGTATAAGTGCTTTTGATGATTTTATTTGCGCTTCAGTAAAATGTGGCAGACTTCTTTCAAATACCTTGGCTACATTGTCTTGGGCTTCTTCGCTGTTGCCTAAAAGATGCGAGCTAGAAATCAGCAAACTAGATGCTTCTTTTTCCGTGAGATTAAAATCATTCTCAAACAAGCTTAAAATATGGGCCTTATCTTCTTTAGTAATATCACCGTCTGCTTTCACGACCGCTAGC
>Ga0256844_10001041_pt1 | contig 10506 bp, 7 predicted proteins | sample MusselsmetaG_FD_189100 | JGI IMG/M metagenome (GOLD analysis project Ga0256844, IMG submission 189100) | Mussel associated microbial communities from hydrothermal vent at the East Pacific Rise, Pacific Ocean - Mussels | ecosystem: Host-associated > Mollusca > Shell > Unclassified ... | reverse complement strand
TTCAAAGAGTTGTTTATTGCCAAGCAAAATGATCTTTCCGTCGAGCTGCCCTTTTATACCTTTACCCTGTATCGCTTCGAAAGACTCAGGTTGTACCAGATCTATCTTTTTTGCAGTTGCAGCAGATACTAAAGCGATTGCTAATGGATGTTCCGAATTCTGTTCACAGGATGCTGCAAGAAAAAGAAACTGATCGCTACCTGCTTCAATATCGGTGAGTTTGATATCAGTAAGTTTTGGTTTACCATGGGTAAGGGTTCCAGTTTTATCGAAAACCACAACTTCTGTTTTTTCTGCAAGTTCCAAAGCTTCGCCGCTCTTCACAAGAACACCTAGTTGAGCTCCCCGACCAGTACCAACCATTATGGATGTCGGTGTTGCAAGCCCCATTGCACATGGACAAGCAATAACCATCACAGCAATAAAAAAACGCAGCGATGTAGAGAAATCAGCTCCACCTATATAATACCAGGTAAGCCCAGTAAGCACGGCGATGCACATTACCACCGGCACAAAGTAAAGACTTATCCTATCTGCCATACTGGCAATTGGAGCTTTTGAGCCCTGGGCATCCTGCACCATTCTGACGATACGCGATAACATTGTATCCTGCCCAACCTGCTGCGCCAGAACATGCAACATTCCACTATTATTTAAAGTGCCGCCGATGACGATGTCATCTTTCTTTTTAGAAACGGGAAGACTTTCCCCGGTAAGCATTGATTCATCAACAACACTTTTTCCCTTAAGGATTATGCCATCCACAGGAATCCTGTCACCAGGTCGGATTAACAATAAATCATTCGTTTTAATTTCATCAGATGGGATATCTTTTTGTACATGATTTTCCCCAACCAGCAAAGTCGCTGTTTCAGGGGTAAGCTGCATGAGTTTAGAAATCGCATCAGAAGTATGCGACTTGGAACGCGTCTCCATATATTTCCCAAGTGAGACAAGAGCAATCAAGACACCAGCCGACTCAAAATAGAGATCCATGGCTTTCATGTGTGCATTCACCCCAAGAAAGATCTCGATCATATTCCAGGTAGAATAGATAAATGCAGCGCCAGTACCAACTGCAATGAGAGAATCCATGTTTGGCACCTTGCGGAGCAATGCCGGGATACCATTTATATAAAAATTACGGCCAAGATACATTATGCCAACAACCAGAAGAAACTGAATCAGAGCAAAACTTGCGGGGTGTAAATGTGGGCTGATAATCTCTGGAAGGGGTAAACCCATCATCTCGCCCATGGATATGGTAAGCAACGGGATAGCTAGAAGCATTGACCAGACTAGTTTCTTTTTCATAAGTGCAAGGCGCGCCACAGTCTCAGCTCTGTTTTTCTGAAAGAGTTCCTGCTGGGCACTTATGGATTCAAGCCCAAAGCCCATGCCGCTAACGCGATCTGCAATTTCTTCAAAACTGTGCTTCTCTTCATCCCAGTGAAGCACCATGGTTTCTGCAGCCAGATTTACAGCCGCCTTTTCAACACCATCCATTCCGCCTACAACTTTTTCGATACGGCTGGAGCATGCGGCGCAGTGCATTCCCTTTACGACTAGCTTTAATTCCTTCATGACTTAGCCTCGACGCCAATAATTGCCATTGTAATTCATCAAAAAATGAATACTTTCTTTCCTACTAAACAAACAATAAATCAGCCTTAGGAGAAAGACAATGGTAACAGTGGCAATTAAAGGAATGAGTTGTCCGCATTGTGTTGCATCAACTAAAAAAGCTTTGGAAGAGATTCCGGGAGTGTCTAATGTGCATGTGGATCTTGAAAAAGCAGAGGCGAGTTATGATGGGGATGTTGATTTTGCTATAATAAAAGAAGCCATTATAAAAATTGGATTTGAAACGACGAACTAATCTCCGACAAACTCTAATGCATCTTATGGAAACAGTTCCTCATGAATTATAAAATTTTTTAACAATTTTCAATTCACTGAATATTTTTTTTATTCATCCTTTCCATAAACAACACCCTCTCTCAGAGTTGTTAATACTATTATTACTCACTAGTACCTGCAGGTTCGTATCATTCCACTTTAATTTACAAACAGGAACGCATTATGCAAGGTATCAATCAACATACAACTAGATACACCAACTATGAGATGGGCATATGCACGTAAAACAAAAGCACAAATTGAATCAGCAAGGTTTTTCTTTAGTAGAATTAATGATAACAGTTGCAATTATTGGAATACTTGCCGCTGTCGCAACACCCTATTATTTCTCAACAAAACCTGACAGAGAGCTCATGGCTATAACCAGGGGGATGTATTCCGATTTCTTTTTTGCACGCTCTGAAGCCACCAAAAGGCGAGACTGGATTGCATTGGTTTTTACTCCTGCACTTGGCGTCTACACACCAGCTGTACAGTCTTACCCCCAAGCCGCACGAGGACAATATCAAATTTTCGTCGATGATGGTGCTGGTGGGGGCACTGCAAACAACGGTGCCCGTGATGGTACTGAAGCTATCCTCAAAACAGTCACCATGCCGCCCGGAGTTTTGATAATGGGTGCTGCTTTTGCCGCTACTGCCCCCCCCAGAACCAGGTTTGACAGGAGGGGCATCTGTAATCTTACAGGCAATATTCAATTCCAAAACCGAAACTTCAGAGAATATTGTTTCGTTTTATCTCAGAATGGTAATGCAAAAATGAGATCACGCCTTAATGGTGCCGCCGCGTGGTCCACTGGTCAGTAGACAGGGATAATTAATTATGAAATTTTCAAGCAATAAAGGATTTACTCTGGTTGAACTCATGATCACCATGGCGATCAGTCTTCTCCTTGCTATGGCCGCAACTTTTGCTTATCAGTCTCAAGTAAAAAGCTATGTAACACAGGAATCTGTGAGCTTTGCCCAACAGAACCTTAAGGCCTGCCAGGTGATGATAGCAGACGATTTACGACTGGCTGGCTACAATCCCCCGCACTCGGGGGCTACTATTGCCAGTGTTGTCAGTTATGATGACCCTGCCCATCCAATCTTTTCCCTTGCCAACGGCCCTAATCTTACTCTTTCTTTTTGGGACGATGCTGTAGGCCCTACAGGACTTCAAAGAATAGTAACATACGGTCTGTACAATTATGGTGGAGCCTGTGGGGGAGCTGATGCCGTCCTGGATCTTGGCAGAACCACCTATACAACTCCGCCAGCTCCTGGTGGCCTTGCAGGACTCACCTCCCCAGTATCCGAAAATATAATCAGGCTCGAATTTCAGTATACAATGAGCAACCCAAATGGTGTTGACAGTATTACCCTTGCTCCTCCCCCAACGAGATTAAATGACATCAAGTCAATAACCGTAACCTTGCTTAGCCAGGCACACCGTATAACGCAAGACACAACGGATCTAAACACTTACACCACTCCCTTTGGAACCACATGGGGACCCTTTAAGGACGGCTTCAAAAGACGCCTCCAAACATTCACTGTTTCTATACGCAACTGACAGGGGCGCAAATGCTACAAAATAATAATAAAGGCATGACACTTGTTGAAGTACTTGTGGCAATAGTAGTTTTTGGTATTGCTGTTATTGGGGTTATGACCATGACAAGCCGAGCCACTCTCGATAACACAGACTCGCACATCCTTTCCAATCAAGTTTCCCTTGCAGGAGAACAAATAGAAATCTTTTCTGCTCTTCCTTATGACCATTTTGACCTAAACGATGACGACGGAGACGGCACTAATCAGGATGTTTTACTTGGCCGGCAAGATGGAAAAGACGACAACGGAGGGGACTTTGGTCTCAATGATTATCCCGGTTGTTCCACAGCCCTTCAAAACAGAGGAAACTTATGGGGGTGTACCGATGGTCCTGCAGATGGAACTGCTACGAGTAAAACAGATGCTAGCTACACCATATATTGGAATGTTGCTTTTAATTACCCCCTCTTACATTCAAAAACCGTTCGCTTCTTTGTTATCCATCCGATGAAACCAAACCACCCAATAATCTTTGAAACTGTAATATCCAGAGAGCTATAAAATGAAGGAACTACCCCGTATAACATACAGATCCATACTCACCTCCAATCAATCAGGCTTTGTCCTGGTCATGGTGCTGGTCTTCATGGTTTCCATGACTCTTTTTGGGATAATGGCTCTCAATAATTCAAGGATGGAAATAACCAATTCTGCCAATGAAAAATTTCAATCCAATGCATTTTATCAATCCGATGCTGGAGCTGAAACAAACATAGCATTATTGGAACAGAACATTGACTACAAAGGATTTGATCCCAACGAGCTTGCAAACGATGTTGGCGACGTGTGGATTCACCCCGCTTCTGCTTCATTTTATATGGAATTGCTCACTGAAAAGATGCCTCTTCACCAGGCAAGCCGAAATGCCGCAATTGCAAATGGTCTCTCTCTGGATCCTCTTTTGCTTACCCCGTTATCCATTGATGGAACAGATGATGACAAGGATACGATCAATGATGATGATGATGAACTTGGTATGCCAGGGCTCACAGCTTTTCGCGTTGATCAGAACCTTGTAACTCCCGGAGCTACTGCTGCCGGCACCCTTACAAATGTGCAGGGGGCTTTTCGAGATGCATACTCGCCAAAGAACCAGACTCCATTCAACTCTGCGACTCCAGGATTACAGACCACCAGCATGCTCATATATGAAGACCTAACCTATCTGGCCACAGGTGGTGACCTTGAATCAAATATGGGATACCACATCCGCGGTGTCAACAAGGGAGGAGGCGCTGAGATTGCCTACACCTTTCGATCCCACTCGGAACACTTGGCACAGTCACGATCCCAAATAGCAACTCAATGGATACATGTAATTAAATAATGGAGAAATACTAATGCCTACTAATATTCTTTTTAAAAAAGTCCTGTTCTGCACCTGTCTGATACTTCTTTTCCCTGCCATACTCTCTGCTGGTGAAAAAGCTCATACTCCTATTCTTGAAGATGACTATGTTGAGGGTGTTCTCAAAAACATCCATAAGAACAGTTCCTCCCGCATTATTGTCACGATTGACGAGGAAACCTATTCGCTCACAAATGATGTCATAATGAGTAACTGTGACATCCCCGAAAAAGATTTTCAGTTCCTCATTGAACTTATTGGAGAAGATATTGAATACCTCCATGCAGAAAATCCAAAACATCTTAAAGGAATTAGGGGGATCTGCAAATGAGTTTCCGAAAAGAGCTTAATTCAACGAAGGATTCAGCATTGCATACTTTAAAAACTGCTATCCATATACTAACAGGTGCATCTCTGCTGTTTTCAATAACAATCGTTTCCCAAGCCTTTGCCTTCAACCCTTTAACACCTGTTCAGGGTGACTACTTGAAGGTACCGCCAGCTTTGTCTGGTGATGAAAAGCCGTCAACCACTATCATCCTTGATTCTTCCGGCAGCATGTGCGAGAGGGCTCACGAAACCGGGAACTCACGTAACGCAACGACATCTCCATCAACCTTTAATCCTTTACAGGTATACAGCGGCTACTTCGATCCTCTGAAATATTACGATTACAACACAGCAAACAGTCGATTTGAGATTGGCCCTTCAGCAACTGCAGACTGGAGCGGTAACTGGCTAAACTGGATGACTACACGAAGGATGGATGGCGCAAAACAGGCACTGATCGGAGGACAAGTTTTCTCAACAATTCCAGGCGATGTGGTCTATGCCAGTAATTATAATTGCGGAAGTTATGCTGATGATGTCTATTCCCGCTTTGACAACAGCAACCATCCAGCTGATATCAATGGCCTCTCAAGAAGCCATACCCCGTACCCGGGTGACAAACGATATCGAGTACTTGAAGCAGGTAACACCCATTCTCTAGCCGTCAGAAATTATGATTCCGGTTCCTGGACAAACATAGGCGTGATCCGAGTCCTTGCTGATCCTACAACCTATGATCTCGCGACAGGTCCCACAGGTATTATACAAAATAATAGCGATAAAATTCGTTTTGGTATTGCCGAGTTTGAAGGTAACAGCAACGGAGGAATAGTTGTGCAACCAGTTGGCAGTGCTACCAGTGTTATCGTTAATGCCATTGACAACATCGATGCCACAACTGCTACGCCCTTGGCTGAAACCCTACATAGCATTATTGGCTATTACCAGCAAACAAATACTAACATAGGTGGGCGCGGCCCCAGATACACCACTGGATCTTATAGCATCAATAACACTTGGGATCCTTTCTATTTCAGTGTTGAGAAACCCGCTGTTCCTTGCTCAGAACTCAATATTCTGCTCATTACAGATGGACAACCAACTGCGGACTCTAACATCCCCACATGGCTGCGAACTCAAGGTTCTGCATCAGGTTGGGATATTACGGGCAATACTAATCAATTTTTGGACAATGTTGCATACTGGGGACACACAACAGATTTGCGCACAGATGCAGACCTGCCCGGCATCCAGAGAATGAACCTCTACACCATTATGGCTTTTGGTAATGGACTAGGAATACTGCGTAACGCCGCCATTAATGGGTCTTGGGTTGAAAAAACGGTCGATGGCAGACCCAACACCCTTGCAGAAGAATGTGCTGCCAATGAGTCTAATAAAGAATGGGATTTTAATGGCGATAACGTATGCACCGCCGGATCTCAGGTCGCTCATCCTGCCAACTATATTGTTGCCCAGGATAGCAACGCTCTTGCTGCGGCTCTGGACAAGGCTTTCTCCAATATCCTTAAACGTGTTTCTGTCGGCTCTGCCAGTTCGCTCGCTCCAGCTTCCAGGCTAGGGGACGGAACGGCTTATCAGGCAACATTCATCCCACACCTGCAAAGTGCAGACGGTTTGACTGAGGTAAGCTGGGTGGGAGATGTTCACGCTTTTTTCACTGACGAATCCGGAAATCTACGTGTCGACACTAACCAGAATGGTATTCTCGACTGTGATGCTGACAAAGTTGCCGTCGTTTTTTATGGCCTTAAAGATGGGAACAATGCATCTCTTGTAAGACTGTTCACAGATGCGAATGGCAACTGCAAATTGGACAAGGGAGAGGACATCGATCAGGATGGACGTTTCGATGTAAATGAAGATCGTAACAATAACCAATCTCTCGATCTTGTGGAAATAGATCTGGACGGTGATGGCGTGGTAGATCCCATTGAAGATTTTGATGGTGACGGACATTTTGATTTAATCAACGAGGACTCTGACGGTGATGGTTTTTTTGACATTGATGAAACCATCGCCGGTAATGATGTTGATGGTGATGGTTCCATCATTAATAACGTGGAAGACCTTGATGGTGATGGACATTTTGACATTGGAGAAGATATTGACGGGGATGGGCATCTTGATGTTAACGAGGACGCAAACGGTAATGGCATTTTCGATGCTTCCGAAACCCTCAATTTTACTGAAGAATATTTAATGTTCGCTGATTTCCTGTGGAGTGGTCACAAAACTCTTTCCGACATTCCTCTAACAGACCTCCCTCCACAACGCGACTATCCCACCTGGGACGGAAAACGTTATATCTTCACAGGATTTGACGACAATGGTGACGGCTTCATCAGTAATAATGAAACATATGATTTCACTTACGATCCAGCTAACGCTCTCTCTATCTCCAATGTTCCAGAGATAAGACGTTATTTTAGAGTGGAAGATCTAAATGGGGACTCGCTACTCGACCCCGGTGAAGATTTGAACAATGACAGTATACTGGAATGGCCTGGAATGGATTTCGAAACCCTGGTTAATTACACCCGGGGAGTTCCGTTTGCTGGATTACGTAACAGACAAATAACTCTGCAAAATGGAGTAGCTACTATCAGTTTTAACTGGATCCTTGGCGATATCATCAATTCGCCTCCTATTGATATCAGTACAACAGGTGAAAATTTTGATTTGCTGTATAAAGATAATACCTACAGACTGTTTGCCAAAAAATATTTAAAAAGACGCCACGTTATCTATACCGGCGCCAATGATGGCATGCTTCATGCCTTTAATGGCGGTTTCTATGACAGAGTACACAAACAATACTGGAATAATTACACCAGGGAAACAAACACCGATACTAATGGGAATGGTGTCATTGATGGTGATTTTAATAACAGCGGCCCTAAACTTGGAGCTGAGCTGTGGGCCTATATTCCGTATAACACCCTGCCTCACCTTGCCTGGCTGGCAGAAACGGATTATGACCACATGCCATTTATTGATGCACCGGTAAGAGTTGCAGATGTAAAAATATTTGCTGAAGAAGCGGCGTGCCATACAGGTGGTAGCTTTACCCCTAATGATCCAAACTGTATCCATCCAAGTGGATGGGGTACCATCCTAATCGCCGGTATGGGATTTGGAGGCGGTCCAATATCTGTTGACTCAGACGCTGATGGATTAATAACTTCAAATGATAAGATTTTGTCATCATCTTACTCCATCTTTGACATTACAGATCCTGAAAATAAACCTGTCCTTTTAAAAGAATTTTCTTTTCAAAGTGACATATTCAGCAGTAATGACACCACAAACGAGTTTAGTTTCACGACTTCATTCCCGACCATTATTCAGATGAAACGCAGAGACCTGGGTACCGATGAGATTGACTGGTATATCGCATTTGGTTCAGGTCCACAAACCTTAGACGCTGAAAGCAACCAAAATGGTAAAATATATATACTTGCTTTAGGATATGACAATGCCGGAGTTAAGTTTGATGTGGCTTCCGGGACCCCCCTGGGAACCTGGGTCAATAATGGTACAAACAAATTCTTTGATGAAATCAATGTTCCTAAATCCTTTATTTCTGACTTAATGTCAGCAGATTTTGAAGTAGGACGTGACGAAAAAGCGTTCATGGACGATGCTGCCTATTTTGGTACAGTGGCCGGTGACTTTATTAACGGTTGGACTGGTGATTTGCGTCGAATTGTAATCGACAACGAGACTGATCCTGGCAATTGGCATCAGATGCTTCTGGCCAACGTCACAAAACCGATCGTCTCTGCACCAGGTATTTCCATTGATGAAGAAAAAAACATCTGGGTTTATACAGGTACAGGACGCTATTATGATGTAGATGATTCTCTTGATGATAGTTCCATAGACCTGTTTATGGGAGTAATGGAACCCGTAACTGCCGGCACTAGAACATGGGCCGAAGTATCAATGACAGATCTTCAGGACGTAACACAAGCGGAGGTTTTTGAAAACTCGACATCTTCGGCGGCGACAGTGACCGGGGTCACCGGGGTCAGCAATTTTGAAGAACTGCTGTTGAGCATAAACAACACTACCCCTGGAGCATACCGTGGGTGGAAACGTAATTTCACCGAAGATCCAGCCTTTACACCTTTCGATACAGAGAGAAACATTACAAGAAGTCTGGTCTTTGAAGACATCGTTTTCTTCACAACCTACATACCCAACAATACTGCCTGTTCTTCAGATGGCAGAGGAAATCTATACGGCCTCTACTATCTGACTGGAACAGCTTACTTTAAAAGTCTTTTCGGGCTGGACAATACCAAGACCGACGGGAGTGGAAAGGAAAAAGTAAGAGAACGTTTTGAAGAAACCTTTATAGGAAAACTTTCAGCTCCAGTTGTCGCTCCACCTAAAAAAGGCGAACCGACTAAACTTTTAGTCCAATCAAGTACCAGTGAAGTACATGAAATCAAGGCTGAAACGCCAGGACAATCATATAGTCGAAAGATTTATTGGAAAACTGAATAATTCCATGGCTGACTTAAACTAAAATCCGTTGCATCCATTCTTTTTTAAGCTATCTAAAAAAGAACATTAATATCGGTGGTAAACAGTAAGCCGGTACTTTTTTAAAGCCCTCCCTGGTTTTTTCCAGGGAGGGCTTTAAGGTTCATACTAAAGGTAGAACAAACTCTCATTTCCCAACCCTTTTCTGATTCTTTTGTTTTAGGGTATGAGGTCAGGTCTCATCTTAGCTTTTCGCACAGGCTAGGCATGTCAACAGACATCTTCTTGCATTATCATAACGATACGTGTATCAAGGCAAGTGCGCAAAAAAGCATTCATGGGGTTTTGTTTTCCCGTCTCGTAAAAATCTAACATCAACCGATTAAAATCCAATTTATATTTTGCAGAAAGACTAATTACCGGGTATCCGGCGTCTATCAAAATACCATTCATCAGAAATCGTCCCATTCGCTTATTCACATCATAAAAAAACTGGCTCCTTGCCATTTCAAGAAACACTGAGATTGCATAATCGTAAATATCCGAAAACCGACGCCTCCCCACTATTATTCTGTCAAAGAGCCCCGGTAGTTCCTGAGCCGAAGGCGGCATATATTCTGTACCTGATATGGTTACGCTACCCGAACGAAACGTTCCCCACTCCAGAGTTTCTTCTTTTGCCGCTACTGCATGAAGTTCACAGGCTCTCTCAATTGACAATTCAAAGTCATCGTCATCCAGCCATCCCAACAAAGTTTTCCAGGCTTCTGACTGATTCAACGCTATTTGCTGATC
>Ga0256844_10001040_pt1 | contig 10511 bp, 10 predicted proteins | sample MusselsmetaG_FD_189100 | JGI IMG/M metagenome (GOLD analysis project Ga0256844, IMG submission 189100) | Mussel associated microbial communities from hydrothermal vent at the East Pacific Rise, Pacific Ocean - Mussels | ecosystem: Host-associated > Mollusca > Shell > Unclassified ... | reverse complement strand
CCCAATATCCATAGCAAAGAAGATAAAGGAAGCAAAGAAGATATCGTAGCCATATCCACTGATCCTGATCCACATGAAGACAATGATACTGCTTCACCTAACAAAGTAAAAATACTTATTGCCAAGCAATCTACCCTTAGCAGTAAGATATTATCAAAGATCATTCACTCTCTTGGATACACCTACGACATAGCACTAAGCAGAGAAGATTTTGCACAGTATATTGGTAAAGAGGATTATCTGGCAGTATTTACTGATGAACTATTTTTAGATCTCTCGGATAAAGATGCCATCAAATCTTGGGATACCACTTTTGTATTCACCACAGAGATACAAAACAGTGACCTGAAAAGCAAAATTACCTATCATAAAGTTGACTCCTTGATGCACAACAAGGGTATAGATAATATTATTAAAAAAATTGAGGAGAATAAATGAGTTTTAACGTTTTAATTGTTGATGATGACTTTATCAACAGAAAACTGATCAGTACGCTATTGAAAAAACACACAGATATCATAGGTACTATGGTAGAGGCCGAAAATGGGTCTGAAGCTCTCAGTATACTTAAGGAAGACAGCAGTATCAATATGATACTGCTTGATATCATGATGCCCATCCTGGATGGCAAAGAGTTCCTCAAGATCTTTAGATCTGATGAGGAGAATAATAGCATCCCCGTTATCGTTCTCTCTACCGATGATACCCAGAGAACAACTGTATTCAACTATGGCGCAGATGCATTCTTGCTAAAACCTATTAAAGAGGGGGAGCTTATCCCAGCCATTAAAAAGTGGATCACTGAATAGCCAAATACTATATCAGGGCACTCTCTATCACCTCTTCTATCCGGCTTACTCCTACAATATCAAGGTGCTTTCGCACCTCACTTGGAATATCTTCCAGATCTCTTTCAAGGTTTTTTTGCGGAATAAGTACCTTTTTAACACCTGCTTTATAGGCAGCGATCAGCTTCTCTTTAAGTCCTCCAATAGGAAGCACTTTCCCAGTCAATGTCAACTCACCTGTCATCGCAATCTTATTAGCTACTTTTTTGCCACTGAGTATCGATGCGATAACTGTTGCCATAGCGATACCGGCACTGGGACCATCTTTAGGGGTTGCTCCCTCAGGAACATGTAAATGTAGATCATAACGCTTATAGACTTCGCTGGGATCTACTACCCCTCCCTCTTCTCTCTCTTTAGCATTTTTAGGAATGTTAGACGCTGGTATCTTGATAAATTGCGTATCTATCAGTATCTTGACTACACTGCTCGCAATACGTGCCGACTCTTTCATCACGTCCCCCAAGCTTCCTGTAAGTTGCAATATTCCTTTCCCTTTGATTCTGGTGGCTTCAATAGTCAGTACATCCCCACCTACTGCTGTCCATGCCAGCCCATTCACGATACCTATATGAGGCTCCTTCTCAACAGGTGAGATCTCAAACACTTTCTTATCTGCATATTTTTTCAAACTCTTTGCGGTGATGCGGATAACATCTCTCGTAGGATCATTGAGGATCTTCCGGGCTACCTTACGCATCAGAGAAGCGATCTTTCTTCGTAGGTTTCTTACCCCTGGTTCTCTGGTATACTCTTCAATCAGCTTTCTTAGTGCTTTGTCACTCATACTAAATTCATTTTTCCTGAGTGCATGTTTTTTCAGCTCTTGAGGTATCAAATACCTACGTGCGATCTCAAACTTTTCATTGGGCGTATAGCTACTGAGAGGAATAAACTCCATCCTATCTCGCAGTGCAGAAGGAATACGCCCCACATCATTGGCAGTAGCAATAAAGATTGCCTTGGAGAGATCGATATGAAAGTTCAGGTAATAGTCTCGGTAATGTGCATTCTGTTCAGGATCGAGTATCTCCAGCAGTGCAGCGGTAGGGTCTCCTCTCTGGCTACGACCCACTTTATCTATCTCATCCAGTACAATCACAGGATCCATATTTTTTGCCTCTACAAGCCCCTGTACTACACGTCCCGGCATCGCCCCCACATAGGTTCTACGATGCCCTCTAAGTTCATTTACATCTTCCAGCCCACCCAAGGCAATCCGTACAAGCGGTCTACCCAGCGCTGTAGCGATCGAATTTGCCAACGAGGTCTTTCCTACCCCTGGAGGTCCTGCAAAACAGAGGATAACCCCTTTTTCATCTTGGCTTTTCTTCCCGCGTAGCTCTGCCAGCTCTTTGACAGAAAAATACTCAATAATACGATCTTTGGGTTTTTCTAGAGAGTAGTGATCCTTATTTAGCTCCTCTGCAACCTTTTTAACATTCAAACGCTCCTTGCTCAGCGTACCAAAGGGGATTTCAAAGACCAGCTCGAGATAACTCTGAATGACATTGGCATCTCCACTGTCCGGATGCATACGGGTCAAGCGCTCTATCTGCTTGGTAATCTCCTTATACGCATCCTCTTCCAGATGGGGTTTGATCACTTCCAGCTTTTTTCTAAACTCCGCTATCTCCTCTTCTCTCTGGGTATCCGTACCCAGTTCCTGTTGGATCTCCTTGAGCTGCTCTTTTAGAAAATACTCTTTGTTGGTCTGTTCGATCTTGGTATGTACTTTTCGATGTATCTCTTTTTGTACTTTGAGAGACTCTATCTCTGCAATAGCAATATCTATCAGTCCAAGCAATCTACTCTCAATATTACTATCCGCATAAAGTTTATACGCATCCTCTTTCTGTATGGTAAGCATGGAAGATACTAAATCTGCGATACGATACGGCTCACTGTTCTCTTCTACTGTTTTCACTAGGTCTGCAGGGATCGTACTATTCATCTGAGAGAGCTGCTTGATCTTGGCACGGAGCATATCCAAGAGTGCTGTGATACGTGTACTGTCATAACTCCCGTTCTCTACAATAGAGATCATCGCTTTAAGGGGTTTTTCACTGACTGGCTCAACGATCTGTGCTCGTGCCAGACCTTGAAACAGGATCTTTACTCTTCCATCCGGCATCTGTACTTTACGCATGATATTCCCCACCACACCCAGGGTATACAGGGATTCAAAATTCCTCTCACCCTCTTTACCAGACTGGGTAGAAGCCACAAACAGCAAGGAGTTATTCTCCATCGCATCTGTCACCGCATCAATATCCTGCTGCGAGGTGAGAAAGATAGGGCTGATCATAAATGGGTAAAAAAAGAACTCATCTTCAGCAATGATCGGAAGTGTTGTTGGAAATTTTTCATAATCGCTTAATTGCATAGTTATCCTTATCATCTATAAAATGAAAGTATAGCAAAATATCAGATAGTTAAGCCCTCATTAGGATATGAGAAATTCATCAAAATACTCTTTTATTACCTCTTCATCTATTTTTTTCTGTTCTGCTCGTAAATTATAGGCTCTCTTGTAAAAAATATACTTCTCTATAATACCCATCGCGCTTAGTTTGTCATAAATAGTAAGTAAAAAATCTCCCTCTTTATGCAGTATTTTTTGCTGGGATAGGATAAACAGCCGTTCGATATACTCTACATCATCAATAGAGCTTGCTTCTACTGCAGAATTGACAAAAAAGAGAATCTCTTGCGTAGAAAAACCCCCTTCTATCTCCTCTGCAAAACGCTTGAGTAGAATATTGATCTCTTTACTCTGTTCAAAGTTGTAATCAGCATTTCTCAAATAACGATAGAGTTTTGGCTTACTTTTTCTCCAGTTATACAAGGTATTGATCTGTACTTCAAAATTTTGTGAAATCTCTTTGTTGCTCAGCATGATTTTTCCTTTAGTTTTCTTTCATCTATGATAGAGTAGGTTCCCGTGGCAAATGCCACCAATGTGTCTTTGGCAAAGATCTCTATCGTGGCAAATGCTGTTCTTCTACTGCGATTTACCACTTTTGCCTCTGCCATCAGTATCTCTCCCTTCGCAGGCTTGAGATAGTTTATCTTGAGCTCGATCGTTACCGAGGTGAACCCTTTGTCCAGTTCTGAGATCACAGCATACCAGCCGCAATGATCCGCCAATGTAGCGATCGCACCACCATGTACGATGCCCAGATGTTGTGTATGGTGAGGTTGGATCTCAAATGCCAACTGAGCATAGCCATCCCCCAGATCAATTAACTCACCACCGATATATTCCAAAAAACCAATGTCCTCGGGTAATAGATCACTAAACTGCATCTTTGACCACTACGCCATCTTTTTCCAGTATCTCTATAGCTTTCTCCAGCTCTTCTTCTGCCACTTTGATAATAAATGCACCGATATCATGGCTATTGACCGTATAGGTATAGTGGATATCGATCTCCTGTAGCAGAGATACCACCCTGTTAAAGCAGCCTACCTTATCCAGTATCTCTACCACAATCACCGGTGTGATCTTTACAGAAATCCCTTTGGCTTCGAGGATATCTTTGGTGGCGGATGCATCATTGGTCACCATACGAAGGATCCCAAAATCTCCAGCCTCTACCAGATTGATCGTCTCGATAGAGACTTTCGCATCTGCCAGTATCTGCGTGATTTCATGAAGCCTACCCGTTTTATTCTCCAGAAATATGGAGAGTTGTTCTACACGTTTACTCATCTACTCTTTCCTTTTATCGATCACACGTACTGCTTTACCAACACTACGCTCTATACTTCGTGGCTCTACCAGTTTGACATTGGCATTGATATAGAGATTGTTTAACAGACTTGCCTGGATATTTTTCTTAATCCGCTCCATCTCTCCTACACTGTCAATCAGAATATCATCACTGACCTCTACCAGAATCTCCAGCTTATCCAGATGCCCTTTTTTATCTGCAATGATCTGATAATTCAGGGTTACTCCCTCAGAGTTGGCGATCACATGCTCTACCTGTGAGGGATAGATATTAACCCCATTGACGATCAGCATATCATCAGCACGCCCTACGATACTCTCCATTCTAGCGTGTGTTCGTCCACACTTACAAGGCTCCTTGATGATCGAAGTGATATCCCCTGTTCTATAACGGATGATCGGGAGTGCCTGTTTGGTCAGTGTCGTGATCACTAGTTCACCACGCTCTCCATCAGGTACAGGTTCACCCGTCTTGGGATCGATGATCTCTGTAAGGAAGTGATCCTCAAAGATATGTAACAGTTCACTATGTTCACAGCTACAGCTTACCCCTGGCCCTATGATCTCGCTCAAGCCATACACTTCATGATAATTGATACCCCATGCCTTTGCAACCTCTGCCTTGAGTCCTGAGCTGGTAGGCTCAGCCCCAAAGATGCCCGCTTTGAGCTTATAGTCTTTTTTAAAATCACTGCCTGCTTTTTCAGCAACCTCTGCCATATGCAGAGCAAAGGATGGTGTACATGCCAGTACCGTCGCGCCAAAATCACGCATCAGCATCAACTGCCTATCCGTAAATCCACCACTGGCAGGTACTACTGTCGCACCTACATGTTCTGCGCCATAGTGAAAGCCAAGTCCACCCGTAAAAAGCCCATAACCGTAACCATTATGCACCACATCATTGGCATCGGTACCACTCATGGTATAGACCCGAGCCATCACTTCACCCCAGACATCCATATCATGCTGGTTATACCCTACCACAGTCGGCTTGCCTGTAGTACCACTTGAACTATGCACGCGTACTACCTCCGTCATCGGTACACAAAACAGTCCAAAGGGATAGTGGTCTCTAAGATCCTGTTTTTTGGTAAAAGGAAGTTTCTGAATATCCTCTACACTCTTGATATCTTCAGGTAAAATACCTAGCTCATCAAACTTCTTTTTATAGAACGGATTGATCGCATACACACGATTTGCAGTCTCTCTCAGTCGTTTGAGTTGGGTCTTCTCTATCACCTCTCTAGGGGCACTTTCTGCTTTACTCCATATCATTTACACTCCTCCTTCTTTACTTATTAATACTATACTACTAAATTGTCAATTTTATATTTTTTCCGCATATGTCATCGCCATATCCAGTATCTCTAGATTTTGCGCTGCTACTTTGGCATTCATCTGTGTGATGGCTTGCTTTACTTCCTCCACAGGAAACGGAAAGCTCTTTACCTTTGCCAGTGCGATACCTAACATAAAGACATTGAGCCCTTGGATCGGGAACTCATTGTTAAGTGCTTTTGCATTGGCATCCGCCAGTGTCACCTCAAAGGGAAGTGTAGGAAAGGCCTCTTTGGCATTACTCACCACTGAGGCTCCTACTTTGAGCAAATGCAGGTTCCGTAGTGTCTCATTCGCATCCAATCCGATGATAAGATCAGCCTGCCCATTATCGATGACTGGATTGCTAAAGTCTCCTACCTTAATATCGCAACTTACTGCACCGCCTCTCTGGCTCATACCATGGTTTTCAGTGCCTAGAAAAGGGATGTCCCGGTTACCCGAGCACAATGCCAGTACTTTGACCAAAAAGACCACACCTTGACCACCAAATCCAGCTATAACTACCTGATATCTCATGACTGTACCTCTGTTTTCTTTTTATCTACAATAAACGCATCGGTCGGACAAACCACATCCAGACAACCGCCACAGCCAGCACAGAGGAACGGATCAATCTCAATCTTACCCTCAGCATTGTATGCCATTGGAGGACACTTATACACGGTTGTACACTGATCACACGCCACACAAAGCTCAGGATCTACCTCAGCAAAGATCCCCGGTACCCAGTCATCTTTGCGTTCATTATCCAAGATACAGAACTGTCTGACTCGCACAACTAGTGGACCTACTTGATCAGGGGATTCAAACTTCTCCTTAACTGTTTTCATAAAGTCGATATTTTCTTGCATCTCATAAGAGTAGGTATGCTCCATACACTGGATACCCATCCCCTCTACAATCTTACCGATATCAATCGCTTGATGAAAACGCTCAGGTGTCGGCTGTCGTCCTGTCATAGCAATGGTGGAGTTGTCCAGGATTACGAGGATAAATTTATGACTCTGATACACCGCATTGAGTAGTGGGGGGATACCAGAGTGGAAAAAGGTGCCATCCCCTATCGTTGCCACAACGGTCTTGGTAGGATCTGCCAGTGCAAACCCACTCGCCATCGACACACTCGCTCCCATACACAGAATCGAATCAATCGCTCCTTGAGAGAGTGCTAGGGTATAACAGCCGATATCACTAGGATAAATAGACTTTTTCTTTTTGAACACTTTCATGATCGCATAGTAGATATCTCGGTGTGGACATCCTGGGCAGAGTGCTGGTGGTCGTGGGGGTACTTCAAAGCCTAGGTCTAGTTTGGGCACTTCATAAATATTGGTTCCCGTATAGAATCCCATAGACTGAAATGCTTTGAGGATATGCTCTTTCTTCATCTCATCAATCAGATGCATGGTACCTGTATTTTTACCATAGAGTTTAGGATCAGTCAACTGCTCTTCAACGCAAGGATAAGGCTCTTCTATGACAAGTACTTTCTCATAGGCATCAAACTGTTCTCTGATCTTCTCTGCCGGAAGTGGATAGGGCATTTTGATCTTGACAATATCTGCTTTAAGATTGAGATCATCCAGTGTCTCTCTGGCAAAGGCATAGCCCGTACCTGAGGTGAGGATGAGAAGCTTGCCTCCCTTGCACTTGGCAAACTCTGGGGAGAGAAGCTCCTCCCAGTTGTACTGCTTGATCGCTTCTATGCGTTCGAGTACTTCATGCCCCTGACGGAGCCTACCATCACGTGGTACCCCTGCCCAGCGACTTACTTCACGCTTGAACTCTCCATGATTGGGAGTAAAATTGGTCTCAGCATCCATCTCAATGATCTCTCTGGCATGGCATACACGCATGACAGGACGCATCATCACAGGGATCTGAAACTTCTCAGAGAGTGCTACCCCTTGCTTGACCATATCATAGGCATCTTGGGGTGTAGCAGGATCAAGTACAGGGATACGGGCAAACTTGGCAAAGACCCGACTGTCCTGCTCTGTCTGAGAAGAGTGAAATCCAGGATCATCCGCAGCGATCAGTAGCATACCACCAAGGTTACCGATATAGCTGGCTGACATCAGTGCATCTGAGGCGACATTGAGCCCTACCTGTTTCATCGTAGCACAGGTGCGCTTACCGGCAATCGCTCCTGCATAGGCAACCTCGAAACCTACCTTCTCATTGGTACCCCACTCTGCATAGATCGGCAGTTCTAGCTGCTTTTTGATCTTCTGTACTACAGAGAGTATCTCACTCGAAGGGGTACCAGGGTAGCCTGAGACCATATCAACATTGGCATGTACCAATCCCCATGCGATCGCATCATTGCCCATTAGTGTCTGTTTCATCCACACTCCTTAGATTTGTATAGATAATATTCTATCGATACTTCTCTTAATGGATAACAACTATTGAAAAATTATATTTTTATATTTATAAAATAATAATAATTGGTAACATTTTTTAGTATAGCTCTACTAATTTACTCAGATGCTGGTCTATTTCTTGTAAAACAACCTCTCTTTCTCTTTCTGCATCTATGACTGTAAGTAGTCCATCTTTTTCATAATATTTCTCTATTTTCCCTATAATCTCTTCATAATTTTTGACTTTATTTTCAAAGAGAGTTATCTCTTCTTCCGAAGGGTTATCAGGTAGTAATCTTTCTCTAGCTATATCTTTACTTACCTTCAATTCGATCACTGAAACCAATTCTATACCTTTCTCATGCAACAAGGTATCTCCTAATGTTTTCATCTGATTGAGCCCTCGTGGAAATCCATCCATAAGCACAATGTTCTTAGGTGAATTTTTAATGCGGCCAAATACCTCATAGATAACCACATCACCTGGTACCAGATCCCCCTTTTCAAGATACTTTTCAACTATTTTACCCATTGTGGTATCTTTTTCTATCTCATCTCTCAAAATGTCACCCACATGTATACTCTCTATATCTGAAGCATGCAGTGCATTAATTCTGTCACTATATGTTGATTTTCCTGATCCTGGGGCACCTATCATAAATATTAACTTTTTGGGCATCACTTTCCTCCGAAATATTCTTTCTAAATTATAACCTAAATTATCCTGAACTATGCATTACTGTTGCAAAATAGTTTGTTTTTATGCTATGGGTGTAACTTAGTGCAGTCATAGTATAATACCCCTACTTAAAAAAATGGATCGCTCTTGAATCAAACACTACCTATGATCACTGATTTTCAGGATATCATACTTCAAAAAAAATCACTCATAGATGTCAGAGCTCCCATCGAATTTGCCAAAGGTGCCTTTCCTCATACAATCAATCTGCCACTCATGAGTGATGAAGAGCGACATCTCGTAGGTATACGCTACAAAGAAGCTGGCAACAACAAAGCTGTAGAGCTGGGACATCAGCTGGTCTCAGGAGAGATCAAAGCTGCCAGAATAGAGGCATGGATCAAACAGATCAAAACCCATCCCCAAACGCTCCTCTACTGCTTTCGCGGAGGACAACGCTCACAGATCACACAACAGTGGCTCTCTGAAGCGGGCATCACAGTCCCTAGACTCCAGGGCGGCTACAAAGCATTCAGAACCTACCTCATGGAGCAATTAGAAAGTATCACATTGGACAAAGAGATACTTGTCATCGGAGGGCATACCGGATCAGGCAAGACAATCCTGCTCAAGAAGCTACAAGAGAGTATCGATCTGGAAGGTATAGCCAACCACCGTGGCTCCTCCTTTGGACGCTATGCCTCTCCACAGCCGACACAGATCGACTTTGAAAATACGCTGGCATACCATCTCATCGCCCATGATGCAGCAGCACACACACGACTCATCATAGAGGATGAGAGCCGCAACATCGGCAGGGTCTATATCCCTCCCACCCTCTTCTCTCAGTTCACCCAGGCCAAAGTAATCCTGCTAGAATCTACTATAGAAGAGCGTATTGAGATTACCTATGATGAGTATATCCTTGCTTCTCAAGCAGAGTATGCTACGGCTCACCTTACGGGAGCGGTAGAGCATCCCTGGATCGATACCATGCGACACAACTTTGGACGCATCCGCAAAAGACTGGGTGATCAGGGCCATAGAGAGCTCACCGCACTGCTCGAGGAAGCATGGACATACCAACAGCAACACAACGACCCTACTCTACACAAGCGATGGATCCAAAAGCTCCTAAGCGACTATTATGATCCTATGTATACCTATCAGATCGAACAGAAAAAAGATCGGGTAGTGTTTCGCGGTGATGCTTCTGAGATTATTGCTTATTTGGCTTCAACGCATTAGAAAATGGTTTACCCTATGTGGTTAAAATCATAAAAAAGGGAGTACTGTAATATCATGCACAAAAAGATACTTTTTATACTCTTACTAGCCCATACGGTTATACAGGCGAAACTAAACATCATCGCCAGTATCCTTCCTGAACAAAAATTCATAGAAAGCATCGGCGGAGAGTATGTCCAGGTAGCACTGATGGTCAAGCCAGGTAACTCTCCCCATACTTATGAGCCAAAGCCTTCGCAGATGAAGGATATCTCCAGAGCAGATCTCTATCTCTCTATCGGTGTAGAGTT
>Ga0256844_10001039_pt1 | contig 10513 bp, 10 predicted proteins | sample MusselsmetaG_FD_189100 | JGI IMG/M metagenome (GOLD analysis project Ga0256844, IMG submission 189100) | Mussel associated microbial communities from hydrothermal vent at the East Pacific Rise, Pacific Ocean - Mussels | ecosystem: Host-associated > Mollusca > Shell > Unclassified ... | reverse complement strand
CGTAACCACTGAACACCAGCACCTGCAACAAATATAGAACCCTCAAGAGCATAGGTTGTGGCTCCGTTTAATCTATATCCAATGGTTGTAAGCAATTTATTTTTTGATGCAACAGCTTCTGTACCGGTATTAAGAACAATGAAACAGCCGGTACCATAGGTTGATTTTATCATCCCGGGTTCAAAACATGCCTGCCCCACAAGAGCTGCCTGCTGATCTCCTGCAATACCACGAATTGGAACTCGTGCACCAAAAAGAGAATAATCGCAAACACCAAAATCTGCCGAGGAGTCTTTCACAATTGGTAAAAGTGACTCAGGAATATCCAGCAGCTGCAGAATCTCTTTGTCCCAAGCATTATCATGAATGTTATAGAGCATGGTACGGGAGGCATTTGTCGCATCTGTTGCATGCTGTTTTCCACCCGTTAAACGCCAGAGCAAAAAAGTGTCGATGGTGCCAAATAGGAGTTTTCCGGCCTGTGCCTTCTCTTTTGCTCCTTCAACATTATCCAATATCCATTTGATTTTAGTTCCAGAAAAATAGGAATCGAGCAGAAGACCGGTCTTTGAGGTAATCATCTGATCGTGCCCTTCCCGGCTTAACTCTTTGCAAAATCCTGCGGTCCTACGATCCTGCCACACAATGGCTTTATGGACTGCCTTCCCAGTTTCTTTATCCCAGATAATTGTTGTTTCTCTTTGATTCGTAATACCTATTGCAGTGATATCAGATGCAGCCAGATCGGCCTTTTCCAAAGCCTGTTTGCAGGTGGTAAAAATCGTGGACCAAATCTCTTCCGGATCATGTTCAACCCACCCTGAACGCGGGAAAAACTGCTTAAACTCCAATTGGGATTGCACAACAATTTCAAGATGCTCATTAAAAATGATTGCTCGACTGGAGGTTGTCCCTTGATCGATTGCGAGTATATGCCTGGGCATTTCTTACTCCTTGGGCAAAAACTTAGGTAACGTGTATAAAAATAATCCATTCAAATAAGCAAACAGGTTGAGACACGGATCGTCAACCTGTTTTTTGTACCCCGAAATACCTATCTGTTGAAACCACAATGAACACAGAGCCCACAGCTGCTTACTTATGCACGCGCGGAGACTGTGGAACAATATAATTAACCCACCTGAATCCTGGGTGAATTTGGTGAAGGAGTCATGTCAAAAGTCAACATAATTTTCTTCCTTGCTGATGATTCTTTAGACTACTATCTGACCATGTTATTTTTTTCTGACACTGTAAATCTTGCCCGGCCAATCTGATGCTGGCGAATAAATAATCTGGAGATTGCAGGGGACACATTCTGGTCAAGGGGCAACGCCCGCGTATTCAATGCCCAGAGAGTGAAAACATAATGATGTGCATGCCCATCAACTGACTGGCAGATTGCTAATATGAGAGTCTTCCAAAATCATTTCGACTTTGTATAAGTCCTGTCGACTGAAGATTCTCTGTCTGATTCCCCACAGATTCAGGCAGGAAATGTATTTTGGCAGGTAGATTAAAAACTGTCCAGTGATTTCTTCCTCTGGCTGCCGGAGCATCTGCATCATACACTGTCAAGGCAAAACTCTGCGTTTGGGCAGGTTCGTTTTTCCAGAATAATTGTGGTGGAACAGTTTGTTCATACCAGTCTTTGTTGCATGGAAGCAGCTCAGCCAGTTTAGATTGACCATGAATCAACAAAACAAAACTTCCTTCACGACCTTTGGCATTTGCTCTTGTTGCAAACAGAGCCACCAACAAAATGACAATGGCAAACCTCATAATGTCACCTGTATTCCTGTCATTTGCGATCCTGTTTATCTAGTATTTCAAGGCATTCACTGGTATTTAGAACCTGAGCATACCGAGCACTAAGGGCTGCCATAAAAGCTGTCTGCACATCTTTTGCATCTACAGTCTGATTGAGAAACTGCAGAGACCTTGTTGCACAGCTGTCATGGGCCAGGATGCAGGAGTAGTCTTTGTCAAACGCTGCTCGCACTGTGGCATCAACACACATGTGGCTCATCATCCCGCAGATAAAAAGTTGAGAAATGCTGTTTAACAGCAGATAGTCTTCCAGGCCGGTTTCTCTGAAGCTGTTAGGATAGTTTTTTTTCAACACAGGCTCATGCTCAAAAGGAACCAGTGATTCATGCAGTTGTGCGCCTGCTGTGTCTGGCAGAAAAAACGTAGCTTCGGGCTGAACTGCAAAATGCTGCATGAAGATTACATAAACACCTTTTTCTCTAGCATAGTTGAGCAATTTTTCGGCATTAATCAATGCCTCTTCAGCACCGGAAAGTTCCATCCGGCCTCCGGGAAAGTAATCATTTTGAAGGTCAATCAGTAGTAATGCAGTATTCTTCATAGCAACTCCCTATATTTTCATAATGTTTTCAGGTAATGATTATTCAATACCAATTTACGAATTGGAAAACTCATAGTAAGAATGGAGGTTCATCATCACAATTTCTGATGACTAACACAGGAGTCCCATGGAAATTTATCAGCTTCGCTCATTTGTTACTGTTGCCAAAGAAGACCATCTCACACGAGCAGCCGACATACTTCATATAAGCCAGCCCGCTGTCAGTGCACATATCAAGGCTCTTGAGGAGGAATTCAATCAACCGCTATTCATCCGAACACCCAAAGGGATGAAGCTGACTCCGGGAGGTGTGCAGCTCTGCGGAAAAGCTAAACAAATCCTTCGAGATGTTGAAGAATTAACGGTACTGGGTGAGAAATTGCACAACAAACCCGTTGGGAGTCTCAGGATTGGGTTAAACCGGGATTCTGATTTTCTGCGCCTTCCTGCCCTTTACCGACAGCTACGGAAGTATTATTCGGGGATTGAGATACAGCTTCACCACGCAGTTTCAGGCACCATTGTAAAAATGATTAAAAAAAATGAATTGGACTGTGGATTTGTTCTGGGCGCTTCCCCTGAGGATGGACTAACAGCACTGGTATTGACAAAACTCAAACTTCGGGTGGTTGGACCAGTTGAATTAAAAAAAGAAATAACGGATGCCAGTCAGGAAGATCTCGCCAGGCTTCCGTGGATAGGAAATCCACATGATTGCCCATACAGCACAATAATGGAGACATTTTTTTATAAAAAGGGATTAACACCGCAGACAGAAATTGTTGCAGATCAACAGTCAGCAATTATCAGTATGATTGAGGCTGGAGTGGGTTTAAATTTTATGCTCGAGGAGGAAGCTTTACTAGCTGAACAACAAGAAAAATTAACCTTGTGGCCAGGTGGCGTGTTTCCAATAAATCTCTCGTTTATCTATAGAAATAAAGGCCGAGGATTAAGAAGTTTACAGGCTATCACAGAAGTTATTCAGAAGGTCTGGCACGATGTGATCCCTCAAGAATAGAGCTTGGATAGTAAACCCAGGCTATACAATAAAAGCGGCTCATTCCTTAAGGGGTACACTTCGAACTTGAATTCAGACACGGAGCTAGACATCTATAAAATTGCTGCTTTTGATGCTGAGCATTATCTGTATATAAAAAATATCTTTCCAGCACAGCCAAAGGGGCTGAGCTGGAAAGAGACAACAAGCACTACCTGATTTTTTCAGGCAGGAGCCTGGCAATTATGAGCATCGTGATACCGATTCCAATGGCAATCCATGGACTCCAGCTCATATCAAGAATTGGTGTCGATTTTCCCGTTACAACAAGAGTTGCTTTACCGCCAAAGAGTTTCTGCATAAGAAAAGTCGATTTCAGGCTACCATACATCATCATGTATACAGCTGCTCCACCAAGACCTCCCAAAATAAAAAACAGAGCATCTAATCTTCCGGTTCCAAGCGCAACAACTCCGGTTCCGGGGCAGAATCCGGAAAGAGCCCAGCCCAGGCCAAGGAGCATGCCACCGAAAATCACACCTGTATACATAGCCTTGACACTCAGGTGGCCGGGATCAATAACGCCAGCCATCATTCCAACAAAAAGAAGGGCTGAAGAAATACCGATACCAGCAAATATTGTCCTCATCAAGTGAAGATCTGTAAGACGCAGCATACCGATAATCTTATCCGGATCTGCTGCTCCAATGCGTTGAAGAACGAAACCAAACACCGTACCAATAATTACAGCTAAAATAATATCCATGGTTTGCTCCTATTTTTTATAAATTATGATAGCGGTTGGGACTGCTGCTGCAAATGCCGCAAGAGCAAAAAGATAACCACTTATGGATGTCTGCATCATACCACTCATCATATGGCCGCTGGTGCAACCCCCGGCAAGCCGTGCCCCCCAAAGGACGAGAAATCCACCGACAAATGTTATCAGTGCCCTCATGACAGGATTGTTACCGAACCTGCGTTGATGAACTTCCGGAATCTGCTTCATCTTTTCATTGGAGGTTTTGGCCTGAAAAATTTTTCCAAGTAAACCGCCAAAAATCATACTTAAAACGAAAACAAAGCTATAATTCAAAGGATTTGCCACGGATTTCGCATATTTTCCACCGGATTTACTAAGATACGTATTACTGCTGCTGTAACCTTTTTTGGCAGTTTTATCCTCCACAACCAACGTGTCATTAATCGTATCACCGATAATTCCATCAAGTATGACAAACTGAGTCGAGACCCCGATGGGCTTAACCAATACAACTGCAAGTAAAAATGCGATTCCCAATGCACTTCCGCCTTTAAACCAATCCCAATACATGATTTTTCCTCACAAACAGTAATGTCCATTGCAAAACAATTACCTTACAATGGCAAATGAATAATATATAGTTGTAAACGAACAACAAATAATTAACCATTCAATTGAATATGTAAAGAGCTATCATCATTTTAGCAGTACCTGATTGATCATATTACTCAGCTTCACTCGTATGCTGTTATATGCTCTTGTCAGTTCAGAAGGTCACTCAAGGCACATAGCATGAAAAACTGGAAAAAATGGTCACGCAAAAAAAACTGCTAAACGTTCTAAAAAGAATGCAAAGCCGACAGGGAAAAGTGACATAAGTATGATCATATTCATCTGCATAGTTTTTACTCCCGGAAACATCTGGAATCGGGAAAGAGATCGTGATGATTTTTAAAATCCTGTTGAACAGGATGATTTCAGATTACTTTCCTATTATAGAGTTTAAGTAATGTTGCCAATATCCCTCAATTTATTTTTTTATCATGGACATATTTTCCCTTCTTTTCATCTCACTAGCTCTGGCTATGGATGCCTTTGCTGTGGCACTGGCCGCAGGAGCGATTCTTCATCCTGTCAACAAGCGCCAGCTTTTTCGTCTCGGTTTTCACTTTGGACTTTTTCAGGGATTTATGCCTGTGCTCGGATGGCTGGCCGGACGAAGTATACAATCTCTTATTAGCGCCTATGATCACTGGATAGCCTTTGGCCTGCTTACCTATGTAGGAGGAAAAATGATACACGAGGCATTGGCAAATGAGGAGAGCACCAAAAAATCAGACCCCACCAGAGGAATGACTATGGTCATGCTCTCCATTGCTACCAGTATTGATGCTCTTGCAGTTGGACTTTCACTGGCAGTGGTTGGCATCACTATCTGGACGCCTGCTGTGGTTATTGGTATCACAGCTTCACTACTGACCGTCGCCGGTATGCTGCTCGGAGGAAAAGTGGGACAGATTTGGGGAAAACGAGTAGAAATCATCGGTGGCATGGTGCTAATCGGGATCGGGATCAAAATTCTTGTGGAACATCTGTCCCCTGTATAAACTTAGCATCTAGCATCGTTCTAACCCACACCATTTTTTCTCAACAAATAACTTAATGATTCCCGAGTGAGAAGCGATTAGTATGCAGTTCATGCGTAAATCATTCCCATCAAAATATTTCGGAGCCTCGTTCCATGGCTAATGTTGATCAATTTGAAAGCATCTTTCGCTCCTCTGTCAAAGAACGACTTGAATACCGCCATATCCCGATCACCTCTATCCTGCTAATTACTGATCTTGAGGAAAAAGAGGCAAAATCACTCCAGAAAAGTGTACAGCAGTTCCTTTCAGTCCTAGGAGATGCTACAGAGCGCGACTGTTTTCTTATTTACGGACATGAGTTTAAGACAACGGAAGAGCTACTAAAGCTGGTGGATGGTTATGAGCTGGATATGATCTGCAGTTATCGCAACCTGCATTCCAATGCATGGCAATTTCCTCACTCACTTGGTGCCCATCTTGATGTACTGATCCAGCAAACTGATATTCCTGTACTGGTGCTGCCCCATCCTAAAGCCGGTTATATTGCAGATCATGCCATGCATGATACCATGGAAGTCATGGTGGTGACAGATCTGGTAGCCATCAACCATGATCTTATTAATTATGCGGTTCGCCTGACCCAACCGCAGGGGACTCTTTTCCTCAGCCATGTGGAAAACGAGTATATTTTTGAACGTTACATTGAGGCAATCGGAAAAATTGACACTATTGACACAAACACTGCCCGCACCCGCCTTTCCGAACAGCTGCTTAAAGAACCAGAAGATTATTTCCTGACCTGCAAAGAAATACTGCTGGAACATGGGATTTCACTGGATATCCGTTCCATGGTTCGTTTTGGTGATGGATTACAGGAGTATCGCAGGCAGATCGAATCTCAAAAACTGGATCTGCTGGTGATGCATGCCAATGACGAGAATCAGCAGGCCATGAACTCCATATCCTATCCACTGGCTGTGGAGTTACGACAGATACCCCTTCTGGTGGTATAATTATCATGGAACACACAATACACATCAGCCAAAACCTGACCTGGTTTTTCAGCGGGATCCTTGCGTGTATGGTCTGCGCCCTGGCACTTGAAGAAAAGCTGCATGCAAAAAAATCTATTATTGTCGGCAGTTTTGCCATTCTCAGCCTGTTTCTTGCATCGTGGCTCGGTATCATCCCATTTGGCGATGTTATCCTTCCCGGCGGTCACAGACTGCACATGCCGGTTTACATCGAAGCTGTTGACTGGGAAGTCATTGCCATCATCATCGGTTCAAGCCTGTTTGTGGATGTCACATCCAGGTCTGGATTGTTCAGCTGGGTTGCCATAAAACTCACAAAAATGTCCACTGGAGATCCATTGAAGTTACTCTGGTATTACGGACTGATGACAGTGGTTTTTTCAGCAGTCCTCAACAACGTAACGGCAATGATTATAGTAGGTTCTCTCACCGGCGTATCTCTGAACAAACTCAACCGAACAGACAAACTCCTTGGTTTTCTCCTCATAGAAGGCTTACTGACCAATATTGGCGGACTGTTAACCCTTATCAGCTCTGTACCAAACATTATTGTGGGTAATACGGCGGGAATCAGCTTTTCAGAATTCTTTCTAAAAGCCAGCCCTTATGTGCTGGTAGCAACAGTGGCAACCCTTCTGTTTGGCGCCCGGGTTTTCAACATTCAGGCCATCAAAAAGACAGATGAAAAAGAAGAAGCGGCCACCCTGGTGAAAAGTTTTGATGAAAATGACTCCATTCAGAGTCGTAAATTCTTTATTTTTGCTGCGGTTATTCTGGTAATTTTCATCACTATGATCGCCACCACATCAATCACACCGGTGATCAAAGACCTGGGACTAGGTTTTGTGGCAATGAGCTTTGCCATTATTGCCCTCATCAGGTTCAAACATGACGTGGATCCTTTTTATAAGGCGATCGACTGGGACTTGATTCTGTTTTTCATCTTTCTCTTTGTCATAATCAATGTAATGGAACACGCAAAAGTGCTGGAACTCATTGGACAGGGCGTAGGCCTGCTCATCGGCGATGGCGAAGGTAAAGGTGGTGCTGTTTCCCTGCTGGCTGCTTCTGCTGTGTTTAGCTCCGTGACAGATAATATCCCCTTATCAGCCATGCTTGCAAAAATTCTTTCAGCAAGAGATGTTGCCAGCGATTCCTCCCTTTGGTGGTCGGTAATTTTTGGGGCAAACCTTGGTGGAAACATTACTCCCATTGGCTCAGCGTCCACTTTGGTTGCCGTGACCATTATCCATAAATACAAAATCCCCCTGCCATTTGTGGGTTTTATCAAAAAAGCACTGCCATTTGCACTGATGCAGATCACCCTTGCCATTGGCTATCTTATTCTTTTTTTCTAACCCAATCTCAATCAGAACCATATGATGAGATCATATTAAACATTCTAATTCCCAAACCTAATAGAAAACCAGCTTAATTCATTTCGTACATGAATCGGCAGATTAACATCTACAACAAATCATCTAGGCCTCCAACTACCCTCTTCTTTTCCTGGTAAAAAACAACACATTGGCATATCTTACGAAAGAACAAAAAGTACATGAGTGCTCACTTAAATAGAAACAAATATGGACAAGCTAAGTTGTACAATTCGACATATAATTCTTGTGACTGGACAGGTATTTCTTGTTGCCCTTTGTTCCGATCTCTGCTGTGCAGAAACATATTTTGTTGATGGGGTTAACGGAAATGACACCAATTCCGGAACCATTGAAAATGCAGCCTGGCGAAGTGTCCGGAAAGTTGAAGAGGCAAGCGTCAACTTTGTGGCCGGCGATACGGTTAAATTCAAGCGAGGTCAGATTTTCAAAGGACGGCTCCATTACTATGGCACTTCGGGCACTGCTGATGCTCCTGTCACGATCACTTCCTTTGGTACAGGCACACGGCCAATCCTTACAGTCCGTGATACTCTCCCTACCCAATGGACAGATTTGGGCAATAATAAATGGTCAACCCCTCTTGACAAACCAACATCCCGGCTCTGGAAAGACGGCGTAGAACAAAAGAAAGCCACTCCAGTCAGCTTCGGTCACACATGGGAGGAATTTGGCCTGATAGCTGGGATTTCCTGGGTCTGTGATACAGGTATCCTGTATGTCTACTCTGCCAGCAATCCATCTGCCAGCATCTTCAGTGGCAATACAAACTGGAATGTTATCGTCATAAACGACAAGTCCTATATTCGCCTGACCGAGCTTGACCTGCGCGGAGCAATCAACACCGACATTACACTTTCTGGATCTCACCATATTACTATTGACCATTGCAACATCGGCCTGAATTCGGCTGGAGGTATCAACCTGGCCAGTACCGACCATATCCATGTCGAACGAAACGTCTTTGATTCAGGTTTCACACTACGTTTTGAGGGGGTGGCCTCATACAGCGGCGTCGATGCAAGGGGCGTGAATGATGCCATTTCCTCCTACCGTAGCAGCATGACAATGAGATCAGTTATAACGACTTCATAAACTGGTCACACGCGGCAATAGCCCTTGAGATCATAAATGACACAGAACTTGCGAACTATCTCATCCACCATAACCTGTTCACAACCCCGGATCTCTCCTATGGCCGGGGCATTGGCTTTAGCGGAAACAATATTCACGACATAGAAGTGTATCACAATTACTTTTATGACCTGATTACCCCTAACCAGCTCAACGGACACAAGAACCATATCCACCACAACTGGTTTGAGCTGATCAAAGACACCAGCCTCAAGGATGGCGAACAAGGGCAGGCCATCACCCTCTCACCTTATAACGGGCATGTAAATGACAATCTTATTGAATACAACACCTTTACCAATGGGGAAGGACCCTGCATAGAACTCATGGCTTATGGCAGGGAAGAAGATGATATCTCTGCCAATACACTACAGAAAAATCTCTTTATCAACTGCGGTAACAATCCCTGGTATCCTGCAGGAATTGGCAAAGGAATATATGTTCAACCATATGCTGGCATGGAAGCCAACAATTTTTACAACAATATTTTGTCAAGCCCGCTTACAGAAGAGACAGTCTATCACAGAGACACGGCTGTAACTCCGGAGGATTTCAATGGCCGGAATACCGTTTCGGGCGATTCAATTCACGGTAACGCTACTCTGGTTAATCTGAGTGAACAGGGAGCTGGCCTGTTCGACGCCAATACAATTGGAGCTGATGCCATTATTGATAATCCAGTGCCTACAAAACATTATTGTCCTGGCATTTTCCTGCTGCTGAGGTAACAAGGGTGCTTGTAAATAAGATAGAAGAGGGAAATAAATGAAGAATAAGTGCTCGTCTTCGCTATCTTTGCAGACATTCAATAAATGATAAGCAAACTTCACACCTTGTGGAAAGAAAATATTGGGAATGAGTTGGATCGTAATCAGAAAAGTTGTCCGGAATAAAGCCGAAATAAGACAAATGGCAGAGTTGATGTAAAAAAAAGTGGCGTATGGCGTTAGCTTATACTTGACAGTAATTATTTTTCGCCAAGTGGCTCACCCACTATTCTCCTTAAAATTCGAATGGTTACTTAGCACTTTTCACTTGTTAGAGCATTTAAAACATAATCATTAGTGGGAATGAGCTTTTTTCTTTACTAATATATAAATATGGTTCTTTAAACGAATCTGTGGGTAAAAAGCGTCAATTAGCATGGATGAAATTGAATTAAAGGTCAAGCCCTACGGGTCGCTGCGCGAACCTTGATTTCAATTTAATCCATGCTCAATCTGTA
>Ga0256844_10001038_pt1 | contig 10517 bp, 10 predicted proteins | sample MusselsmetaG_FD_189100 | JGI IMG/M metagenome (GOLD analysis project Ga0256844, IMG submission 189100) | Mussel associated microbial communities from hydrothermal vent at the East Pacific Rise, Pacific Ocean - Mussels | ecosystem: Host-associated > Mollusca > Shell > Unclassified ... | reverse complement strand
GCCATACCAAATGAAGACATTGTGCCATTACAAACGCAAGAAGCTGAGCTTCAATGCGACCCTAAGGCAAGCTACTTAGTCACTGGTGGCTTGAGCGGTTTTGGTTTGAGAACAGCCTGTTGGTTGGTCGAAAAAGGCGCGCGCTCATTAGTATTGATTAGTCGTAGTGCATCGGTGAGCGAAGACTCACAAAAGATCATCGACAAACTCAAAAAGAAAGGTGTTGCTGTTTATACGCACGCTTGTGATGTTACAGATAAGTCTGCGATTCAATCGTTAATTGCCGTTATTCAACGCGATATTCCACCGCTAAAAGGGCTGGTACATGCCGCGATGGTTTTGGATGATGGTTTGATACGCAATATGAGTGCAAAGCAAATCTCAAATGTAATGGCTCCAAAAATTACTGGCGCATGGAATTTGCACGAAGCAACGCTTGAAACAAAGCTAGATTTCTTTGTGCTGTATTCTTCGGCAACGACGTTTGTGGGTAACCCCGGTCAAGCAAACTATGTAGCGGCAAATAGCTTTTTAGAATCACTCGCAAGCTATCGAAAATCCAAAGGGCTTCCAGCGCATTATGCCGCATGGGGTGCTATCTCGGATGTAGGCTACCTTGCGCGTAATGAAGAAACCAAGGAGCAATTACAATCGCGCCTAGGTGGTGAAGCATTAAGCTCAGATCAAGCGCTTAAAATATTAGAAAAAATCATGCTGAGCGATAAGGCTGGCGCGGCGGTTATCGATTTAGATTGGGGCGTTATACAGCGTGTTATGCCTGCGGCAGCCTCGGCTAAATATGAAGAGTTAAAACGCCAAGTGAAGGCTTCTGACGGTGATCAATACGAAGATATTCAAACCCTCATTGCCAATATGGGGCGCGCTGAAATCCAAGAGTTAGTGACGGATTTACTATTGGATGAAGTTGAGCAAATTTTGCGTTTGCCGCGTGACAAAATGGATGTTGAACAGTCTATTTTTGATTTAGGTATGGATTCATTGATGGGCATGGAATTAGTACTCGCCATCGAAGAGCGTTTTGGTGTGAAGCTTCCTGTAATGGCATTAACCGAAGGGGCGAATATCCAACGCATCGCTGAAAAAATTACAGATCAATTGGCTGGCGCTGATAGTGAACAGGCTGATACCGCCGATACAAAGAGTGAAAGCAATAAGCATCAAGAAGATATTTCTATTGCGGCATCTCGTCATGGGCAGGCTGATAATATGAGCGAAGACGAAGCAGAAGCTCTGTCGAAAAAGCTAATCAAAGATGCGATGAAGGCGAGTAATACTTAAAAATAGATAATACTCGATGCACCCCCCCACTTTTGCATGGCTAGCGCTGTGCGCTCTTGTTTTCTCCACATCAAATAGTAAAAATGCTAAGCTTGCAAAAGTGGGGGGGTGTCCCTGTTGAACTATAGTGAAAAATATGACAAAAGCTAAAAAAGGGAATCTTTTTGGTCTAAGCGGTTCGGTAAAAGATCAGCTAGCGCAAAAGATGTTAGAAAAGCGTTTAAAGAAAGTCACCGAAACACAGATGAATAAAGGTGATGTGACACGCACACGTAAATCATTATTATCTAATTCAAAAATTCCTGATGAATTTTGTCGCTTTGACAAATTCCCCGGCTACCAACAGATTCGTATTTTGGAAGAGGGCGGCAAGCAACTCGGCGTACCAAGCCCCTTTTTTAAAGTACACGAAGGTGTGGCAAGCAATGTAACCACCATTAATCACCAAGAATATATTAACTTTGCCAGCTATAACTATCTTGATTTGTGTGGTCATCCTGACGTTTCAGAAGCGGCTAAACAGGCGATTGAAACCTATGGGACTAGTGCATCGGCTAGTCGCCCTGTCGCAGGAGAGCGCCCAGTACAACGCGATTTAGAGCTAGCATTAGCAAAGCTTTATGATGTGGATGACAGCATTGTTTTTGTTAGCGGTCATGCGACCAACGTAACCACCATCGGCTATTTATTTGGCCCAAAAGATTTAATTCTGCACGACTCTTTAATTCATAACAGCATTGTACAAGGCGGTCAGTTATCTGGGGCAACGCGTTTGCCATTTCCGCACAATGATTGGCAGGCTTTGGATGAATTGCTGTTTCAGCAACGCAAAAATTATGAGCGGGTACTCATCTGTATAGAAGGCATTTACAGCATGGATGGCGACTATCCTGACTTGAAACGCTTTATAGAAATCAAACAAAGGCATAAAGCATTTTTACTGGTTGATGAAGCTCACGCGCTAGGTGTGTTAGGTGAAAAAGGTCACGGCATAAAAGAACAAGCAGGCGTAGATGGGCATGAAGTTGATCTTTGGATGGGTACGCTTAGTAAAACACTGGCGAGCTGTGGCGGTTATATCGCGGGTGAGAAAGCGCTTATTGAGCATCTAAAGTTTTCTGCGCCAGGGTTTTTATACAGTGTTGGAATTTCACCGCCATTGGCTGCCTCTGCTTTGGCCGCTTTAAAAATTCTTGATGACGAGCCAGAGCGTGTTCTTAAGCTCAAAGAAAGAGGGCATCAGTTTATTGCACTCGCCCAAGAGCAGGGCTTAAATGTCGGCTCAAGCGCAGGTTTATCGGTTATCCCTGTGATTACAGGTAGCTCTGCAATGGCGGGTCGATTGGCTAATGCCTGCTTTGAGCGCGGCATTAATGTTCAACCTATTTTTTATCCTGCGGTACAAGAAGGCATGGCGCGCCTGCGTTTCTTTATTTGTTCTTCGCATACTGAAGAACAGATTGAACACACGGTAAATGTGTTGGCAGAAGAAATGAACAAGCTTAAATAATTGAAAACCGTGTCTAAACAGCGAGTTATATTCTGCACCTATTCAAGCATTTACTCGTCAAAAGTTTTAGCCCATTTAATTGCCAATACTAATATTGACGTTGTTGCTATTGTAAATTCTACGCGGGTAATTCATCCCAGCTATGGCTTTATTCGTGGCGCGATCAAACAAATTCAAGCCTCGGGTTTGCGCTATGCCACTTATCTTTTTATGGTTACGGATTTGTTTCGCTGGTTTCAGCCCTTATTTCATAAAGGTGCTTTAAAAACGGTACACAAGTTCGCAAGCGAAAATAATATCCCTGTGTTAGATACACAAGATATTAACCAAGCAGAATCCATTCAATTTATTCAGCAAGCAAAGCCAGATTATTTATTAGCGGCGCACTTTAATCAGTTGCTCAAAGCTCCCGTGCTTAATTTGCCAGAAATGGAATGTATCAATATTCACCCATCATTATTGCCTAACTACAAAGGCGTAGACCCTGTCTTCTTTGCGCTGCTAGAGCAGAACAAAGAATTAGGGCAGGATAAAAAACTAGAGCAAGAAGAAATAATCGGCGTTACTCTGCACAAAATGGCAGAAAGCTTTGATAGCGGTGAAATATTAATGCAAGAATCAATATCATCAACTCCAAGCAATAGTTTGTTTATCAATAATTGTCAGCTATTTAAGCAAGGCGCAAAACTTGCCATTAAATGGATAAACGATAGCCAGCCAAAACCAATAAAGTTTGGTGATAACGCGCAGGGGCAGTATGATTCTTGGCCTAGCACGCAACAAATTAAGCGCTATAAAAAAATGGGAAATCATCTCATTACACTATCAGAATTCTGGAAAGCAAAATAATGACCGTTGAAAAAAGCACCTACAAATCTTACTTTCGTAGCCACGGTTATACCTCGGATGAAATTATCACCAGCGATTCTGGAGAAAGCTGTGATCTATCAAAATTGCCACCTTTCTTACGCACCCTATTGGTTATGGATGGCACCGTCACCAAAGCCTTAGAAGCATGGTTTTGGGAGCCAGTAAAAGTTTATCCCTTAAAAAATGCATTAACCGAGTTGACCGAAACAGTCGAAGGTTTGAATGCTAAAAAAGGCGATAAAGCACTGCAGCGCGAAGTGACACTGCAAGGCGATAATAGCAACAAAGTATTTGCCTGCGCCCGCTCCACCGTTTTATTGGACTATTTGCCCGATGAAATAGGCGAAGCGTTAGGAACAGGGAAAATAGGCATCGGCGAATTATTTAGAAATAAAGGTTTAGAAACCTACCGCGAGCTTTTTAACATCAACTACTTTCCTAAGCGCCCCGAAGGCGATGCCTTGCTTGAAAACTTATCAGGCGAAATTGTTTCTCGCAGTTATCAAATATGGGTAAACGGAAGCCCAGCGATTGTTGTTGTGGAATATTTTCCTGTGGATTGTTTTTAGAATTAAGTAGCCATGCAAAAGTGGGGGGGTGTCTGGCTATGCTTAGAATAAGCTAAAAAGCTCAGTAAACGTACGGTTGTTTGAGGGCGTTCCCTGAGCCTGTCGAAGGGTTCCCAGCGCTTATTCTAAGAAAGTGGGGGCTGTCTCTCATATTGTCCTATAATTTAAACTATGAAATACATTTTCCAACTACTACTAAGCTGTCTATTCATATTTGGAGTAACTATTGTGAGTGCAAATCCCATAAAAGTAGGCGCAGTAGCACCAGACTTCACGCTAGTTGATCAAAACAATAAAGCGCAAACCTTGAGTAAAATGCGCGGAAAGTGGGTGGTTATGTACTTTTACCCCAAAGATGAAACCCCAGGTTGCACTACAGAAGCCTGTAACTTTAGGGATAACATCTTATCGCTAAGGGTAAAAAAAGCAGAAGTTTGGGGAATTAGTGTGGATACCAGCAAAAGCCATGCAGATTTTTCTAAGAATCATAAGTTACCTTTTACCCTATTGGCCGATCCTAGAGGGAAAGTCGCTAGGCAGTACGGCTCTTTATTGAACATGCTAATTTTTAAGGTCGCGAAGCGCCATAGTTTTATTATTGACCCAAATGGCAAGATTGCTAAAATCTATCGAAACGTGAATCCAAAGACGCATGTGGCAGAAGTGTTGAAGGACTTAGAGCTTCTTCAAAAATAAATGAAAAAAACTACAGAACCCTATTGAACTAAAAAAACTTTATCGGCATAATACGCCCCTGTTTTTAAAATGCCCTCTCTTGGGTAATTCGGAGAAAAGTTTTGCCAAATATTCAATCAGCTAAAAAACGCGCACGTACTTCTGAAGCACGTCGTCAACATAACAAGCACATTCGTTCTGGAATGCGCACACACGTTAAGGCAGTCGTTTATGCACTTGATGCTGGTGATAAGAAGGCCGCTGCAGAAGCTTACAAGCTAGCAGTACCTGCATTAGATGCAAGTGTATCTAAAGGCATTATCCACAAAAACAAAGCGGCAAGACAAAAGAGCCGTATGAATGCACGCATCCAAGCAATGTAGTTTTTTGTAAAAAGCTTGAACGCAAAAGCATAGAATTCTAAAAGCCAGCATCTGCTGGCTTTTTTATTGCCTAGAGGTTCTAGGGGCTCTCTAATTAAGTCCAATTATTTTTAGTTTTCTCTGCGCTAAATTATAATCGACTTAATCAGAAATCCCTAGGCTATCAATGATTCCCCACCGTTAATACCAATAACAACGAGTCAAAAGCCAAAGCCATGAGAAAGTAAGTCCTTGTTCTGTTCTATTTGGATATTTAGAACAATAGAACAGCAATTAGGGATAACAGCTTGCTTCATTCATTTGTAAAAAAGACCATCAATAGGCTCACCGATTGGCTAATAGCTTTGTTAGGGGTGAGTATTATTCTATGGTTTGGCATTACATTGCCGACGTTTTCATTATCAAAAATGAATACAACGGAGAGCAAACCGCTCAATATCAGCCAAACAAAACTAAAAAAGCATGTTGAAGAATTAACTTATTTCTATGCGCCACGCACCATAGAATATGGAACACTTAACGCAACAGCACGATACATTCATAGACAGCTCGAAAAGTTTGGTGAGACAACATACCAACCCTTCTGGACTATGACAGGGCGTTATAGCAATGTGATTTTAAACCTAGGCCCTAAGACAAAAGAAATCCTCGTCATTGGTGCACATTTTGATGCCAAAAGTGGCTCGCTTGATATTGATGGAAATGCCAGCGGGGTTGCTGCATTAATCGAACTGGCTCGTCATCTCTCAATAAATAAAGACAAGCTTTCCATTGGCGTGCAGTTGGTGGCTTATCCTTTATCCCAGAAGAAAATAGTCACCCTAGAAAATATGGGTAGTTACCAGCACGCCAACGCCTTAATTGAGTCGGGTAAGCGCGTGAAGTTGATGGTGTCACTGGATAATGTAGGAACCTTCACAGAAGAGAAAAAGAGCCAAAAATATCCCTACCAATTTATGAGCTATGTTTACCCCAATACGGGAAAGCACATTAGCTTATTTAGCCGACTTCAAGATTATTCTGAAGTCATGCGGTTAAAAAAGAGCTTTGCTAGCGCCTCTAACTTACCGCTTTATTCTTTTAGCTTGCCTGAAAATTACTTCCAAACCAGCTCATCTGATCATCTCAACTATCAACGCTTTGGTATTCCCTCTATTGTACTAACAGATACCTCAGAATACCGAACCCTCAGCGAAGCTGAAATAAAAAAGGCAGAAGTCGCCGACCGATTAAATTATAAAAAAATAGCGATGTTGATTACAGGGCTATACCAAGTAGTAATGGATAATGAATCTACCTTAAAGCCAGAAGGCTTGGTTCAAAGAAGCCCAGCACTGAATGTTGTGGATGATGCGCTTTAAGCTATTTTACACCCCCCACTTTTGCATGGCTTAAGATGAAAAGCTTTTATTCTAACGCCACATTAAGTTTCGGGCGATTTGATTTAACTGAACCCAATCATATGATAAACCCAAACGAAACTATAGAGCGATAAAAAACCCTGCTTTAGCCTGTAAAATCAAAGACCTTGTTAGATTTTTTTAATTCCAATGCCTCTGATGTTGCTGGATTATACTCCCAAAACTCAACGTTACTTGGAATTAAATGGTAATATCTCCGCAAGTAGTATTGGGCTAATGACTCGCTACGACGTTCGCAAAAGTCATGTAAAACAAACATAATTTTACGAAAGTCATCTGGTGCTATTAGAAAATAGTACATTGCCTCATTCCAAACTGTTAGTTTTGCACTTGGCACTTTATTTCCAGATGTCCATGTATTTGATTTACACTCAACAATAATTTTTTGCTCTAGGGAGCCCAAGTCAAAAGCATGTGTTTTTTTTATTTGTTCTACTCCCAAATCAATTTTTATATTTCTTTCAAGAATCAAATTGTTTTTTTGAAAGAATGCTTGCGCTGTAATTTCAAACTCTTTACCTACATGAGTATTAGATAGTGAGCCTTTTCTTTGGAATGGTTTATCCATATTTTTTAATTTTGAACAAGCTTAATTTCAACATGACAACCAACAGCTTGTGCATATTTTTGAAGCGTAGATAAAGAGGGGGAATGTTTTTTATTACCACCTCCAGATTCAAGTCTTGCGATAGCAGGAGTTTTTGTCCCCATTCGCTCTGCTACTTCTGATTGGGTTAAACCTGCTACTGTTCTCGCTTTTAATAATTCTTCGAAAAGGGAAAACTCTTTTTCTAGAGAATCATATTCTGCTTTCACTTCTGAATTACTTAGCATTTTTTCTTTTAAGTCATTATGAGTCATCATTTTCTTTTACCTCATTCATTCTTGAAATGGCTTTCTTTAGCTCTTTAGAAGGTGTTTTATTTGTCTTTTTAATAAAAGAATGTAACATAACAATACGTTTATTAACTAAAGTACAGAAGAAAACTCTCCCAATGCCTTCTTTTGATTTTAGCCGTAACTCAAACAAGCCATCTTTCATTGCTTTAGTATGGGGCATACCAAGATTAGCTCCATAAATGCACATTCTGTCAGTTAAATGAATGTACCTTGCTTGAATACCTGCAGGAAAACTTAATATTTCATCTTGAAGCTCTTCGCTGTAATAAAGTATTTCCCAATCCATGGATGCATATTAACATATACGTTAATATGCGGGCAAGGTATGATTTTATTGCCTTTGTGATCTAACAGTGTATTAATTAATAGGATGCTGTTTCACTTAATATTTTTATAAGGAAACCTTATTTAATTATTCGCTTTTTATATTCAATTTTGAATAGAGTAAAGCACACCCCCCCACTTTTGCAAGGCTACCTAATCCAGCCATGCAAATGTAGGGGGGTGTACATCTAAAGTCCTTATTTATAGAGAGCCTTTAGCTTTATAAAGAGTCTTTAGCCTCAAGCAGGGCATGCATAGGCCCGCCTCTAAACGGTGCAAAGCCTGTTCCGAATATTACGCCTGCATCGAGTAGGTCAGCATCTTCTACAATATTTTCTTCCAAGCATTTTTTAGATTCTGCTAGTAGCTTTTTAATTAAACGGCTTTGTATGTTGTGCCTGTCGCCTGCCCATTGTTTCTTGTCTGGTTTTACCTTTTTATCTTTTTTCCAAGTGTAAAAACCTTGCCCTGATTTTTTGCCTAGGCGACCTTGTTCTACTTCTTTGTCTAGAGTGGTTGGTAGGGTTACGCCTACGGTGTTGGCTAGGATTTTTCCTACGTGTAGACAAATATCTAATCCCACGGTGTCGGCTAATTCTAAGGGACCCATCGGCATGCCGTAATCGACGGCGGCTTTATCTATAATCGTGGCAGGTACGCCTTCTTGGTGGAGTGTTACGCCTTCTAAAATATAGGGCATTAATATGCGATTGATTAAAAACCCGGGTGAGCTACGCACGGGTAGTGGCAGTTTGTTGATGTGCGCGCCAAAAGATTGTGCAAGCTTGACTATTTCAGGGTCAGTCTGATCAGGGGTTTGTACAACCTCCAATAAGGGCATTTTAAATACGGGATTAAAGAAGTGTAGCCCAACCAATCTTTCTGGATTTTTCATAACCTCGGCAATTTCATGCAGTGGAATACTGGAGGTATTGGTCGCGATAATCGCCGTCTTTTTAGCTTTTTGCTCAACGTCTTTAAAAATGGCTTGTTTGGCTTCTAGGTTTTCAAAAATAGCTTCGATAATGACATCCGCTTTGCCAATCCCATGACCGTGTAAATCAGGGATGAGATTGTCTTGTGCTTGCATAATGCGCACTTTGTCTTTTCTAAAACGGCGTTTAAAGCCGCTATTGGCTCTGCCAACGACGCGCCCGAGTGCTTCGGTGTTCATGTCCTGAATTGTCACGCGCAGACCTTGCATGGCACACCATGCGGCAATATCGCCACCCATTACGCCGCCACCGATAACGTGTACGTGTTTTGGCGTGAATAGCTTTTTATCGCGCCCTTTATTAGACAAGGCCTTGAGGCGGTTTTGTAAAAAGAATACCCGCACGAGATTTTGTGCGGTATCGGTTGAAACTAACGTCGCGACAGATTGCGCCTCGGCTTCGTACATTTCATTGGATTGACTGCCGTGCATTTCCCAAATATTGATGAGCGCATAGGGTGCTGGGTAATGCTCTTGTTTTGCTTTTGAGGCAACTTGCTTACGCATTTGCATGGCGACCAGTTTGCGCATTGGTGAGGTTTCTAACAGCTTTGCCAATTTTGGCGCTTGTTTTTTTGCTGGTTTGTGCAAAATAGTTTGTACTGCTGTGCTTTTTAGTTGGCGCAATGGCACGCAGTAGTCAGTTAAGCCAATTTTTTTAGCTTGTCGTGGTAATAGATTTCGCCCTGTGAGCATAATTGGCATGGCTTGCAATACGCCCATGCGCCTGATTGAGCGAACTGTGCCTCCAAAACCGGGGTGAATGCCTAGCTGGATTTCGGGTAATGATAATTTAGTCGAAGGGGCATCATCGGTGACAATGTAATCACAGGATAAAGCAATTTCTAAACCACCGCCCATGCAAAAGCCTTTAACCATGGCCAGCGTTGGGAAGGGTAAGTCCTCGATTTTTTGGCACAACTTCTGTCCCATATGAATAAAGCTTAGCGCTAATTCTCGGTCACTTGCGCTGTTGGTTATGCCTTCGAACTTTTTAACATCCGCACCTGCGATAAAGCCACTGGCTTTGCCTGAGCTGATAATCATGCCCTTTGGGTTTTGCGCGCTTATTTCACTAATCGCAGTATTCATCTCTTCAATTAATTCAGGGCCAATGACATTGGCGGCTTCGCCTTTTACGTCGAGTATTAACCATGCGATGTTATTGTCGTCTGTGGATTGGGTGAGGTGTTGGTATGTATGAGTCATTTATACTGCCTCCACCAACATTGCGCCACCTTGACCACCGCCAATGCAGAGTGTGGCGATGCCTTTTTTTGCCTTTTCGCGTTTAAGTGTGTGCGCCATATGCAGCACGATGCGCGCGCCGCTTGAACCTACGGGATGCCCCAGCGCGATGGCACCGCCATCGACATTGAGTTTATTATTGGGAATTTGTCCAACAGCTTGTTTAAGCCCTAGCTCGTTTTTACAATAATCTTCATCGCTTAATGCCATCACGCAGGCTTGAACTTGCGCGGCAAAAGCTTCGTTGATTTCCCAGTAGTCGATATTTTCCATAATTAAATGATGTGATTTTAAGGTTTCCGCAATAGCATGTGCAGGGCCTAA